>Ga0105239_10002969_pt1 | contig 21144 bp, 20 predicted proteins | sample KBSC44metaG_FD_92761 | JGI IMG/M metagenome (GOLD analysis project Ga0105239, IMG submission 92761) | Corn rhizosphere microbial communities from Kellogg Biological Station, Michigan, USA - KBS C4-4 metaG | ecosystem: Host-associated > Plants > Roots > Rhizosphere > Soil | place: Michigan, USA... | reverse complement strand
TAAATTGACCTTCCTCAGTTGGTACCGACAAGTGGGCCTTTTTGATCTGCAAGAATTGAAAATTACTACGAGTAATTAGGCATTTCCGATACAGACGTGATTTTCAGCTAGGTAGCATTAGGAGTACAAATTATCGGATTTATCCTGGCACATCACAGTATCCAAGACAGTAATATATAATGCTCTCTGGGTGGGGGTTCGCCTTTTCAACCTGGATTCCATCGTCCTCCATTGGGTTCGAGGCTTTCAACTCTCGAGGCAGGGGAAAGCCAGATAGTCGAGAATAATTGGTTCGGTGGCTCGATCATAGAGTGTAACGGAAGAAGGGGCTCCTGTCACCCAAGTCGAGCAATTCCTGCTCGGTGTATCTTGCCCTGATGGCCTCTTCTCCCTCCCTCGCGACGAGCTCGTCGCGCTTCTTGTTCTCTCGCTTGTACTCCCAGCGCAGGACGCCCGCGGCAATTATGCCCATGGCACAGATTGTGAGGCTGACGCCGAAGCCAACGGGGTATTTGGGGGCTTGTCTCGCGAGGTAGATGTTGCTCCCGCAAATTCCTCCCATGTTGCCGACGCTGATCAGCAGGGCCATGCCGACAGCCCGCTTGGAGGATGGAGCCAGGTTGTTCGCGATGAGGGTGACGATGCAGGTGAAGGGGCAGTAGAGACCCGTGGCGACCAGGAAGAGGAAGAAGTAGGTGACACCTGGGAGTCTTGGATGTGGAATTGCGAGCTCTGCAATGAAACCGACCACGCCGATGGCGAAGCCGCCCATGATAAAGGGAGTTCTCTGCTGAATGTGGTCGGCCCAGAAAGCAACGATCACGGTCGAGATCATAGCAAACACGTAGATGGGGATTGTCATCAATTGAGCGTTGGCAGAGGTGTAGCCGAGACTCTTCACCACCGCCGGCACGGTCGCGGTAAATCCATAGGTGCCGATGCTGCAAGCCCAGAAGGGGATGATGGCCATCCAGATTCTCCAGTCTGCAAAGGCGGACTTGATGTGGTGCATTTTGATCTTATCGTCGTTGGTGACGCGGCCCGACCCGCCATGTTCGTACGCAATGCGGTTGACGACGAATTCGCGCTCTTCCTTGGTGAGGAATCTCGCGGTCTGCGGGTTGTCGGGGAGGAGGAAGTACAGGGTGAAGGAGACTGCGACTGGTGCGAGCCCTTCGAGGATGAAGATCCACTTCCAGCCGGCAAGCCCTGAGATGCCGTCCATTTTCTCGATGGCAAAGGCGAGAAGACCGGAGAACGCACCAGAGAGAGAAGCGGCGGCGTAGAAGACTGCCATACGACGCTGAACTTCGTATCGCTGATACCAGATGGTGAGCAGGTATGTTGCAGCTGGGAAGAAGCCGGCTTCTGTCACGCCGAGGAAGATACGGGCAGCGACAAGGCCTTCATAGGTGGTGACAAGCCCCATGAGTGTCATCACCAAGCCCCAGCTGAAGCAGAGGATGGAGATCCAGATCGACGGGCGCAGCATCTTCAACACGATGTTGCTGGGCACCTCGAAGAGCGCGTAGGGGACGAAGAACACGGTCAAGGCCGTGTTGTATCTCAGACCGTAGAGTTCCAGGTCCTCGTACATTCCGGCGATACGGGCGTTTCCAATGTTGCTTCGATCGAGGTAGGCAAGCCTGGGGGGGTGGTCAGCAGAAATTCATTTGGTGTAGTATTGTGTGGTCTCTTACAGGTAGAGAACACCCAGCAAGGGAACCAGACGGTAATCGATCTTTCGCAGGATGCGTCGAGTCTCGGTCTTGTCATAGTCGATCACAATCTCAGGCGGCACGCCGTTATCGCCAATCTTGAGCTCCTTGGAGCCCTTGCTCTCAACATCGGGGGAGAGTTGAGCCTCAGTCTGCTTCTCGTCACTGCCATATTCGGCGTGCTCCTTTCCATCAGTCTTTGCGGCCATCTTGAGGTCTGTTGGCTCGATTCTTTCTGATCACAGAACGCTACGAAGGGTTGAGAGTTGGAGGGAGCTTTGAGGACTGGTCCCTCAGAACAGGCGACGCGACTCGTCGCCAAATATATACCGGAGCAGCCATTTCGTCCAGGTTCCGTCCATGCAGTAGACTAAACGGTGCCGTCGGCTCAAAGACGTGGCATACCGGGGTATGAAAACCCAACCAGGCCAATTGACGGGGCTGGTATAGCCCAGAAGGAGTAGGAAACCCCGCAGTAATTCGCATCAAGGCGGGCAGAGCGAACTGCCGAGACCTGGGGACATAACACTCATGGGCATTCTGGAAGGGTAGAACGTATGACAAAGTCCAATCACCCTGCAAAAGGTCTACGCGAGTGAACAGTTGCTGAGGGTAAGTAGGGAAGTCGGATGTTCCCCATGGGCCAAGGGAGGTCGGCCTTGGTAGAGTACGGAGTAGTTGTAATAGCCAATAGCCTAACTTCCGGTGCCGCTCCGGTGGAGCTCCGGTGGACCAGGCGATGGTAGCCTGGAACAAGAATTGATGTTCAGTATAATTTGCCTGGGCACGGAATTCTTCTTCCAACTTGGCCCAACTAATAAATTAGATTTGCTGAGAAGCGCTCATCTTCGACCGCTTCCTGGTAACCTCTACCCTACTAGCAGTGGCACCCAGTAAGCTGTGCCGCTTCGGATCAGGTGAAATACGCAGCCACCAGATTGCAGGCAACCTACACCGGAAGCTCCTGATCGGTCTTGGAATTTTCGTTGATCATTCGACTGCCTCCTCAAAGAGCTCGCGGGTTGTCTCCCTGATGGCCAACTACGAACCGCCCTGTCTCTGTGCAAAATGATTGTGTTCCCATCACATGGTTTCTCTGCCCGGCTACATCGCGGTGTGGGCTGCGGATCCCGATGACACCATTATGGAAAGAGAGAGCAATGATTAAGCGAGCCTTTTCACTCGATTAGTAAAGGTGAATTGTGGTGTTCGACTTAGAAGTTGCCTCGAGGCTCCTGTGTTCCTCATGTTTGGTTTATCATTACTTGGGGCGAGGCACATTTAGGCTAAACTGCTGAGAGTGCTCTATTCAGGCCCTCCACTAAGCCCAGATCGAATATTAATGAGCAGCTACTTACTACGAGTACGAGTACGGGCACGAGCACGTGGGCAACAGGTCAAGAAGCTGAACCCGATTCTAATCGCCTAGACAATTGCAGCATGAGCTTTCATCACTGGCTCTGATCTCAGTTGATTGCTAAATCCGAGTAGACACAATGGCATCTGCCTCAGAGCTTTTTCCAAATCCGAATGACCCTATGTTGATCCTAATGTTTCCTTCAAAATGGCGCTATCCATTATGTCGAGAGTTTTATTTCGTCAGCTAAGTGACACTGAGACCTAGCTATGGAGATAAGTGCGCGATGATTACTCGTACATCTCAATTCAGAGATAAACACGCAATTCCACGCCTAGCTGGAAGGGACAAGCAGGTCTCATTCAGCGTCGAACCCCAGCAAGATACACGTCCTGCTCCAGCGGGCAGCACACATGGTCATTTAGGGTGCTGCTTCTGCTAATTGTGCCCCCAGATGTTTCTAATAGACATGCCCAGGACCTTGGGGCGAGAACCTATTCTTCTTATCAATCCCAACGTTTGGTGGTCGATCATTCCTCGTAGTATTACCTGACCAAGAGCGAAATCCGTGGTCTGGAGCGCTGATGCCCAGTTCGTCGGTCCAATCGATTTACGCATTTGCGAGGATATCGAGGATGGTGCCTCGGTTCCTGTTTGAGCTCGATAACCCTTGATAGGTTCCTTGCAGATACATGTTCGTCTGAGTCGGATGAATGGACTGTGTGGAGGCATTTCCGAACCACGGAAGACACCGTTGATTCAGCATGTTGATAGGCTCGATGGACCATGAGTCAGCTCAGCCTTGAACAATAGTAGTCTCATAGCTTTGTAGCCACCCAATGACTACAGCGATACCGACTCTGCAGGAGACTCGATGGATCCTGCATGTACCCGAAAGCCTCTTCAGTGCCGGGTGCACGTGCGATGACCTCGTGTTTCACTACTCGAAACCCGAAGTGCGGAATCAGCTGCAGGACCTCGTCGTCGGTTAACTCGAAAGACCCTGGCTCGGCGATGCCTTTGTCTTCTTCCATTTGATGGGAGTTCATGTGCCGAGGGTTCGTAGAAGGTTGATCACCGGTATCATTGCTGGGCTGGTCACGCCCGTCAAAATGCCATAGCAGAGGTCCGATGTTGATCCATATTCCTCCATGTTTCAAGCAGTTGTGGATTGTCTGAAGATAGCGGATGAAGTTTGGTGCGGTGTCGATGAAGAAAACTGTGACTATCCCATCAAAGATGCCCTTTGTCGCGGGATCTGAGTACGAAAGCACAAAGTCGCCAGCTGCCATGTTCATCTCTCCAATCCTTCCACCAGACTCAGAGCGTGATTCCAGCGCACGACCGGGGTGAACGTCTGGGACCGTGACACTTTTGAGCTGGTTCTCTCGAGAAGTCACGTTTGTAAATGCTGTAGCAAACGGGTAGATGGCGTATTGATCCGCGTGCTTGGTCGAATTGAGAATGAAATGGCTGGCTAGTAATTGGTGATAGGATATCTCATTTCCTGTCGTATTGTAGCCGCGATAACAAAGTTCAAAGAGCAGGCGACCAAGTCCAGCGCCCGGTAAGAGAAGCGATGGTGCAGATAAGGCGGAATCGCGTGGAGGGAGTGGCAAAAGCGCGTCAAGGTCCGCCATGATTAGATCGACCAGTGGCTCGACCTCTGCTTTATACCCTTCGCGAGACCAGTCGCGATAGAATTGACGAATTGTCGAGTGCGCTTTCGCGATGTCATTTGGCTTGGCTTTTCCTTGCCAATACGAATTGGAGTCTCTAGCAGGCCGTTCGTCTAGTCCGAAGGAAGAAAGTCCCTCCTGGAAGATGTCCTCTGCCAAATCCGCATTCTTGTCGATAGCATCATCGACAGCTATCAGAGTGTCTAGAATTGATATTGGAGGTTCAGCCAACATACGCCACTGCGCTTCAGGCAAGGCATAGAGGTTTCGTCGGCGGCAGTGAGTGGTTCTGTAGTGCGTATTCTTTCGGTACTGACTTCGCCAAGTCAGCACGGTCAGTCCAAAGACAAAGGGAGTCCAGTGCTCTAGAGTAGTGCAGTGAGCTTTGATCCAAGTGAGGCTCGCCATCAGCCAGATTAAGCGGCAGAGAGTTAAGTTGCTGGAAATATGGTCGACCAGGGAAGAAGTGGTCCACGGCGGGATGATGCTGGCTTACCTCCCAGCAGCGCACAATGCATGTGCACGCAATAATGAATACCCAGTATTTAAATTCAATGACAACCGAGAATAGGAAATGATTACACTTACTAGAATGAGTCAATAGCAGCAAAGACGGCCAGTTGCTCAAGGTTGTCGTTGAGAGGGAGCCTGCCGTCGAATAACGGGGGAGGCGACTCATGACTTTCGTCGTGTGCCACAGCCATGATGTGCTTCTGTGTTGATTCCCAACTTAGCACAGAGTCAGCTCTTCATTATTCTCAATACTTATGGAGAGATCACTACGCGCGACGAATTCGTGTTGAGATCCGAGAGGGCGATAGATAAAAGGGGAGAGAGGCTGGCTTGATCGGATAAATGGAAACACCCGAGGAGCAATTGATACTTATTGGTTAACGCGAGAATACGCGCTAGTACGCGCTTACCAAGACCGCTAAGGCTAAAAGCAGCATGTTGCTACTGCTAAAACGGCGACCGCCACCTGCTTGTTATTATTTATTCATTTTACTCCTTTCACAACATCCTCCCCAACTAATGCCACGCAGTCTTGTGTGGATGTGGATGATTGCCCTCAATCTTCCTCTCAGTGACCTTCTTGATATTCTCTCCCAATGCATGATCGACCTTTGCGAACATCGCTGTCAAGAGCAAGTTAGTTTCAGCTGACCAGTGTCAGGGTAGGACATTCTTACCATAAGCTTCGTCCCTGATCCATTTCTCAGTTACATCGCTAATGTGGGCAGAAACGTTGTTGATAAATCGATCCTGGGCTCCTTCCTGACCCCCCATGATCTTCCACAGCGCAATTGCTTGTTCGAAATCTCGGTCCGTCACCTCTGTGAACGTTGAAACTGGTGTCAAAACTTGTGCTTGGTCAGCAGTTTTGGCATTTGCTGCCTTCTCGGTGCTTGTCGGTTTCAAACGCTGTTGCTCCGTGAACTTGACGGGCTTCAGCTTGGTGCCAATGTAATTGGGATCTCCACCGTAATTCTTGGTGAAGTTCATGAAGCCATCTCGCTCGATAGGGCAGTACACCTCACTCTTGGGGGCATTTGTCGGTAAGAATTGATAGTTGACGCCGAGTCTGTACCTCGAGGCGTCTGGATATGCAAACATCCGGGCTTGGAGCATCGAGTCTGGACTTGGGCCAATTCCAGGAACCATACTACTGGGGCTGAAGGCCGCCTGTTCGATCTCAGCAAACCAGTTGGCAGGATTACGGTCGAGAGTAACGCGGCCCATCTTTCGGAGCGGGTATTGCTTCTTGGGCCAAACCTTGGTCATGTCGAAAATGTCGATTGGAGCCTGAGCAATTTCTTCGGGCCGAATCACCTGAACGTAAACATCCCAGGAGGGGAAATCACCTGCTTTGATGGCGTCCTGCAGGTCCAAAATGTGTCGATCGGGCTGCGTACCTGCCAGCTGTGCACCTTCTGTATTGGTTAGGCATTTGATGCCCTGGACAGTCTTGAGCGTTATGCGAACATAACAATAAGACTCTCCGTCGCCTTTATAAAACTTATAGGTGTTGCCACTGTAGCCGTTCACATGACGGACTGAGGCTGGGAGGCCACGATCTCCAAACAAGAACATCAGGGCGTGTATACTTTCCTGGTTATTGATATGAAAGTCCCAGAACATGTCAGCATTTGAAGAGTTCGTAGTCGGGTGTCGTTTATGACTTCTATTCAATGAGGGAAATTTGACAGGGTCACGAACGAAGAAGACAGGCTAGAAACAATCAGCTTCGAGACGAGATAGTATCCTAACGGCCTTCGGAGGGACTCACTTGGTTATTGAAAACCCAGTCATTGTTGCCCTGGTTCGTCTTGAACTTGACCGCAAACCCTCGAAAGTCTCGCACCGTATCGGCGGATCCCTTCTCGGGGCCAACTGTAGAAATCCTCATGAGGACTTCCGTTTTCTTGCCGATGCCATTGAGGAAGTCTGCGTCCGTGATATCCGAGACGTCATCTGTGACTTCGTAGTAGCCCCTTGCCCCAGACGCCTTAGCATGGACCGGTCTCTCTGGGATTCTCTCGCGTGAAAAATGTGCCAGGTTCTCTAGCAATTGCGTACTCGTGAGTAGCACATATCCTCCTCCAGAGCCGGTTGATAGCTGCTGAATTGTGTCATTCCTCGGGAGAGGAACCCCCTCAGCGAGGGTATAGTATCGTTGTGAGGATTCCATTTCTCGTGTATTGATTTGGATTCGGCGGAGACGACTCTGCCTCGATCTTTGAAACGAAGATCTGTCATATTATACCCCTCGACTCTGAGGCAGCTCTGGAGATTGGTGGGAACAGCTGCGAGCCAGCACCCTGGCCAACGCACCGATTGGGAATTTTCATCGTCGGAACTGGAGCTTCAATGCTATTCAATCCACAGCATCATATTGGTGGGCTTCATGTTCTGATGCTTTCGGCGTTCGTTCAAGGTTGAGCATTGGCCGCGACAGCTCGACCCGGGTTACCCTCAGCACTGGCTGGTACATTGCCAGCGTGTGGTAGGTCCGTACGTAAGCTCGCGCGACGTTTCGCGCGAATTTGCGAGACAGTGAAGATCATTCTGCATTTGGGGCTCCCACGCTATGCATGCTCCTCACTCCCGTTGCATGAGTTACACAGGTAGCTGAAGTTCCACTCTCTTGAGTGAGGCACAGGCCAATCCTCAGCGAACATTGTGGCTCGTTGTCAAAGGGTCGTCCAGAAGGTATGAGGTCTTTCTGCCTGATGCGGGGTCAACCACGATAGAAGCTTTCGGGATGTCTGATTCCAGCCGGTTTTGTTCTCAGCAATACGGATGCCGCGTGGAGCTTCAGAAATGGCTGTTTCCTGTTAGTCTGCGGATGCTGACACGGGAGAGCTGGTTGAGGTCGTACTCTGGGCCACTCGGCTTAAATTCCAGAGAAACCCTTCTTGAACAAACGCGTGTAGTCAGCAAGCGAGCCGATGGCTTTTCGTGCCATGCTCAAAAATACACTCTAAGCTGTCTCTGCAATTCGGCAATCCAACCCTGATGTTCTAGCTTTCTAACACTCTTTGGAGATAACGAGAGCGAGGGCGATCCTTCGTCAAAAGGGGTGCAGATGACAATTTTAGGAAAGTATATTGCGCCAAAGGTCAAGCCTCTGGAAAATAGGGATTTGCCAGTCAGTACCTAGAGGGGTTGGGCAACACAACAGCATGCAAAGAAATACTGTACTTTGCTCCATTCATATAAAATAGGACTATCGGGGGGTTCGACTTTCAAGTGAAATGTGGGGTGGCCTGCCTCAACCAATGTCGACTCCCTTTTTTAATCATCCACATCCCTGGGATCGTTCTCCTTCCAGAACTGCTTGTAGTCGTCCCAGCTTTGTGTTGGGAATTCTTCTGGCCAAGTGAGGGGAGCAAGAGGCGATTTCTTGTCCACAAATTCCTGAAGTTTCTCGCGAGTCCGCTCCCTGCTCTTGTTGACGCTGTAAACAGATATGCGATGGGCCGAACTTGTCACATGGAGTCCCCAGTTCCAAGCTGCTCGGACTGCGAGAGGTTGGGTGTTCAGTGAATTGTCCCAGCATCGACAAACAATCTCGACCCAGCCTTCCACATCGCAAGGGAGATCAAATTGCCAGGTTCGCCACGTCCACTTGTGCTTCTGGGACATGCTCGCATTCGGAACAGCATACCAGCTAAACCCGCCATCAGCCGATAGTTCGATACGCTCCGGCCATCTTCCTCCTCCCGAATAAGCCCAGCCTTTGCAATGAATAGTTCCATTGTGAATGACCACTTGTTTCGTCCATGGTGACATAATTGCCGAGCTGACCGGCATTTCTTGAATCTGGATACCATCGGTGGGCCTTTGGTTGTACTTTCCAATTTGCTGGTTGAAGTACAGGTATTCCTTGCTCTGGACTGGCGCGAGGCTGGGGTTTTCGATGGCCTTAATCCGGTAGAGCCATTTCACGCTGCGAGCACCGATATATCCTAGAACAACAACGCGTAGAGGAAAGCCGTGAATGGCCGGTAGTGGCTCTCCATTCATTTCCCACGCCAGGAGTACCTCATTCGCCTTAACCTTGGACCATGGCACACTTACAAGGTAGTTCATGGCTTCGTTGTCCTTGAAATACGTCTCCGCTCCGTAGAACTCAAGGTGCTTGGCACCGTTGATGAGACCTCCACACTCCTTGATAACCTTCTTAAGGCTGATGCCTGTATATTCTGCCGTTCCTATAGCGCCTTCTGCCCATGGAGCTTGGGGCACTTCATCTCCTTGGCCGGCATAGAGAGAGATCTGTTCAATACGACGCGTCCCTGAGCACTGGATAGTAACGAGCTTCTTGATCCGAGGATACTTGGTCTCGTCCATGAGGTCGTTCAAAGTGAAGGATTTTGGATTTGCCACAAGTCCGTCCAACACCATACTCCACTTGTTTTTGTCAATGATAGGAATGCCACCGTGATTCCGAACAAAATGGAGTGAATTCGGTGTAATGACTTTGTCGGTCACTAGTCGCTTGGGGGGCTCCCCGTTATAGGGAAACTGCAGAAGATGGAGCATCTCAGGGTGCTTCTCCCGAAGCACGGTATTCCAGGAGTCTTCAGGAACACTCATCAGCTCACCGCCGAGTGCATGATGCCACATCTTCCAATGGGTTCCTGGTAGGACTGGATTTGAGTCCGGAATTGGGCCCATCTGGAACTCGGGATTTGGTGGGAAAGTCTGCGAGGTCAAAATTTTATGGGCTTTGGCCTTCTTCTCAGGGTACTTCTCCCATTCAACATAGCTAGGGGAGGCCATTTAGTAAAACAGAAGCTGGAGTGGGGGCATGGGGGTGTAAGCTCACCCTTTCCAACCTTCCAATTCCATCTGGAAGAGCTCTGCCGGGTTTCCAACTGCTTTTATGGCGGCCTCATCTTTGACAATTTCGGGCCAGGCTTGAGGATCAATGTTCCGTGGTTCTGGCCCGCTCTGGTCTAGTATTGGCAGTTGACCACCAGACAAGCCTTGCTCAATCTTCCATTCATCAGGACGATTGTGCACAGGAAGCTCGACTCCTGGCAGAGGACGAATGAAGTTCTTGTTGTGCTGGGCCATCTTTGCAATGTACTGCGGGGGCAATGTCACGGAAGCAGCTTGGAAGAGGAGGGGAGCCTACCAAGATATAGCTCCTAGAGGGGAGGCATTTGAATCGGTGGTTCCAGCCATGGATCTGTCGATCTCACGAGACCTCTCATGAGACTCCCCGAGCTTGCTAATTATGACTGATCGAATGGAGATCATAACGAGGATAGCTCGGTCCATTGAGAGCTCAAAAGGGCGGTTCCGCAGCTGATATCGATCAATCGCAGGGCAGCTTCAACAACTTTGAAGTGAGTCAAGGCTCGACGTGCATGGTGTAAGGATGATTTAATTTCCATACAGTGCCACAAACTACGCAGCGTCATCGAGACAGGGGTTCCGTGCATCTGTGCCAAAACCTTCCAGCATGGGTGAACATTACTGGCTGAACTATAACGTGCCTTTGCATTGGCTGTTCAGTAGCCAGTGGTGTTGGGAGAGCCTTGCTGAGCGATAGCACCAACCTTAGGTAGACACCAGCTAGGTAGTAATTTCCCCTCGTACGAGATACATCCGTGCATCATAACCTGGGCCGACATACCCACCACGTCCGAACATGGCTTTTGGCAGGCCTCGGCAAAATGACTTGAGGCTCGGGGTATGTCTCGACGAGCGTTCAAGAAACAAAGATAGTGAATAGGAAATCCAAGTGTGTGTTTTGAAAAATGGCTTCATCTTTAAATGGGCTGCACTTTAACAGCCTGAGGCGGCTTCTCTCCCAGGCAAAATCATGTCGTTCTCTGACCAAAACAACCAGTCTCTCTACGAGTGCCCGTCCAGCAAGCCACATCCAGGCCCAGGATTCTTATGTGGATGTCGAGGCACTTGTTAGGAAAAATGATATCCGGGCACCATCGAATTCTGCTTTCAATCTGCCTGTCCAAGAGAAAGCAACTCAGAAGTCAACGAAATTCTCCCCTTTCTTAACAGACACATTCTCCCGGCAGCACAACTACCTCAGAATATCGGTGACGGAGAGATGCAATCTGAGATGTGTTTATTGCATGCCGGAGGAAGGCGTTGCCCTATCTCCTCCATCACATAATTTGACGACGGCGGAGATCGTTTATCTCTCCAGACTGTTTGTTGAGCAGGGAGTGACCAAGATCCGGCTGACTGGAGGGGAGCCAACAGTGAGGAAGGATATTGTTGACCTCATCCAGCAAATTGGCGCCCTACAATCCTTAGGCTTGAAAGAATTATGTATTACCACCAATGGAATCGCCCTGCACAGAAAGCTTGAGGTGATGGTCCGCGCCGGGCTGACAAATATCAATCTCAGTTTGGATACTCTCGATCCATTCCAGTATACACTAATGACTAGGCGGAATGGCTTTGAAACCGTCATGAAGGTCATTGACAAAATCTTCAGCCTCAAGAGAGAAGGCTTTAGGATCAAATTCAAGATCAACTGTGTGGTTATGAGGGGATTGAATGACAGGGAGATTATTCCTTTCACAGAGCTTGCAAAGGACAAGGATGTGGAGATCCGATTCATCGAGTATATGCCTTTCGACGGCAACAAGTGGGCCAGGGGCAAGATGATCACCTACATGGAAATGCTCGGCCAGATCAGAGAGAAATACCCAGGCATCCAGAGAGTGGCCAACGAGAGAGGCGACACAAGCAAGACGTACAACATTCCTGGATTCGTTGGCAAACTGGGGTTTATCACGAGCATGACTGAGAACTTCTGCTCGACATGTAATCGATTGCGCATTACCAGCGACGGCAACCTCAAAGTCTGCCTATTTGGCAACAATGAAGTCTCACTCCGCGACATTATGCGTGAGTACAACGAGGGCAAACCGATTGAGGCGGATTCCTTGCACAAGCTGGTCGCCCTACGAGACTCGCCTGTTAGTACTTCAATTACTGAGCTTTCAACACGAGGTCCAGGCAGTAGACTCCTTGAAGTCATTGGGTTAGCAGTGCGACGCAAAGCTGAGAAGCACGCAGATCTAGGTGATTTAGAGAAAATGGAAAACAGGCCGATGATTCTCATCGGTGGGTGAGTTGCTCGCGCAAAGTGGGGATCCTTGGTTCTCGTCTATACCTTTGCAGAAGTCAACACTTTGCGTGGATGCTTGATGGTATAGAATACTCTTGATAGTACTGCACAGCCGCAAGCCATGTGTCCACAAGCCATAAACATCGCTAGCATCACAAGCTACTGACCATATCTTTACATGCGAGGGGTGCGATGTATTAGCCTGGTCACTCACGCTGGGTCTGTGACTCGCCTCGGCTCACCTATTATAAACTCGCGCGAGCATATCGCGCGAGCCTCCACTCCACCTGACTAACAATTTCAGGTCGTATTCAGAAGCAATGAATCACAGCCACATGTCTCTTCCTCGCGCAGTATCGGATCAACAGGAGAATTACTCAAATAGAGTGCCAATTTTGGCTTCGCAAGTGGATCGAAATATGGCTATCTTATCGCTAGAGCGAGGCCTGAAGTTCGAGGCCCTGGCAGTCAGTACTGAAGCATATTCACCATCCCCAAGCCTGCTGTCATCAGGCGTTGGAAATGAGGTCCTGCGACCAATAAGTACGACTCTAGACAAAAATAAGGCCTGGCGTTCAGAGGTTTGCGCAATCTCTACACGTAAATGGCCCCGCACTAATTAGAAGACCTTGACGATACGTCGCTCAACGATGGCGCTCGGATTCTTAAGGCATGACCCCGATTGATGAACCCACCGCTTCATCAAAAGCTTGCCAGTCAAAGTTCAGAGACCCCAAGATGCCAGGTGACATGCCAAGTTCCTCTGCGCCTATCTCTTCAGGTTGCTCGGCAGGTAGTGGTTGCACGTCAGTGGGATCCTGGCTGGTCCACTGCAACTGTGAGCTGCTTGTGTTTGACGGTCCTGCACGGATTGTTTCGCCGCAAATGCAGGTATCCGAAGATACCACAGAGGGATACAGAACGTGGTGGTCAACCCCAATTTGCTCCAAAGCTTTCCTCCTCATCCTAGCGAGCATGAGCCACGCATCTTTCCCAGAAGGCGAAAGTTGTCGCGTTGGTGGGTCATCCCGGCTGACGATGCCTTCGTCAATCTGGTAAAGCTCGAACACAGCGTCTATCAGTCCGCGGGAGAGTGAGGCGTGATCACTATAAGGGTGTTGGAGCAGGTCTGCGAGGAGCAGTGACACGGCCTGAAGGGGCTGATATGTGCCTGGGTACATCCAGTGGAATGGCTGTGAGACAGCATCGTTGCAAACGATGAAAAACAGCTGGAGGAAGGCCTGAGCATTCTTTACTGCACTAAAGCGACATAGTTAGTTCGCGTTATAGGATGAGTTTGGGCCACCCACTTTGACCGGATGAATTCCTCAGCACCTAACGTTTGATCTCTGAATAGCGGACGAAACAGGACACAATGTGCCTTGTGTACCATAAAATGTAATAGGAAGGCCGCCCAGGTAGTGAAACCAAGCACTTCTTTGTCGTAAGAACTAGGGTTTAAGCTCCAAGGTCGATTGAAAGGCTGAGATATTGTCTTGTGCCTGTTGGCGCCGCCTAGATTTTGAATCGAGGGTTGGTTTGAGGATGCATTGAGCAGAACTCTTACCGTCCTTTTTGTTCTGCTTGCAACCTCTTGAAGCCTTTTCGTCATTTCCTGGACATCGTTGAGTGACTGGAAATGGTCTTCGAAGTGGTACTTCAAAATGGTTCTTATCTCTTTCGTGATCTCGTAGCGCTGAGCGGCAACCATGTATCGGATGTCAACTGTCGGCCACAGTCAGCAGGCGTTTTGCTTTCCTTGCACAGTCACATTGTTAGATACCTTCTCCTTGACGGTCAGACTGACCAATTTTCTCCGTGTTTGCCATCTTCTCGTCAATGAAAAGCGGCGATAGACCCGAACTGCAAGATGACATGACGTCGAGGTGACAGATATAGAACCAAAGCCGCCGTCGGGTTTCTATCTCAGCTATAGTGAAGGAGGTACCAGGAAAATCCCTATGTAAGCCCATTCCAAGTGCAACCCGGAAGGAAGTGGTGATGAAGTCCGGCGAATCTGGAAAGTCTTCTTCCCTAACAAATTGGCTTTGAGCAAAGATGTACGCTGCTAGTGAGTAGATACTCGGCTGTCTTGGGAAGCCAGTTAGTGTGGTGGACAACGCCGCTGCAAAATAGATATCGCGTTTGTCGGGGACCTCTTCCTCCCCTAGCAACTCCTTCATCCATGAGGACGGCGCTGATGTCAAGCTCGAGAACACAATGGACAACAGTAGGGCCAAGAACCCAGGCTTTCGTTGAAGAAGTCGGCTTGGTCCGCTATCGTGCATATTTGCTGGGTTGATTTCTTTCCAGAACTCCCTAAAATCTTCGCTGAAGCTCTGGAGATGGAACAGGGGCATGAGCGGAAAGACTGTCGAGGTAAAGACGCTACACAATTTCTCGCAGGTCTCCATTTTTGGTAGGAATGAGAGTAGACAAGAGATATTGTATCTTCTCCCACAAAATTTGCATTTATTGGAAAGTGGCGTGGTCCATGAGCGAGCCAGCCTCGCAGATCCGAGTTGAGGAGCCAACGACTCTGGATTTGGGGCTCGTGTGGGTGGCCACTGCGTAGAGGAACTCGGTCCAAATGCGATATCATCATTGTCAAGCTGACTGTTTTCTCGAAACTGGTGGTTAATTAGAATGTAAATTCACTGCCAATTGAGCGTTCGCACTACCTCCGAAGGAATGGGATTTGCCCAGTATGTCGAGCCGACGTAGACTGAGCGTCCACCGCTTTGAACAGAGAGCCGGCCATTTTCATGACTGCTGTGCTTCGTAGAAAGCGGCTCGGATACTGCCTCATTTTGTTAGATTGTGCTTTTACTTATTCAATTGCGCGGCTCTCACACTGATGAGTAAGGACAGGGTTTCTTGGTCCAGAGCCCGTCCGTTCTTCGGTGGCAGTCCCACTGTATGAAAGAGGATTATTCATATCTATGGAACAATCCAAAGGCTCGCTGTTGGCGCTTTCATCATATGTGCATTCCACCCGCCCGTTGCTGCAGCGTATGCATGTTGGGTGTGTCTTCAAAACAAGTTAGCGATGGGGTTCTCAGGGCGAGTGTCAATGATACTTACGCGATCGCATCGAACTCTTCTCGTCCTGCAGGGCAGGCAGCTAGTGACTGGGCGTTGCCGTTTCATAATTGGCTTGCGGTATCATATACTTGGATTTGGATGATTGTTTGTCCGGGGACTTCTAGACGTGGTGTGATTCTCTGCACGCGGAAATAAGCAGGACTTTTTGGGCGGCTGCTATTTGTTTGGCTTTCAGGTTCAGCCCGAAGGCAAAGTGGCGGCTGGATTGCTTATCCGAAGAATTGACCCGATCGGCGATGTGGCGTTTGCAAAAGTATTTGGTAGTCGAACTCTTTTAGTTTTGGTTGGATGATAGAAATAGGTTTTTGAAATTAGTCAGAATCAATCCTCATTGCCATTGCTGGCCCGATACTATCTATCCCCTTCTACCAGCGATCAGAGCCAGCATCAATGATCGTACACATCACAGCATCCCTCAATGAGCCTTACCAAACCCTCCTATTGAATTCAGTTATCCGGTCCGTGACCACCGACGATGTCGTCAATCTGGCCCTCTGCCTAGAGAGGGACTGGCTCCCGATCTTGATGGCCTCGTCGGGCTCAGGGGCTGCCGATAGAATCCAACCCGGTGCCCCTCGGCATTCATAGTCAGCCCTATATATGCTGCCTAGGCGACCTTGGGCGTTAATCTTATGGCTGTCTTTATCGAAGACTGGTTTATCGCCGGGACGTTTCGCACTTGCCGTCCCTCTGCAACGAGAATTTCGCTCAAATAGTTGTCCAAGATGTTGTACAAGGAGGCCCCTATGTCACCCTGACTGTGGGAAGTCAGCACAGCTTCATCCGATCTCATTTCGAGGGTTCCTGACCTCCCTTGAGCCTTGGGGCGCCTGGGATTAGTCGCAAGGGCCAAGCTGGCTTCCTGCCTGTTCTCATCCTGCCGTATGTGACGATGGTTTCCATCTCAGCTCAGATGATTCTTTCCTTGCTGGCAATTAGTTCCAACACTCACATCCGGCACGATTGGGCTGATGCAACTGCTTCGAGCTCTTGTCTGAGACTATTTGTCTCCCTGGATAGCACCGATTATCATGTGCAGAATTGGTCCTGTACGAACTGTCATATGGTTCTTATCACGGCAAGCAATGACCCTCGAGTCTCCTGTCTTTACCCACCAGTCGGGGCTTGTCTGTCTCGGCCGGGCATTTCTACCCCTTGCCCTCAAGATTTCACTCTGGGACTTTTGCCATTCGAGCTTGGTGCTCAATCAATCATGCAAGAGTCCACCTTACCATCGCAATGGAGCTCTCTTTCCTCAGTTGAAGCAGCGTTACTGCATTTCTTCGAACTATGTGCTGTTGCAATGACATTCATATTGCGAAGGCCGCAGCATTTGTGCTATCTGGCATCAGTCTCTCTCCTGTCTGTGTCCTGTTCGGCAGTATTGTACGCCAGATGCCAGAATTCGAGAGATGTCGGCGAGGACATGTGATGCCAACCTATGCTTTCTTGCCTAAAGCACGATAACCCCCATGGCGTAAACAACTATGAGCTTCAACCCGCCGAGGCAGATTCAGTAGGTCGTTTACTGCGTCAGCCAATGGCTTAGAAATTCAAATTGATCCTCCTCTGCATCGGAAATTTAGGCAGTACACCCATCTCCCATATGGAGCTATTGCAAACTGGGCGTAGCCCTTTTGCAAGGTCAACACGGCCAGCAAGCGTTTTCAGCAATGGTTGGCTGCAGTCCACAGGTGGTACGGAGTTCTTTGTCTACAGACCAATGTCTCCGACACTAGCCATTCCGGTGTAGTCCTGATCTGAAAGCCACGGCTCCGGACTAATTGAGAAAGTCGACTACTGCTTCCAACAAGCCGCATCAATTGGCGAAAGTGTACGAGGGAGATAGCCATTGGTACATGGCCCCCCTTCCTCGAACGAACGGTGGTGCCGGATGTGGCTTGCGGAAATTTGTCACTGTCACAAGGGTGGTCGTTGATTCTTGCCATGCATGAGAATTGTTGATGGTTCTAGGATGGCATTCTCATGAGCATGGAGCGAAGGTGATGGGGCCAGAAGGGCAGGTTTCACAGCCTTGAGCTCGCAAAACTTCCACTGGTACTTTTTCAATCTCCTCCGCAATGCTGCATACCTTTCGCCAGTTTAGAAGTCCATGCATGAGGGATCAGCCGACCCTGAGGGACTTTTGATGTAACACAATGAGTGGCTTGAAGACAATGGGGGACGAAGGTCCGCGCCAAAATAGGAAAATCCGGGCCCATTCACACTTCTATCTCGGTCACCAGGAAGGGTACAGAGCTGGGCGAGCGGGCGGTCACCGATGTGCACCTGCATTGCGGAACCAGATGCAATAGGTGCATTCAAAAGGCTGTCTTGATCGTGGCTGTCTGAGGGACAGTCGCAAGCTAAACCATGTGCACTCGATCAGACTCATCACCAGCGTCAGGAGAAGCCGTTTCGTCCGCAGGAACGCTAGTCAACTGCAAAGCTTGCAGTATTCTCGGTGAGACCCATGGGGTTTTGGTCGGTGGCACAACGCTAATCGCCTTGACAATGGACATGACTCGACGGAGAGGCCAACGCTGCAGAGTTCTGCAACTAGTGGTCTTATTGCCGACAACTAGCGAACCCCTGCCTCTCGACCGACTAGGGTTCTAAATTGATGCACCAAGTCAACGGCCGTGACAGAGCTAAATTTCAAGAACGTTCTATCTCACTGCTGGTACTGATGGCTTGTGGGACTAGGAGCCAACCTGGGTGATTCACCGACCAGTATCATGACCATCTGCAGAGATTTTTCTTTTGTCACAGGCACAGTCCACCGATGTTTGGCAAAAGTTGAATTTCCATTTGGGGGATCTTTCATGGCACGAGGCTCAAGCCCCGCAAAGCAGTCCGCCAATATCATGTACGTGAAACCGAGAATTATGCAGATCCAAGTACTCCGTACCGCCGCGCGGCAGGATGAGCTTTGCTGTTCAAAAGAGCAACTTCAATGGCCGGGAAGCCCCGTGAAGCAAGGCAGGGGCTCCTCTCTCTGCTTAGCAGGCTCCGTAGGAGCAAGCGACTCGCCGGTCTCTAACCTTCTTGCAGCAAGAATGTGACGACTGACGAGTGACTCTCCTTCAAGGCCTTCAAGGGCACGGCTGATCACGGAAAGGTAGGCACTCAGCCTAGGCTACGATCGTGCATTACCTGGCATCCTGATCTGCAGCTAAGAATTCAGCAGGCCACGATGTGGGGTTAAAGGTCCAGGGCAGTCGACTGTAGGTATCCTCTCCAGGAACGATTACGGACACGCGTTCATGATTTGGGCAAGTGTCATTGTGTAGTTCTGAGAGGGAGTCTTAGAGGAAGAAAGACTAACGAAGCGCAATCGGGCACCATTGGCTGCACGGCTGGTGATTTCAATAAATTGATCAATGAAAAATACTAAATGCGGCTCAACAACCGTGCAGTACCGGGACAGGGAGCATCCCTGGAGCAAAAGGATATCAGCATGAGAAGTTGGCTCATTTTTGCTACGCAACAAGAGGTCGACTTTGCCGCCCACGTGGAACAACAGACCAGACTGCTTCGAAACAAGTTTCGGGTCTGAAGCCGTTTACGTCTTGGTGTGTCAACTTATTGTCTGCCTTGATACGTTGGTTTCATCCTAAGAGTTCTTCTGGCCTTAGCTCCTCGAAATTCTCCATCTGCAGAGGCCTGACCTCAAGCGTCGATAGCGGCTGCTGTCAAGGGGACAGTATCTTGGCCTGCTCTGCTGCTAGCACCTGATGGGAAAATGGACTAGTAACAGCCAGAATCTTTCGAGTTGACAGTGAGTTCATAGGAGAGGGTTCGTGCCTCCGGCTGGAGGACATGATTCCCGGCAACAGGCTACCACGCATCCACAACTCCAAGAACGGATCTCATCCCACTCACAAATTTGCGGCCGTTTAGTTCTAGACTGTCCGATAGCCATGATGGAAATGCTTTTGCTCTTCACCGAGCTAGATGTGGATAGTTGCAAATACGAAGTACGGAGTAGGTACCGCGTCACCGGCTTGAAGTGGCTTGCCTCTGTTGATCGTTCGAGCAGGGACCTAGCAGGACACCAACTACCAGAGGTCGTTGGATTTCCCCCGGAAGAAGCCTACATACTCCGTACTCGTACACTGCGGATCATCTTTAGCTATCTACGAGGACGAGATCCATGCCAAGTATCCAGCCAACAGAGATGGAAGCCTTCAAGCTTTCCACCAACTCTCATTGGCTATCTCCCGCCCAGTACAGGATCCTTGACTCACTACTCATTCGGAGTATTACCGAGTGCAGATGCCCCTCTGCCTGGTCTGGGTTCCCTGTTTTCCAACTGGGGCCCACCAAGTCATTATCAAGCCGCGGTGGGGGTGGCCCGAGGGGCGACCATGGGTCCCTACTCGTACATACCTCCTCGTCACAGGCTAGGGTTTGCTTCAAGACGAAGTTGATGGATCTTTGGATATCATCGTTTCCCCGAATCTCTATTGCTTTTCGCTCACTCCGACCATGGTCTCGCGAGTAGTGACAGAACGTTGATGGCGGTACCGCTTTTGCGGGACCGGAAGCTCCAGTCCTGCACCGCCGATATCATTACCTCGTTCAAAGCCGGCACAGATCCGTCCCTGTGGGTTGGTCATACATACCAGCTGGGCAACGGATGGCGGACGCCTATATTCGCAACGTCAAGCGGGCACTATTCTGAAACTAGGGAGACAAAACCTGCCTTCCCTGTGCACATCTCCCTTGGAAAGATGGAGAAATGTTCCGTCGGTAGGGGCTGGCGAATCGCCTGCGAGTACGGATTGCTGTCACGCATCATTCAGGCGAGACATCTCTATCAAAAACCTGCCTGCCCTGCTCCGAATCCAGTCACACGCCGTACTCGTACTCCGTACAGAGAACGGAGGACTTACCTCGCCCTCAAGAAACTCCATTTATTGTCTAGAACCCTTCGTCCCAAGATCTAGTACACGGGACGACCAGGTCTATGCCAGCTTGATGGTGGCCCGCGGTGGAGAGTCCATGCATTGAAATCCAAGTGTGTGCACTTATTCACAGTTTCTCACTCGTGAATCGTGGTTATCAAACACTCCACAGGAGGGAAAGGCTCACTCGAGCGGGGCAGGACCCTCCCCCTTGGTCCTCGCACGGATTATACGGAGGACGAGTTTCCCGTGTACTCGTGGAGGGACTCGTCCTGTCATGACTTTGGCGAACGGCCCAAAAAACCCACGAACTCACCCTGCACTAGCGGTAGGCTGACTCGTCTTATTCTGAAACACAAATTTCCTCCTTTTGCCGTGCCCCCAAGGCCAAAACGTCGTCGCTCTAATATGAATGGAGTATTACGGAGAACGTCCAAACTCAATGGCCGACGCCAAGTGGGTGAAGTAATTGGCCCATCCATTGTTGTTGTTCTTCGTCTTGCTCTCCGGATATGTCTCTCCTCGTCCTGCGAGATGCGGAGTAGACGCCTACCCACTCCGATACTCGCGCTGTGTCGATCAAGCCACGAACAAATAACAAACGACGAACGACAAGGGGATGCCTAAGGGAATGGTGCTAATCGTGCACTGGACATTTGACTAGCTAGCACGCCTGCCTACTTGGTCCAGATGTACCTCACTGACCTTTGCGTCTAGATAGGTAATGGATTACCTCTGTAACTGGCCCAGGCTGGCC
>Ga0105239_10002968_pt1 | contig 21146 bp, 18 predicted proteins | sample KBSC44metaG_FD_92761 | JGI IMG/M metagenome (GOLD analysis project Ga0105239, IMG submission 92761) | Corn rhizosphere microbial communities from Kellogg Biological Station, Michigan, USA - KBS C4-4 metaG | ecosystem: Host-associated > Plants > Roots > Rhizosphere > Soil | place: Michigan, USA... | reverse complement strand
GATCGGCTCCGCGGTCGACGCCCTTGTGGTCATGACCGTGGTCGGTGTATCCATCCGCCTTGATATAAAGGTCTTCGCTATTGGTCAATACAGCCCCGCCTTCTGCACAGGTGACAGTCTTTACGAAGTCGAAAGAAAGCGTTCCGACCTGCCCGATCGATCCCAGATGACGTCCCTTGTATTGAGCGCCGGTGCTTTGACAGGCATCTTCCAGCAAGACGAGGTTGTGCTCTTTACAGATGGCCATGAGGGGATCCAGGTCGGCCATGGCGCCACACATATGCACGGGCATGATACATTTGGTCCGGGGGGTAATGGCCTGTCGTACGGCAGCGGGATCGAGGGTCAGCGTGCTGTCCACATCCACGAGTACGGGTATGGCGCCTACGCTGAGCACGGCTTCGAAGCTGGCCACAAACGTAAAGGTCGGCATAATGACTTCATCACCGGCACCTATGCCCAGAATGGCCAGGGCGGTCGACAGGGCGGAAGTGCCGCTGGAGGTGAGCTGCGCATATTTTACTCCAAGGCGCTCGCAGAGGGCTGCTTCCAGCTCTTTGGATTTCCAGATCCCTTTACGGGGACCGTCAAAACCGTAGCGCATGTAGATACCAGTCTCCAGGACATCGTTGACCTCTTTGCGCTCTTCAGGTCCAAATAATTCAAAACCAGGCATATATATGGATTTTATACGTTTATGATATGGTGTCCAATTGGACTTTTAAAAAAATTTAGTCCAATTGTGCCAAAGATCTGATGTCTGTCCTTCGGACAATGAACCTCCGGTTCATTTGGTGTTCAAAGGTAGAAAATTTTAGTTGGACCGGCTGGGCGGCATAATGGCCTTGGCGGCAGCCTGACTGTCGGACGCGGGGCCCTGTATCGCTATCGGCGGGCTTTCCATATTGGTCCTGCTGATGGCGGTAGCGAAATAATAGTATTTTTTCCCCCCACCGGACCCGTCCCTGATATGAAATCCAGCGACAGGGTCATAAGGGATGAACTGGAAGGCCTGCATGGAGTCGATGTTACACTGGGGGGTCTCCGAACGATAGAGCGCATATCCTCGTAGTGTATCTCCATCGGCACCCCTGGACATCCAGGCTGTCTGGATGGATTCTTTCTTATTGTATTCATTGTGTACAAGCGGTACATGGGGTCGCACCGAGTCGATCCAGGGCATGGGCGGGATCAGTGCCGGATAGTCATAGTAATTAAGCTGCAGGCTATCGCACCATCCATTGGGGTTCTTCTCAAAGGACTTGCTGCTAAAATAAACGGCGCCCTGTACATTGGGGGAATTTCTCAGGGCCTGCAGCTGGCGGGTCAGCTGGGTCTTATCCCGCCAGGCGGGGTTGGAGCCTGCCCTATAGATAGCCAGACCGATGTAACACTGACGGCCAAAAGAGTGGTCATTCCACCAGGGCAGGAGCACGGAATAATCCGCATGCTTATACCCTATCTCGAGGTATAGCTGAGGCACTACATAGTCGATCCACCCGCGCTTCAGCCACAACAGGATATTGGCATACAGGTCATCGTAATTTGTCTGACCAGCCTGTGTCTCGCTGCCCTCGGCGTCTTTGCTGATATTCCGCCATACGCAAAAGGGGCTGATACCAAACTTACAATGTCTTTTCTCCTCCTTTATCATGGTGCTGAGACGAATAATGATGGAGTCTACATTGCTTCTCCGCCAGTCGGCGCGATCCATGCCGCTGCCGTACTTAGCATAGCTGGAATCATCGGGAAATTCCTTGCCGGGGATCCGGTAAGGATAAAAATAGTCGTCGAAATGCAGTGCATCCACGTCATATCGGTGTACGATGTCGCGTATCACCCGGACCACGTACTCCTGCACGTCCTTATTACCCGGATCAAAATAAAGGGTCCCACCATAATTCAGGAACCATTCGGGATGCAGCCGGGTGATATGGGTGGGGGAAACGGATGATTTGCCTATGGCATAGACGGCTCTGTAGGGATTGCACCAGGCGTGGAATTCCATCCCGCGCTTGTGGGTCTCTTCTATCATGAACTGCAGGGGGTCATAATAAGGGGAAGGGGCTTGGCCCTGCACGCCTGTGAGCCATTCGCTCCAGGGTTCGTAGGGGGAAGGATAGAAAGCATCCGCGGCGGGGCGTATCTGAACTACAAGTGCGTTCATCCCATTGCGTTGCTGTATATCCAGCAGCCGGATAAATTCCAGCTTCTGACTGTCGGTGGGCAGCCCTTTTTTGGAGGGCCAGTCGATGTTCTCGACAGAAGCCACCCAGGCGGCTCTAAACTCATATTTTGGGGTGGGCACCTGACTAAATAAGGGAGCGGAAATGGCCAGCAAGCTGGCTGCAAACAATACTCGATACAATCTATTCATCCTTTGCATTTCTTATCTTATCCAACAATTCGTTCAGGGTCCTGGCGTCCTCCTCTGTGAGGTTTTTCATGATGCCGTCCATTTGGTCGCTGTACTCGTCGATCTTTTCCAGCAGCTTTTTACCCTTGTCTGTTATAATAACGTCGACGAGGCGACGATCCATCTTACAAACTCCTTTTTTAACAAGTCCTTTTTTTACCAGGCGATCTACGATCCTGCTGGTGTCGCTCATCTTGTCCAGCATTCTTTGCCGTATCTGCAGGGTGGACAGCGGCTGACCGGCGCCCCGAAGTATCCGCAGGATATTGAATTGCTGGGCGGTGATATCCCATTCATCAAATATCCTGGTAATCCTCTCCGTGACCCAATTATACGTGTAGACAAGATTGATCGCGGATTTCTGGTATTCGTTGCGAAATTTTCGCTGGTTTATTTCATTTTCTAGCGCCATGTAGCAACGCGGGTTTGGTTGGCCACAATTGGACCTTTAAAAAAATTTAGTCCAATTGTGTCAAAGATCTTATGTCTGGCCTTCGGCCGACAAACCTCCGGTTTGTCTGGGCCTGATTTGTAAAAATAATATAAATAATCTAAACGTGGGCTGCGCGCAGATCCTGGGTCAGCATAAAGATGGTGAACAGGTGGTGGGCTTCGTGCAGCAGATAGAACTGTGTCCACTGCGGGACGGTGAGCTTGCCGTATTTGGGATGGAGGGCGGTGCGGAGCAGGTCTGTGTCGTTGAAAGAAGTGAGCTTGATAGTGATTTGCGAGGCCCCGGTGGAGATGAGGTCCAGAAGCGATGGCAGGGAAATATTCAGGTAGTCCGGGAATGAGGGGTCTTTCTCCGCCACGTAACGTTCGAAGGATGGCGTGTCTTCCGCGGCAATTCTTTCCAGCCGGGCGAGGAACATGGGTTGATAGGCTGCGAGGTGTGCGATGTTCTCGAAGGCGCTCCATTTATCGGGATTGATCCGTTGTTTGAGCTGCTGTTCGGTGAGCCCGCCGGTGAGCTCGGGCAAGGCTTCATACTGATGCTGCAGGCGGGTTAATATGGAAAGGGACAGCGGCATTAGTCGGACCATACTTTTGTTCCTTCGCTGCAATTGGCGCAGATATCGATGTTCTTGCGGCTCTGTAATATCTGCCGGCGAAAATTGACATAATTGGGATTGTGCCAGATCTCCTTAAAAGGCTGCCCTTTCAGATCGCCCAGCTGATGTTGTGCATCCTTGTCAAAGCAGCAGGGAACCACGAGTCCGTCCCAGGTGATCACTGTCGCATGCCAGAGACGCCAGCAATGGTTGTCCAGCGAGCCTTTGAAGGCGCGGGAACCGTCGCTCGTCTTTTTATACCGGCTGTATTTTTCATTCGTCGGGATCAGGCCGTTGGGGTCATTTTCGTAATCATAGACCTGGGCGGTCTTGAATCGCACTTCATCCACGCCGACTTCTTCCGCCAGGCGCCGGATGTCCTCGAGCTGGTGCTCGTTGGGCTTTACGACCAGGAACTGGAAAAAGACAAAGGGTGTCCTACTCTTTAATTCCTTTTTCCACTTGACGATATTGCGGGCCCCTTCCAGCACCTTTTCCAGCCGTCCGCCGACACGGTATTGTTCGTATACGTCCTGGGTAGCTCCGTCGATGGAAATGATCAATCTGTCGAGTCCACTCTCTACAGTGCGCCGCGCATTGGTGTCATTGAGATAATGGGCATTGGTGGAGGTGGCGGTATAGATACCCTTTTTTGACGCATAGGATACCATATCGAGGAATGCGGGGTTCAAATAGGGTTCGCCCTGGAAATAAAAGATCAGGTAGAGAAGGTCCCTGGATAGCTGGTCGATAGTGTCCCTGAAAAAATCGTTCTTGAGCATACCGGTGGGCCGGGTAAAGGCCCGCAGACCGCTGGGGCATTCGGGACAGCGGAGGTTACAAGAGGTGGTGGGTTCAAAAGAAATGCTCACAGGATAGCCCCATTGAACGGCTTTTCCGGTGAATTTGCTCAGGTAATAGCTGCTGAGAACCTTCATGCCATTCCATAGACGGCGAGCCGTGAGCTTGGATAAAAGGTTGACTGTATCGTTACGGTTGAATGCGGGCATGGAGAGGTAAAATTAGGCAATTTGCATTTTAATGTACGGTTATCATGGTAGTAAAATGTCCTTTCAATGGTTATGATGAACCTAACACGGCATGGGGAGGTCTTTCAGCTGAAAATATGGTCGATAGGATGGATTGCACATCTTGGCTTTTTCCTGTAGGTTTGCATCCGTAGATATGGCAATCAAACCAAGGAAATATTCGATCTGGAAACTCCTTTTATTCTCTCTTTTCGGCGCAATGATCATCATGCTGTTGTTTGTGGGGTATGACTGGTGGACAGAAAGAAGGGCTCATTTTGTCCGCTACCCTGAGTTTGGGATCGACATGCCTATCAATTATACCATCCATGGGATCGACGTATCCAAGTACCAGGATGTCATCGACTGGGGTTCGGTGAAGGACATGCGGGTAGGGCGTGTGCAGCTGGGTTTTACGTTCATAAAGGCCACGGAAGGGCTGGGTAATGAGGACGCCTTTTTTCAGCGTAACTGGAAAAAATCAAAGAATGCGGGGCTGATACGGGGGGCCTACCATTTTTTCCTTGCGACCAAGAGTGGAAAGGCGCAGGCCGAGAACTTTATCAATTCCGTCGAGCTGGAGCCGGGGGACCTGCCTCCAGTACTGGACATCGAGCAGACATATGGGGTATCATCGGAGAAGCTGCGCGAAAGGGCCAGGGACTTCCTGCAGACGGTGCAGGATTATTATCATGTCACTCCTATCGTCTATACCAACGTGGATTTTTACCGGCAATATCTAAGAGACGACTTTGACAGCTTCCCTTTGTGGGTGGCTCATTATCTGCAAAAGGAGCGGCCGCATACCTACCGTGACTGGACCTTCTGGCAGCACAGTGAAATGGGGCATGTCAATGGTATCTTCACACGGGTGGATTTTGACGTGTTCAACGGGGATTCCGCGGAGTTCAAGAAGCTGCTGATCACGTCGCAGGAGCCGACGGTGAGTCCTGCAAACTGAATTTTTCGACCTCCTCTTTAGCTGCTGTGGTCGGCCACGATCCACCAATGCCCGCCGATCTTCCGGAACAATAAAGTATATACACCCCCCACATCCCCCGCCTTTCTTTTCAGGAACCATTTCCCAATGACGAAATAATGATCGGCCGACACGCGCTGTACCTTGAGAAGGGTAAAGAAGAGCTGCCCCATCTTGTCGGGTGAATTGTAATTTTTTTTATAGTTATTGAGGGCATTGGTATAGCCATACGTAACACCTGACTGTCCGATGAAGACCAGCGAATCATTGTGCCAGTATCCTTTCATGAAATTGTCGAGATCACCCTTGTTCCAGGCGGCTGTCTGGTCGGCGAGTATCTGGCGGATAGCGGCTTCATCGCCGGACTGGGCAAAGGAAGGATAGGCGAAAAGCAGCAGGATGGCTAAGGAGAGCTTTCCCATGGGAATATTTTTACAGTAAGTTACTATTCCTCATCCATTTCCCGCAACAGGTCCTGCAACTTCCGGATGTGCCGGCCGTACAGCCGATGGACATACCATAGATTTACAAAATATATACCCACGGTGAAGGGAATGAGAAAGACGGCCCATACAAGGGGGTGCTGCCACCAGGGAGTGCCGCTAAGCTGATAGAAAAGGTCCGCTCCCGGCGCTGCGGGGAATTTCTGGCGGATGATAAGCCAGGAAAGAATGAACATGACGGGGATCATGATGGTGCCGGACCAGACATAAAATTTGATGTATTTTTTCAGGGTGTTTATCTGCCGCTGCAGGTTGCTGTAAAGAGAGCACCCGGTGCATTGCATGGCTTTCAGGAGCTGGTTCTTGCGATAGAAATAGACCGCGAGAATGGCCAGCAGCAGGATAAAGAGCCATGCGATACCCGACAGCCTGCCTTCAAAATCCAGGAAATAAAAAAGGATAGCGGGCGTGTAAGTCGCCGCTATGAGGATAAGTTCTCCCGTCAGATTGCGTCGCATACGGGTCACGATACCGCCGGAACGCCGCTGCAAAAGGGCGCGGATCTCTTCGGGGCTCTTCCCGGAAGCAGGCTGGGTCCCCAAGGTGCGCCATACATATTTTAAGCTATCTAATTCCATAAGTAGCCTCCTTTGTCATTTTGCGTAATTTTTCACGGATACGGTTCATTTTTACCCGCAGATTGTTTTGATTGATACCCATTATTTCCTCCATTTCCTCATAGGATTTGTCTTCCAGGTAGAGCATGACAAGCGCCTTTTCGACATCCGACAGCCGATTGATAGCGGCATAGAGCTGTTGCAGCTGCTGCTCTTCCTCACCCGGCCAGGTCATTTCGGGTAGCGCTGGGGGAATATCATCGGTGCTGGTGGTAGAGGGGCGCCTCTTGTGTTTGCGCAGGTCGGAAATGGCCGTGTTGAGCGCGATCCTGTAGAGCCAGGTACTGAACTTCGAATCCCCGCGAAATCCGGGGTAGGACTTCCACAGCTGTATGACTATCTCCTGAAAGAGGTCCTGTCTGTCGACCTCGGTAAAGCAGTAGACCCTGCACACTTTATACAGCAAAAGCCGATGCTCCTGCACCAGCTTCACAAATTGCTCCTGTGTGAGGCGATCAGTCAGATAAAGTAATTTTTACAATAATAATGGCGCCAATTGGACTTTTAAAAAATTTAGTCCAATTGTGTCATAGGTCTAATGTCTGAGGCCTTCGTCGGAACCCACGGTTCTGGACGAGTACCTTTCAGGTACTCCGGATGTCCGGGGGGCGGACCAAAGACCCGGTCCATGTTTGTCGCCGGGCCGGGGAAAAAATTACCTTCAGAACGAACTTTTAGTTCGTTGTCTGTAACCGAGCCTGCGAAGGTTATGACCGGGAAGGACCTTTCGAAGTACCCGAGGTGCGAAGGGTAGGAACAAGAAGGAGTGAGGGCCCGGAACTCTGACGAAGTTCTTCCGACGAAGGCCTCAGACATAAAACGTTATGGGCAATTAGCCTAATTTTGGGCCACGGGCCAATTGCCCTTACAACCCATGAAAAAGATATATTGTCTTTCCACCTGCAGTACCTGCAACCGTATCCTGGATGAGATCGCGGCTGAAAAAAAGGGCTTTACCCTGCAGGATATCAAGACGGAAAAGATCACTCCTGCCCAATTGGATGAAATGAAGGATAAGGCAGGCAGCTATGAGGCCTTGTTCAGCCGGCGGGCCCTTAAATATAAAGAGCTGGGACTCAAGGATAAACAGTTGACGGAAAAAGATTACCGCCGGCTGATCCTGGATGAATATACCTTTCTCAAGCGGCCGGTGGTATTCATCGGCGGAAAGATCTTTGTGGGTAGCGAGAAAAAGACGGTGGAAGCCCTTAGATCGGCCGTCCGATAGGCGGGCCCAGAGGGGGCCTGGAGGTCTCCGGGGGACCCGGAAGTCCTGTTCTAATTGGCCGACATCAGCTTCATTTTGGATAGTCCCTGGGCCTGGACCACCTTTACTTTTACCAGGCCTTTACCCCCGATGTAGTCACGGGCCGAACTGTATATATAGGCTTCGGGAAGATCGACGATCCTCTCCCGTACGGGATTCTCATGGATGTGTTCGATCCGGCTGATCAGCAGGTCGGGCTGTGTACAGTCGATGTGAAGAGGGCTGCTGCAATTCTGCCAGAGGTGGAGCTTTTCGATACGCTTGAGGCTCTTACCATGATCCTCAAAGCGCTGGATCATCCAGTCCTTCCGGAGATCCATTTCCACATCGATGGCTTTTAATATTTCCGGAGTGGTATATTTCTTAAAATCCCTTTCAAAGTAGGCGGGGCCATAGCCTTCCGGCGTCTTGACCAGCAGGTGCAGATGATGGGTCATCAGGCACCAGGCATAGATCGTTATCTGACCCAGGTCCACAAAATGATTCAATGCGTCTGCTACAACTTGTTTATAAGCCGGTCGGGTAAACACATCAATGCGATCTACCACATTCAGCGTAAGAAAATAACAGGCTTCCCCGGATCCAATAGGCTTGTCGTTTGCCAGCATAAGTGCTCATTTTAGTGAAAGAATCGGATGTCTTGGAGTAGGATACGGGGTGACTCGACAGGTGCGGGAAGGGGCGAATGTCTTAAAGTTACAAAATCCGGACCTTAAATGGACATAATTTGATTTTAAAAATTTATCAAATTATGTCCAACATCTGGCCCGGAGGCGGGATCTATTATGAAATTAATTTACGGCCAGCGTCACTTTTTGCCCGGGATACGCGCTGCAATAAATATAGTGCTTGGGGTCTTCTATTATTTTTTCCTTTAGCAGGCTCTCGATGGGAGAAGGTATGGCCTGCTCTTTTTTAACAAACTTTTCAAGGTCCACGGGTTGATTGCCGAACTGCCAGAAATGATGTTCAGCATCGTTCTGATATCTGTTTGCAAAAAACTGGAATAACCGCAGGAGCCATTCTTTGCGAGCCTCACTGGGGTGTTCGGCTATTGCGCGGAGAATTTGTTTGGCCGAAGCGCTTTTCAGATCTCTGAGTACTTTGGGCAGGTTAGATTTTCCCTGCTCCACCCCGGCAATCATGTACAGGCGGCTGGGTAGGATTGCGTATTCGTATACCCGCAGCCGTTTGTGCTCAATGCAGTAGTTCAGGTTGTCCACCAGCAGATCGCAATATTCATGACGGGTAAAAACATCGATCCCGCCAACTACGGTTAGGGTTACAAAATACAATCCCTCAGGCTGTATCTTGTACATTTCGGTCATGCGTAAAAGATAGTAAACTTTTGTTAAAATGAATAATTAAGCACCCCGACAGTGGTTATTAACAAGGATATATTTTCCTTCTGTGATCATTGCGCGCGAATTATTCCCAACAAGGGACGAATTCCCGACGTGAGAGGTCTAAATTGCAGGACAGATCAACGATACAGCGAACGGGCCGGAGGCTCGTTGTCCGAAGGATCAGATATGACCGCCAGGTCACGACCAAGGAGGAGCGAGTGCGCGTAGCTCCGACGAAGGTCTCTTTCCGAAAAACGAACTACATTTTCCGGAACGTTCGTTTTTCGGACATTATTCCATGATCCGCAGCTTTGCATAGTTAAGCATGATCTTCTTCTCTCCGTTGTGTTCAAACTTAACGGTTGCAATGGGATTGTGCGCAGAGCCTTCCATGCCGACAACTTCTCCAAATCCGAACTTCTGATGTTCTACTTTTTGTCCAACCTGTAATGCAGAAGTGTCGCTGGGAACAAAGTCAGGGCTAGGGTTGTGTTCAATGGTTTTTACAAATGGTTTGGGAGGAACATAAGCTGGTTTAGTTTCCTTCTTTGTAGGAGGAGGTCCATATCTTTTTTCTGCCTGTGATGCGGGGTTACCAAAACCACCGCCGCCATGCATACGATCAAAGGCGCTTCTGTCTCCGATGGATGAGCCCTGATTGCGAAGGCCTCCGCCGGCAAAGCTACGGTCTAAATAGTCAGAAGGTATCTCTTCGATGAAACGACTGGGTTCGTTCTGGACCAATGTGCCAAAACGATAGCGTGTGTTGGCATAGGTGATCCATAATTTCTCCTTGGCCCGGGTGATAACAACATAGAACAACCTTCTCTCCTCTTCGAGCTCTTCACGTGTATTGATGGCCATGGCGTTGGGGAAAAGCATTTCCTCGAGACCGGCGGCAAATACGCAGGAGAACTCGAGCCCTTTGGCGGCATGGATGGTCATCAGCTTTACGGTGTCGGCATTGGGATCTTTTTCATCTGCATCGGTGAGCAGCGTGATCTGCTGCAGATAGTTGCCCAGCCCCTTTGTCTCTTCTTCCAGCACACCGTCTTCATCGGGCCTCTCTGTAAACTCCTTGATAGAGTTCAGCAATTCCTGGATGTTCTCGTATCTCGCCAGACCTTCGGTGGTCTTGTCATTGAAAAGCTCTTTTATCAGATTGGTCTGTTTGCCCACATGTGTCGCTACCTCATATGCATTCTTTGTAGCCAGCATGCTGGAGAAGCTGCGGATCATCAGCACAAAATTTTCCACGGCCTCGAGCGTACCGCCCTTGAAGCCAAATTCAGAGGCTCTTTCCAGGACCTCCCACAGCGTAATATTCCGCTCGTTGGCATTCAGCACGGCCCTGTCGATGGAGGTCTTGCCGATGCCGCGGGTGGGATAGTTGATGATACGTTTGAGGGATTCTTCATCACGTGGATTGATGATGACGCGCAGGTAAGCGATCATATCCTTGATCTCCTTGCGCTGATAGAAGCTTACGCCACCATACATGGTATACGGGATGGCCATTCGCCGGAGGCTTTCTTCAAATGCCCGGCTTTGTGCGTTGGTGCGGTACAGAATGGCAAAATCCCGATTGTTAAAATGATTACGCAGCTTCTGCTCCTGGATAGTATCGGCTACAAACTTACCCTCCTCATTATCCGTCATCATGCGCACGAGGCGTATTTTTTCTCCGGTGGAATTATCGGTCCAAAGGTTTTTGGGTATCTGTCCTTTGTTGTTCTTTATTACCTCGTTGGCGGCGTTGAGAATGCTCTGGGTACTGCGGTAATTTTGTTCCAGCTTGACGACCTTGACATCGTCATAGTCCTTTTGGAACTGTAATATGTTCTCGATGGTGGCGCCTCTGAAGCTGTAGATGCTCTGGGCATCGTCTCCCACCACACAAACGTTCTCATGCGCGGCGCCGAGGAGCTTTATGATCTCATACTGGGCGGGGTTGGTATCCTGGTACTCGTCGATGAGTATATACTTGAACTTATGCTGAAATTTATGCAGGCTTTCGGGATGTTCTTTCAGCAGCTGGTACATCTTGATAAGCAGGTCGTCGAAATCCATCGCGCCATTCTTGAAGCAGCGGGCGGCATAGGCCGCATAGATCTGGCCGATGGCTGGACGATTGGCCCTCATATCCTCTTGTTGGATATGGTAATCATTGGCGTATTCGGTGGGGCCTACGAGGCTGTTCTTTGCCTGGGAAATGCGATTGTATACCACATTGGGCTTATAATGCTTGTCGTCCAGGTTGAGCTCGTTGATGACTGTCTTTACGACACTTTTGGCATCGTCGGTATCGTATATAGTAAAATTATTGGGATAGCCTATACGGTGCGCCTCGCCGCGAAGGATACGGGCAAATACGCTGTGAAAAGTTCCTATATAGAGACTGCGGGCGCTGGTGTTCCCGAGGATCTTTTCAATCCTCTCTTTCATTTCCTTAGCCGCCTTGTTGGTAAAGGTGAGCGCCAGTATATTGAATGCATCCACGCCTTGCGCCAACAGGTGGGCGATGCGGGTAGTGAGGACCTTTGTCTTGCCGCTGCCAGCCCCTGCCACGATCATAATAGGACCGTCTTTATGTAAAACCGCCTCTTTCTGCTGGTCATTCAGACCTCTGATATAGTCGCTCATGCGGCGAAGTTAAAGAAATTATTCGCCTTTTTGGGGGTCGGTATGGAGGATGATTTACAGTCTGTTAGATATGTGCAGGAATTGTGCTGCCAAGAAAAAAACAGCACAATTCCTGCTAACCGGGCCTGCGTCGGATACCTCGGTCGGGACCTCTGGTCCTGGACGAGCCGCCTTCTGCGGCTCCTGATATCGATAGCTCTTGATACTGAGGCTAAGTTTAATTAATTTGGGCCGACATCCGCATTAAAAATGCCGGCGTTCAGCCTATGCTATCCGAACCACTGCCTTACCACTTGAAGATCCGGGACTATTTTAAAGCGCAATCCGGGATCTGGTCTTTTTTTTCTGCCGCCCGGAAAAAAGAGGAGCAGCTGGCTTCCTTTAAATCCGACCTCCTAAAAAATACCTACCAGTTCCAGCCGGGCAGCGACTCTCTCTTATATGAAAAAATTAATATCATTCGGGAGAAGCTGGGACTTGGTCATTTAACGGTGACCGCCTATCAGGCGGCCCACTCCTCGGGAATGAACGCCAGCATCGTTTGTCTGCCTGGAGAGGCGCATATGGTCTTTAGCGGAGGGGTCCTGCAGCTGCTGAACGAGCAGGAGCTGTCAGCGCTGATTGCCCATGAGCTGGCGCATATAAAATTCTATTCCCTTTTGGACGGAGACCTGGAGATAACGGACAGGATCATCACGGTGCTTGCGGGCAGCCCGGACAGCAGTGAATCCCATTATGAAACAGCCCGTCTGTTCTGGCTGTACAAAGAAATCTACTGTGACAGGGAGGCTTATGGTGTATTGGAAGAGGAGGGCCCGGTCATTACCATGCTGTTAAAGCTGGCGACAGGACTTTCGGTGGTGCATGCAGAGAACTATATCCGGCAGGCGGAAGAGATCTTTTCAGGCGACGGGACGGTGCAGTCTGCTTCGCTGACCCATCCGGAGAACTTTATCCGTACGAGGGCCCTGCACCTGTGGGATGAGCAGGAGAAAGGGCGCGAGCCCCTGACAGGGGCGGACAGGGGCGCGGAGGCGGCCATCAAGCAAATGATAGAAGGCGTTATGGAGCTGGACCGCCTGGATGTGCTCGCGCAGGCTGCCTTGTCCAAGATGACCCGGGAGCTGTTGATTGGGTACTTAGGTCCGGAGTGGTTTCAGACGCCGGTGGTTTTGGCGCTGGCGCGTCAATATTTTTCCGATCTCGAGGTGGGGAATGGAGCAAAGAAGCCTGACCGGCCGAAGGGGGACGCGGCGGGCTTCCCGGGTGAACTCAAAACCTTTCTGGCGGGTGCGCACCACAGTGTACGGGAATATTTCGCCTATGTATTGCTGGATCTTGCTCTCGCCGATCCGGACCTGGAAGACGTGCCGTTGGGACATGCCCTCGATCTGGCCGAAACCCTTGGACTTTCTCCCGTGTTCGAGCCTATCGTAAAAAAAGAAATGACATACAGCGATAAACAATGGGATCGTGTTAAGCTAAACATCCCCAGAAAATAAAAGTAACCGAACCATTGAATTATGCCCACAGAAAGAATATATTTTAAAAAATTCCTCCGTACCGCCTGGGACAATGGAGACTATACCACGGATGACGTGATCGCCTTTGTCTTGCCCCTGTTCCAGGAGGTATGCGGCCTGCACGAAAAGGCGTTGGTAGCCCCTTTTGGAAATGAAGAGGCCTTGTTCCTTACGGAGCAGGCGCTGGATATCGACGAACAGCTGGCATATGCACCTGTTCATAACCTTGACCGTGTATTGGCGCTGTTCCCGGAAGTTCAGTCCCGAAACTTCGAGGTCGTCGGCAAGATAAAGCTGAGTGCGGACACGGGCGACGGCGCTCTTAGCCGGGAGGATCTACAGGTGCATGTGGACTTCCAGCAGCCGCTGACCTATCCTGCCTATATACCCGGATACCAGTCTTTTGAACAAATCTTAGGACATCATGATCCCTTAACGGATATTTTCTGCCTGGGATTGATCCTGGGCAGCATAGCCCTTGGGCTGGACCTGTACGAGCCGGACGACCTGGAGAACTTTGCCTCGGTACGAAACAATCCTTCGTCCTATAATGAAAGGCTGCATCCCACTATCGCAAGACTTATCACGGAAATGACGGAGCTGGACAGAAGCCGGCGTGCGCAGGACCTGTATGATGTGATCCATCGCCTGCAGCATTACAGGGATTATGATCCTGAAAAGACCACGGATCTCAGCCAGGTGAAGGGATGGGTGGGCAAAGAGCTGAGCGAGCGGGATGCCTTTATCCTAAATAAGCTGCGGAACAGGCTTTTCGATACCAGCCGGCGCAACAGGCTCCTGTATTACAAGCCCAATATGCGGTTTGTAAACCTCACGGTCAGCAGTGTCCCCATAGTGCTGCACTACCAGAGCATCCGCCCCGAGCATCTTTTTATATGGAATGAGGAGCTGGCGGAAAAGCTGCGGGGTATGAAAGATATCGTGCTGAATAAATACCTAAGATTTGACGATCATGCTTATCTGCCTTCGTCCCTGGACAGGGTGCGGGTGGAGGCACAGCGGGCCATACAGGAGTATGGGTTCAATCAATTAAAGCTGGTGATCGTTTTTCTCAACTGGCATAATCTGAAAGAAGACCCGGAGGAGCGCATGCAAAGTCCGCTGCTCCTTTTGCCGGTGCAGCTGAAAAAGAATAAGAAACTAAAGGAGGATCATTATGTGATCAAGACCCTGGATAATGCGGCGGAGGTAAACCCTGTTCTGGCGAGTCAGCTAAGAGAATTGTATGGCATCCGGCTGCCTGAACTTGTGGACCTGGATGAAATGAGCCCGGAACAATTCTATCAGCAGGTGAAGGCGCAGATCGACGAGGCTAACCAGGGCATCGTATTGAATTATATCGGCAAACCCCGTATCCGCCTGATCCATGGCGAGGCGCGCCAGACCGTGAATAATTATCGCAAACGTCTTCGCCGGCAGTCCGGTCTCAGCAGCTATCATCATATCCCGTATAGCTATAAGCAGGAGCATTATCAGCCTTTGGGGCTGGAAATATTTCGCAGCCGTATAAAGACGGACCAGGGTCTGCTTGAATTTCTGACCAACGGCAGAAAGGTGGACAAGGCGCCTTTGACAGATCCGGAGGAAGAACCTTTCGCGGGCAGGGTGGAAACTCCCGCCGACACCACTCCTGTCCGGGAGTCCGAGCTTTACAAGCTGGTAGAAAGCGAGAGCAATCCCTATAGCTGGGACTTCGACGTCTGTCATATGGTGCTGGGCAATTTCAATTACAAAAAGATGAGCCTGGTGCGTGATTATAATGTGATCATCGACCAGCAACTGCAGCATCCTGTGTTCGATGCGTTGTTCAGCCAGCAGCCGCGCGCGCTTAAAGAGCATCCTTTCAACCTGAACAGACCCGATGACTGGCATCATGTTATACAGGCGGATCCCACCCAGACAAAGGCCATCTTACAAAGCCGGGCAGGTTACAGCTATATCATACAGGGTCCTCCGGGTACGGGCAAGAGCCAGACGATCACCAACCTGATCGCGGATTTTGTAGCAAGAGGGAAGAGCATTCTCTTTGTATGTGAGAAACGGGCGGCATTGGATGTGGTTTATCACCGGCTGAAACAAAACGGGCTGGACGAGCTATGCTGCTATATCCATGACAGCCAGGGGGACAAGCGGGAGTTCATCCGCAACCTGCGTTCCACCTATGAAGAGTTCACAACAAGCAGGATGGATCTTGCCACTTTGCGGGCCCGGCGGACATCCCTGGTAGAGAAAATGAACAAGCAGGTGGATACCCTGCGGGAGTTTCATCATACCAGTCTCAGCGGTGTGCAGGAGATAGGTATTATGGTCAGGGACCTGATCGAGCGTATCATAGAATTGCGGCAGGAGCTGGTAACGCTGACGGCGCTGGATGAAGAATCGCTCCCTACCTATTCGGCATGGCAGGGATCCGGCAGTGTCATCCACCAGCTGGTGGAGGCATTGGAAGAGGTCGGAGCTGATGCGGTGTTTGCCAGCCACCCTTTCAGCCGGCTGCATGAACGTGTCTTCCTTTCGGAACAGCCGCATCGAATGCTGGATACGTCGCTGGGACAGGCCCTGGAGATACTGGACACCATCGATCAGCGACTGGCAGGTGTGCCGATGGCCCGTGAACAAGCGGCCGATCCCGTTCGGCTGAAGAGCATGGTTCAGTTCGCGGTGCTGTTGTATCCACTCGTGCTAACGGATAATTTCCGACTGGCAGATCCGGCTGGTGAGGAAGCAAGGGAATTTATCGGCCGGTGGGCGGACTACAGGCAGAAGGCTGATATATACAAGGAGGCCCTGGCTAAGAACATCCATTGGAAAGTGAAATTAGGGGAGCAGGATGTCGATCAGGCTTTGGCGTTGACGATCCGGCAGGAGAAAGCTTTTCTGAACTTCCTGAACGGCAGCTGGCGCCGACTGAGAAAGAGATTGCAGGACAGTCATGAATTTTCCCAATATGCTGTCAGACCGACCTATCAGAGCATCCTGGAAAACTTAAAAGACGAATATGAGAAAGCGCGGGCGGTAGAGCAGGCCAAGCGCCGGCTCCAATCGGACTACCGGCTGGACAATCCCGATACGGCTTGGCTTGGCATCGGTATCCTCCATCAAAAAAAGGATGATCCGGCCCTGGTGTATCTGCTTCGCCATCCGGAAGCAGTACGAATGGTAACAGGCTTGCAATCCCTGCATCAGCCACTGATCGACCTGGAGAGCCGTCTGAAGGATTGTTTGCATGAAACTGACACTGCCCTGACGCTGGAGGCGCTGCGTGACGAACTGCAGAATATCCGACTGAACGCAGACGGGCTCCGGGAAATGCTGCCGGCCCTGAGAAGCTTCACCAGCCTGCCGGATGCGGTAAAGACAACCTTACGCCGGCTGGAGCTGACGCCTATACAGGCTGAGGCGGTCATCGCCCGGAAAACGCTTCATCATGTGTACCAGTCCAACCGGGACTTTGCCCATATCGACAGGCAGGCACTGGACAAGGCGGCGCAGCAGCTGGGCGAATCCTATGCTGCCTTGCAGCAGGTCAATGCAGACCTGATACGCGCCTTTATCCGTCAGCGGTTTCTGCAACAGATAGATCTCTCGAATATGGCATCCAGCCAGCTGAATGAAGAGCAGAAAAAATTCAAGAAAGCATATAACGACGGCCGAAAGATCCTGGAGAATGAGTTTGGAAAAAGCATGCGTTATAAGAGTATCCGGGAGCTGTCATCAAGGGAGAGCGGGCTGGTGTTGAAAGATATCAAACCTATCTGGCTGATGAGTCCCTATAGCGTGAGCGACAGTCTGCCGCTGGACAGCGATCATTTCGATGTGGTGATCTTCGATGAGGCCAGCCAGATCACGCTGGAAGAGGGTGTACCGGCCCTGTATCGCAGCCGGCAGACCATTATTGTGGGCGATGAAAAGCAGATGCCGCCGACTGACTTCTTTAGCGCCAGATCGGAAGACCCGGATGACCTGGAAGGACTGGATGAGGAGGATGACGAATGGCTCAGCGACGATGTGGACAGTCTCCTGGCGCAAGGCTCCCGCAAGCTGGACAGTACCCTGCTCAGCTGGCATTACCGCAGTCATTATGAAACGCTGATCAGCTTTAGCAACCACGCGTTTTATGAAGGCAGGCTGCTTACCATCCCCGACAAAACGATCCATACGACAGAAAAGCCAGCGATACTTGTAAGTAATACCCGGGAGGTCGCCGGCCAGATCGGCTATTTGTTCGATCGCAGCATCAGCTATCACTTACTGGAAGGCAGTGTTTATGAAAAACGAAACAATCGGGGAGAGGCCATTTATATTGCCTGTCTGGTTCGGGAGCTATTGAACAGGGATGTAAAGGAAAGCATCGGCATTGTTGCCTTTAGCCAGGAGCAGCAGCATATGATCGAACAGGCGCTGGATGAATTGGGAGAGGAAGATCCCGCCTTTATGGTAAAACTGGAAGAGGCGTACAATCGAACAGAGAACGATCAGTTCACGGGGCTTATCGTAAAGAACCTGGAGAATATACAGGGGGATGAGCGGGATATAATTATCATGAGTGTTTGTTACGGACCGGATGCGAAAGGCAAGATGCTGATGAATTTCGGGCCTATCAATAAAAAGGGGGGCGAAAAAAGGTTGAACGTGCTCTTTAGCCGGGCCAGGACGCATATGGCGGTGATCAGCAGCATCCGGCATTCCGCCATCACCAACGAATACAATGAAGGGGCCAATTATTTAAAAAGATTTTTGCAATATGCGGAGATGGTAAGCCAGGGGCAGATGACGGGTGCGCGGGCTATTCTTGACAGTATGGTGCTGCGTAAGATGGAAGGAGGTACTGCTGTGCGACCAAGCCGTGTGAGGGACCAGATCCGGCAGCAGCTGCAGGCGATGGGCTGGGTTGTGGATGAGCAGATCGGGCAGTCGGATTTCAAATGTTCGCTGGCTATAAAAGCCCGGCCGGACGATGAGGCTTATATGCTGGGGATCTTGCTGGATGATGAAAAGCATTATCTGAATGAGAATCTTATCGAACAATATTACCAGCGTCCGGCGATACTGGAGCGGTTTGGATGGAAGGTCCTGCCGGTGTATTCCCGGGACTGGCTGCATCAGCCGCAAAAGATAATGGATATGATCCGTAAATTGCTGGAGGAGCCGGTGGTGACGGGCGGGGTCCGGGAAGCGCCTGCAGTAGAAAAACCTGCAGCAGTGGATCTCCGGCAGGAAGAAGCAGGCGGGGTACCCGCAAGTCCTTATGATCATCTGCCTTTCCACCGGCTGTATCAGAAAGAGAACGGCAGCGACAAGTTCTGGGAGGCCGCAACGGATGGCAATAAGCTGATCGTTCGCTGGGGCAGATCGGGCACCAGAGGTCAGATACAGCTAAAGAGCTTCCCTGACGAAGAGGCCGCCAAAAATGAAATGGAAAAGCTGCTCAGAGAAAAGATGCGCAGGAATTGGACTCCCAGTAAAAATTAGCCCAATTCCTGGAATCCGCTGATGTCTGTCCTTCGGACGAGCCCCCTTCAGGGGCTCCTGGGCAAAATAAAGGATATATGTCTTAGGAACCCCGTTGTGAGCCACCGGTGAGACGGGTGTTTTTAACAACTCCTTTGGAATTTGCCTTGCCTTTGGCGGAGGGGAATCCGGGGATATTGCTTTTGGGACCGGAGAGGGCTTTGCCATCCTTTTTCTTCTTATTATTGGGGATCAGTGCCATATGATTGAATTATTGTTTTAATATTGGCGGAACCGGCGGCCAACGGCCTCGGGTCCATGGTTTCGATCTTACAGGGCGCCGCTGGGCGGCGCCTGTTTGTGAAGATACTGAATTAACGTAAAAAGCGAGGAGGTTAACATGTCCAGGGAACTTTATTTTGATATCAGCTCCGAGCAAAGCGGAGGAAGTCTGTACCGGGTAAAGGGGCTGTCGGGGGTAAATTTTTTTTACAACCACAGCACGTATGATGATAAAAAAGATGAGCTGAAGGTTTTTGAGACGATCTACCCGGACTTTGCCGCGTTTTGGAAGGAGCTGATAAAGGACCCTAAATGGTATTATCTCCATCCTTTATTTGTTCATCCTGAATTACGGGAATTTATACGCGAGCAGCTGAAAGGGGTGAATTGGGGGGTGCATCCGAATAAGAAGTGGCAGGAGAGCCATCAACGTCAGTGGAAAAAAGTGCTGACGGATCCGGGGAACTATTATAAGGGGCCTGGGGGGGCGACGGGACTGGAAGGGAAGCCTGGGGCCGGGCCGACCAGGGAGGTCGAATGACATCATGCTTCGTAAAACTCTTCTCCGTATACGTCGATAAGGGGTTGACCCATGCGTTGCAGGTATTCATTGCATTGCTGGAGTAGACGGGGTGATGTATTGGACGCATAGAAATCTCCCCGGTACCAATAGCTGAACAAAGGCTGCAGAGGCAGCTGATCCTCGCGCTGGCCTTGCATGATCATCCAGTGCAGGCGAGCGATCTCATTGTCGGGCAGGTGATTGAAGACTCCGCTGCTTAGCAGCTCCCGGGTAAGATCGACCAATGTGTGTGTCATTCCTTCTGTATTTGTGCGCCGGGCGGGATTTTCCGAAAATTTAACCCATCCCGGCGCACGGTTTAATGATGGGAACTTCGGCGGAACTGTTTCGACAAGCTCAGAACTTCGTCAGAGCTCCATGTATTCGCTCTTCCTCGTTCGTACCCTTCGTACCTCGGGTACGTTCGTGACCTTCGCTTAGGCTCGGTCACAGCCAACGGACCCTTGGCCCGTTTTGTTCCATGTAAGTTCCTGCAATTATATTACCAACCTGTGAATTTTATATTAAGGCATTGTGTTGCCGGACAATTGTGCATTTCCCGTGAACTTCCTGCCTTCGTCGGCTAGCCGGATGCTCAGGCGAAAGGTGGACCGTCCGGCCATGCCCGGTGCCCGGTGTACAAATAAACCAGCCAGCCATGCAAAAGTTCAAATGTGCCTGTACCTTTCTTTTTTTTATGTGGGTCTTTTCTGCCCGGGCGCAGGAGATCAATCCCAACACATCGGGTGCGGGGTGGGTTTCCCTTTTTAATGACAGCCTGACCAATGCTATTTTTCCTGTAGGGGTATGGACGGTGCGGGATGGAGTGCTGACCGCCTTGAAGGATGAGGCTATCTGGAGCGGGAAAGCCTATGATAATTTTGTGCTGGACCTGGATTTTAAAAATGCGCCGGGAACCAACAGCGGGGTGGTGTTCCATGCCAGCAATATCCAGGACTGGATACCTCATTCGGTGGAGATACAGATCGCGGACGACTGGTCGGAAGAGTGGTCAAAGGCGGCCCCCAGCTGGCAATGTGCAGCCATATTCGGTCATCAGCCGGCCACCAAACATATCGTAAAAAAGCCGGGAGAATGGAATCATTATACTATCACCTGTAAGGGGGGGACGACCTGGGTGGCCCTGAATCGAGAATTGGTGAATACCTGTGACATGAGCAAGTACACTTCCGCGAAAGATAACCGAGCGTAGCGAAGGTTACGAACGAGGAGGAGCGAATACATGGAGCTCCGACGAAGGTCTGAGCGTAGCGAACGTTACGACCGTACCCGAGGTACGAAGGGTACGAACGAGGAAGAGCGAATACATGGAGCTCTGACGAAGTTCTGACCGTGTCGAAGCAGGTCCGACGAAGGCCTCATGCGGGTGCGCCTATCTATTTCCGTAATATCAAGGTTAAAGAATTAAAATAGCCGGCATCGGCTGTCGGCCGGG
>Ga0105239_10002967_pt1 | contig 21154 bp, 20 predicted proteins | sample KBSC44metaG_FD_92761 | JGI IMG/M metagenome (GOLD analysis project Ga0105239, IMG submission 92761) | Corn rhizosphere microbial communities from Kellogg Biological Station, Michigan, USA - KBS C4-4 metaG | ecosystem: Host-associated > Plants > Roots > Rhizosphere > Soil | place: Michigan, USA... | reverse complement strand
CCCAGGCGCGCGGCCACGTGCGCACCGGCCCGATTGGCCACGGCGGCAGCCGCCGCGGGCTGATCGCCGCGCAGCAGACGCCAGCCGAAGGCGGCGGCGAAGGCATCGCCGGCGCCGAGGCCGTTCACGACCTCGACCGGGTGCGGCGGCACCACCACCGGCTGCTTCCCGGCGACGTACACCGTCACACCGCGGCCGCCGTGCTTGTTGGCGACGACGCCCACGCCCAGATCGAGCAGCCGGGAGGCGTCCGGCGCGCCCACCGCCGCGGCCAGTTCCTCGTCGGAGCCGAGCGCCACGTCGGCATTGCGTGCGGCGTCGCGCATGCAGGCGGCGTAGTCGACCGGGTCGTCCCACAGCACGTCCCGCCAGTCCAGGTCGAGCACGGTCGTGGCGGTGCCGCCGGCCCGCGCCTCCAGCAGCGACTGCGTGGCCAGGCGTGACGGCTCGATGGCGAAGCCGGTGCCGCTGACGTAGGCCAGCGGCACCGCGGCCAGGGCCTCCAGGTCGAGCGACGAGACCGTCAGCTCCCAGTCAGGACAGGTGGGGGTGCGGTAGAAGGTGATCGGAAAGTTGTCGGGCGGCCATGCCTCGCAGAAGGCAAGCGCGGTGCGCAGCGTGGCGTGGGTGCCCAGCCAGCGGCAATCCACTCCCTGCGCGGTCAGCCAGTCGCGCACGTAGCGGCCGTGGCCGTCATCGCCCACGGCCGAGACGATCGCGGTGCGCACGCCCAGACGGGCAAGTCCGGTGGCGACGTTGCCGGCGAACCCGCCGACGTACTTGTGGAAGCCCTCGACCTGCTCGAGCGGCACCCGCAGCTGCATCGGGTAGAGGTCGACGCAGACGCGGCCCATCACCACCGCCTCCAGCTCCGTGGCGTGCATGAGCGCACGATACGTCAACGGTTGAAACGTTTCAACCACGGTCGATAAAACGCAACTCATGCGCGCCTTTGCGTCACAAAACGCTGGTGCACATGGCCACCTGGCACCGGCCGACGGCGCTCGAGAGTGCGCGGTCGCTGCGGGAGCTGGAGCCGCGGCGGCTGGCGGTCGGCCACGGCCGCGTGGTGGAGGCTCCGGTTGGCGCGATGGACGCCGCGATCGCCCGCGGGGCTCACGGATGAGCCGGCGTGGTCTCACCCGCGACACCGTCGTCGGCGCCGCCTGCGCTGTGGCCCGACGTCGATGGCCTGGAGGCGGTGACGGTTGCGCGGGTTGCCGCCCGGCTGGGCGTGCGCAGCCCGTCAATCTACAACCACGTGGCTGGACTGCGCGGCCTGCGCGCCGGCATCGCGGCCGCCGCCCTTGGCGACCTGCATGAGCGCCTCCGCGACGTCGCTGTCGGCCGCACCGGCAGAGACGCGCTGCTGGCCGTGGCGGGCGCCTACCGCGCCTATGCGCTCGCCCATCCCGGCTGTTACGAGGCCTTGCAGCAGGCACCTGCGACGACCCGTTGCAGCAGCAGCAGCGGGCGGCCGCCGTGGTCGACCTGCTGGCGCGGCTGCTGGAGCCGTGGCGGCTGGGCGAGGCTGAGACGATCCACGCCATCCGAGCGCTACGGAGCGCCATGCACGGATTTGTCGACCTCGAACGCACCGGCGGCTTCGGCATCGACCTGCCGCTGGAGCAGTCCTATCACCGGATGGTGGGCGACCTGGCGGCAGGGCTCGGCCGCGGCTGAGGGCTCGGCGCGCCGACTTGACAACCTCGACCTCGAGGCAGAAGATACGCGACCAGTTGAAACGTTTCAACAGCGACCGTTCGGAGCTCTAACTGCGGATCGGCGTGTTCAACGACGGGTTGGCCCACCTCTCGCGCGCGGATGCGTTCGCCTGGTGTGCCGAGCAGCAGCTGGCCGCGATCGAGATGGGCGTCGGCGGCTGGGCCAAGGCCGCCCACCAGCTGCCGCTCGACCAGCTGCTGCGCGAGCCCGTTGAGCGCGACCGGCTGGCCGGCGAGCTGGCCGAGCACGGGCTGGCGCTGTCATGCGTGAACGCGGCCGGAAACCCGCTGCACCCCGACCCCGCCGTTGGCCCGCACCATGCAGCACTGCTGCGCGGGGCGGTCGAGCTGGCCGCGCTGCTGGGCGTCGACCGGGTGGTGACGATGAGCGGCTGTCCGGGCGGCCGCGACGGCGGCCCCAGCCCGGTGTTCGCCCCCTGGGCCCTGACCCCGGACGACGAGCCGCTCTGGAACTGGCAGTACGAGCAGCGGCTGGCGCCGTTCTGGAGGGAGGTGGGTGCGTGGGCGCGCGAGTCCGCGCCGTCGGTGCTGATCTGCCTCGAACTGCACGCCGGCGCCTCCGCCTACAGCCCCGGCGGCTACGTGCGGATCGCCGAGGCCGGGGGCGACAACATCCGGGTCAACTTCGACCCCAGCCACTTCTGGTGGCAGGGCATCGACCCGCTGCGGGTGCTCGACCAGGTCGGCGACCGAGTCGGGTTCAGCCACGGCAAGGACACGCTGCTGCACCCCGACCGGATCGCCGACGATGGCGTCTTCGACTTCCGCTTCCCGGTCGATCCGGACACCGCTCCCTGGCACTTCGCCTCGGTCGGCGGCGGCCGCGGGGTGGACGAGTGGTCGCGGCTGCTGGCTGCGCTGCGCTCTGCCGGCTACGACGGCGACGTCTCGATCGAGCATGAGGATCCCCGGGTCGACGCCGAGCAGGGCATCCGCGAGTCGTACGCGGTGCTGCGGGCCGCGCTGGCCGAGGTGCCCGCGTGAGCGCCACCATGCGCGACGTGGCACGCCGCTCCGGCGTGTCGGTGGCGACGGTCTCGAACGTGCTGCACAACACCGCGCCCGTGGCCGAGCGCACGCGGTTGCGTGTGCTGGAGGCGATCGAGCAGCTCGGCTACCGGCAGAACGAGGTGGCGCGATCACTGAAGCGCCAGACGACTCACACGCTGGGCGTCTCGATCCCGGATGCGCTCAACCCCTTCCACGCCACACTGGCGCTCGAGGTCGAGCGGCGAGCGCACCGCGACGGGTTCGCGGTGCTGGTGGCCGAGACCGAGAACGATCCCGAGACCGAGGTGGCGCAGGTGCGGGCCCTGGTGGGCCGGCGCGTGGACGGGGTCATCTTCCCGGCCGTGACGGCAGGCTCGGCCATCCCCAGCGAGCTGCTCGACCGCGGCATCCCGGTGGTCGTGGTGTCGTTCGAGGGCCAGGACGACCGGCTCGGCATCATCGCGGTGGACGAGTTCGCCGCCATGGACGAGGTGGTGAAGCACCTGCTCTCGCTTGGCCACCGCCGCATCGCCTTCGCCCACTCCGGCCAGCACGAGGAGCAGGTGGACATCCGTCCTGAGGCGCTGCGGGCGGCCCTGGCGCGGCGAGGCCTGGAGCCGGTCGCCGGCGTGGACGCTGCCACCGCCGTCTGCTGCACCAACGACGTGGTTGCGATCGCGCTGCTCGACGAGCTCGAGCGCCGCGGCCGGCGCGTCCCGCAGGACGTCTCCGTTGTCGGGTTCGACGACATCCCGCTGGCGGCGCACCGCCGCATCGACCTCACCACCGTGCGGCAGCCGGCCCGCGAGATGGGGCGGCTGGCCGCGGAGATGGTGCTGAGCGCGATCGCCGACCGGCGCCACGCCGCCGAGCGCGTGGTGATCGCGACCGAGCTGATCGTGCGCGGTTCCACAGGCCCCGTGGCGGAGGCGGCCTGATGGAGGTCCGCTACCAGGGCGTGGGCAAGGTGTTCAGTGGCGTTCCGGCCCTGATCGACCTCGACCTGGAGGTGCCGGACGGCAAGTTCCTGGCGCTGCTGGGGCCGAGCGGCTGCGGCAAGACCACGGCCCTGCGGATCCTGGCCGGGCTGGAGGAGCCGACGTCCGGGCAGGTGTTCATCGGCGGGGACGACGTCACCAAGCTGCAGCCGCGCGACCGCGACGTGGCGATGGTGTTCCAGAGCTATGCGCTCTACCCGCACAAGAACGTGGCTGAAAACATCGCCTACCCGCTGCGGGTGCGCAAGATCGACAAGCGGGAGCGCGAGTTGCGGGTCGCCAAGGTGGCCGAGCTGCTGTCGATCACGCCACTGCTGGGCCGGATGCCACGACAGCTATCCGGCGGCCAGCGACAGCGGGTGGCACTGGCCCGCGCGATCGTGCGCGAGCCGCGGGCGTTCCTGATGGACGAGCCGCTGTCGAACCTGGACGCGCAGCTGCGGCTGCAGATGCGGATCGAGATCAAACGGCTGCAGCGCGAGCTGGCCACCACCACGCTCTATGTCACCCACGACCAGGTCGAGGCGATGACCATGGCCGACATGGTGGCAGTGATGCACGAGGGCCGGCTGCAGCAGCTGGCCGCCCCGGCTGATCTCTACGCCCACCCGGCCAACCTGTTCGTGGCCCGCTTCTGCGGCTCGCCGCCCATGAACGTGCTCTCGGGCGATGTGACAGACGGTGTCTTCGCGCACCCGGCCGGGCGGGTACCGCTCGACCGCAGCGACCACAGCGGCCCGGTCAAGTTGGGCTTCAGGCCAGAGCATGCGGCCATGGTCCAGCCGGGCACGGACGGCGCCCTCGCCGCCGAGGTCTACGTGGTCGAGCCGCTCGGCAACGAGACGCTGTTGGCGCTGCAGATCGGCGACGACCTCATCAACCTGCGCGCGGCCGCCGGAGTCAACCCGGCCGTCGGCAGCTCGTGCGGCGTCCTGCCGGAAACGCCAAACCTCCGCCTGTTCGACGCCGTCACAGGTTCCGCCATCATCAACGACCGACCCGCAACCGAAGGAGCGAAAGCATGAGCGACCACAGCAGTGAGCGCACCAAGCGCTCGTACACCCGCAAGGAGGTGCTCCGGGGCGCGGCTGGAACCGGCGCGGCGCTCGGTCTGGCGCCGATCCTTGCGGCCTGCGGAGGCAGTAGCAGCGGCGGCTCCTCCGCCGGCGGCTCGTCCGGAGGCGCGGGTCCGATCACCATCGGCAGCTTCTCCGATCCGGCCATGGTGCCCTTCCGCGACGTGTTCCTGAAGAAGTACAAGCAGGAGACGGGCAACGTCGCCCACTACAACGAGACCAACTACGACGCCTGGTACCAGAACTCCAAGAACGACGGCCTCCAGAAGACCGGCGCCTACGACATCTACGTGATGGACGACAACTGGGTGCCCGAGTTCGCCGCCTCCGGGATCGTCCAGAGCCTGGACAAGTTGGGCCTGAAGGTGAACCCCGACATCCTCCAGAAGGGCCTCGAGCAGGGCTACTGGCCGCCCAAGTCAGGGCCGCGGCTGAAGGCGTTCGCGAGCGACACGCCCCAGCTGTACTCGCTGGTGATCATCGACGACGTCGAGATGCTGTATTACAACAGCGACTACTTCAAGTCCGCCCCGCAGACGTGGGACGATATCTACGCGGTCGCCAAGACCACCAAGCCGCCGCTCTACGGTTGGACGGCACGCGGCGTGGCCGGCAATCCGATCGTGCAGACCTACCTGCCGCTGCTCAACTCCTACGGCGGTAACTTTGTAAACGACGACTGGTCGCCGGGCTTCGCCGGACCGGAGGGTGTGGGGGCGCTGGAGCGCCTGTTCTCGTTCATTCCGTACATGCCGTCCGGTGTTGCCGCATTCGACACCGACCAGGAGACGGCACTGTTCCTGCAGGGCCACGCGACGGCCATGACCGAGTACACGGGCACGGCCCACGGGGTGGACGATCCCACGGTGTCCAAGGTCGTGGGGAAGGTCGACTTCGCAGCCACGCCGTCTCAGGAGAAGAGCGGTCCGGCCATCGGCACGTTCATCTGCGGCATCGCCTCGGCCGCACCCAACCCGGCCGGCGCGGTCGCGTTCCTGGAGTGGTTCACGTCCAGCAAGGTGCAGCAGGAGTTCGCGGGCGGCGGCAGCGCGGCCGTTACCGGCAGCGCGCTGCGTGATCCAGCGCTGTCGAAGCAGTACCGCTGGCTGCCGGCCATCGCCGACGCCGTCGACAACTCGGTGCCGAAGCCCAAGACCCCCGACGAGCCGAAGATGGAGGATCTGCTGGGAACGGCTCTGAACCAGGCACTGGTGCAGGCGATCTCGCAGAAGTCCGGGTACCAGCAGATCGCGCAATCGCACCTGACCACAGCAGCCAACCAGATCACCGCATACCTGAAACAGCAGGGAACCTACTTCTAGGCGCCCCGTGAGGAGATCGCACGCAGCATACGGCGGACCGGTACGGGCTCGGCGAGGACGGTTCCTCGCCAGCCCGTACCTGATGCTGCTGCCTGCCGGCATCGCGCTGGCCCTGGTGTCCATCTACCCGCTGTTCTATGGCGTTCGCGCCAGCTTCACGCACTACCTGTACGGCCGTGACCTGGGCTTCGACGGCCTCACCAACTACCGCATCATCTGGAACGACACGTTCTTCCGAAGCGCCATGCTCACCACGCTCAAGTACGTGGTGTGCACCGTGTCGATCGAGACCGTGCTGGGATTGGGCCTGGCGCTGCTGGTGTCACGCGAGATCAAGTACGCCGGCCCGATCCGGGTCGGCCTGATCCTGCCGATGACGATCGCCCCCGTGGTTGTGGGCGTGATGTGGCGCCTCCTGTACGACAGCGGCGTCGGCGTCGTCAACCCGATCTACGAGTTCTTCGGCCTCGGTCCGCCCGACCTGCTGGCCCACAACAACACCGCCTTTGCGGCGGTGGTGCTGGTCGACATCTGGGAGTGGACGCCGCTGATATTCCTGATCATCCTGGCCGGCTTGCAGTCGTTGCCCGAGGAGCCGCTGGAGGCCGCGCGAGTGGACGGCGCCGGGCGGCTGCGGCTGTTCTTCGACCACACGCTGCCGCAGTTGCGCTCTGTGCTGCTGGTGGCGGTGGTGCTGCGCACGATCGATGCGGTCGGCACCTTCGACCAGATCTACGTGCTGACCAAGGGCGGGCCGGGCGACGCCACCCGCGTGATCTCGATCTACGCGTACAACACCGCCTTCCTGTTCACCCAGTTTGGCCAGGCCGCGGCCATGCTGGTGTGCCTGCTGGTGATGCTGATGCTGCTGATGATCGTGGCCGTGCGGCTGCTGCGGAGGGTGGCGGCATGACCCGCCGCTTGTGGGCCCGCATCGGCCTCTACCTGACGCTCGGCCTGATCCTGTTGATCGCCATATTCCCCTTCTGGTGGATGATCAACACCTCGCTCAAGCAGCAGGCCGACATCTTCGGCGGCGTCACGCTGTACCCGCACAACCCCACGACCGCCAACTACTCGCGGCTGTTCAACACCTACCACTTCGCGGAGTACCTGCAGAACAGCATCCTGATCGTGACCGTCTCGGTGGCCGTCAGCCTGGTGCTGGGCACGCTCGCCGCCTATCCTCTGGCGCGCTTCCACCTGCGGTTCGGGCTCAACCAGTCGGCGCTGGTGGTGGCGCTCCTGGTGCGGATGCTGCCCGCGATCCTGCTGGTGATCCCGTTCTACATCATGCTCGGTAAGTGGGGGCTACTGAATACGCGGATGGGTCTGATCCTGATCTACTCCTGCCTCAACACCAGCTTCGTGATCTGGATGATGCAGAGCTTCCTCGCCGAGATCCCGCGTGACATCGAGGAGGCGGCGATGGTGGACGGCGACAGTCGCCTCACCGCGCTGAGGCGCGTGGTGCTGCCGCTGGCGGCGCCGGGCCTCGCGGCCACCGCCATCTTCAGCGTGATCGCCACCTACAACGACTTCCTGCTGGCGCTGTCGCTGACCTCGACGCCGACCGCCCAGACGGTGCCCGTGGGCGTCTCCACCCTGATCGGCAAGATCCAGATCGAGTACGGGCCGATGGCTGCAGCGGGCGTGGTGGGTGCGGTCCCGATCGTGATCTTCGCGCTGCTGGTGCAGCGCCACTTCGTGCGCGGGCTGACGCTGGGCGCGGTCAAGTGAGCGTCAGGCGGCTGACCACCGCCCAGGCGCTGGTGGCGTTCTTGGCGGCGCAGCAGGTCGAGCGGGACGGCGCCACGGCACCGTTGTTCGCGGGCGTGCTCGGCATCTTCGGCCACGGCAACGTCGCCGGCATCGGTCAGGCGATGCAGCAGGACGGGCGGCTGCGCTACGTGCTGCCTCGAAACGAGCAGGCGATGGTGCACACGGCGGTCGCCTATGCCAAGCAGCGGCACCGCCTGCAGGCCTGGGCCTGCACCTCATCGATCGGGCCGGGCGCGACCAACATGGTGACGGGCGCGGCGCTGGCAACGATCAACCGGCTGCCGGTGCTGCTGCTGCCGGGAGACGTGTTCGCGTCGCGCCGCCCCAACCCGGTGCTGCAGCAGCTGGAGCTACCCGGCCGCCCCGAGGCCTCGGTCAACGACACGCTGGCGCCGGTGTCGCGCTTCTTCGACCGCGTCAACCGGCCCGACCAGCTGCCCCCGTCGCTGCTCGAGGCGATGCGCGTACTGACCGACCAGGCCGAGACCGGCGCCGTCACGATCGCGCTGCCCCAGGACGTGCAGGCGGAGGCCGCCGACTTCCCGGAGCAGCTGTTCGAGCCGCGCGTCTGGCGCATCGCCCGGATGGGCGTCGCCGCGGAGCCGCTGATGGCCGCGGTGGCGTTGCTGCGGGAGGCGCGACGCCCGTTGATCGTGGCCGGCGGAGGCCTGCGCTACTCCCAGGCCGGCGACGCGCTGCGGGCGCTGGTCGACGCCACCGGCATACCGGTGGCCGAGACGCAGGCGGGCAAGGGCGCCCTGCCCTTCGACCACCCCTCGGCGCTGGGTGCGCTGGGCGCCACCGGCACGTTGGGCGCCAACCTGGCCGCCCGCGAGGCGGACGTGGTGCTGGCTGTTGGCACCAGGTTGAGCGACTTCACCACCGCCTCGCACACGGCGTTTCAGGAACCCGGGCTGCGGCTGATCGGGCTGAATGTGTCGGGCTTCGACGCACACAAGCTGGCGGCGCTTCCGCTGGTGGCAGACGCCCGCGCCGGGCTCGAGCAGCTGGCTGCGGCGCTGACCGGGCACCGGGTGGATGCCAGCTATACCGACCTGGCCGCGCAACGCAACCGCGAGTGGGACGACGAGGTGGAGCGCCTGACGGCGCCGGCGGCCGGCCCGCCCACCCAGGCGCAGGTGATCGGCGTGGTCAATGCCGGCCGGGCTGACGACGTGGTGGTGTGCGCGGCGGGGAGCCTGCCCGGCGATCTGCACAAGCTCTGGCGCACCCGTGACCCCGACGGCTACCACCTCGAGTACGGCTACTCGTGCATGGGCTACGAGGTGGCGGGCGGCCTTGGCGTGAAGCTGGCCGCGCCCGACCGCGAGGTAATCGTGATGGTTGGCGACGGCTCGTGGCTGATGATGTCGTCCGAGATCGCAACATCTATCCAGGAGGGTGTCCGGATCACCGTCGTCCTAATAGACAACAAGGGGTTCGGGTCGATCGGAGGGCTGTCGCGCTCGCTCGGCTCGGAGGGGTTCGGCACCGGGTACACGGTCTCGGTCGACCTCGTCCAGAACGCGGCCAGCCTCGGCGCGATCGCGACGCGCGCCGCGACGCTGGACGAGCTGGCCGCCGCGCTCGATGCCGCCCGCGATGCCGACCGCACAAGCGTGATTGTGATCGCCTGCGATTCGGGACGGGGGGTCGGCTCCTACGAGTCATGGTGGGACGTGCCGGTAGCGGCGGTCTCGGAGATGCCGGCGGTGCAGGAGGCGCGCGCGGACTACGAGCGGTCGCGCGAGGCGCAGCGGCCGTTCCTGGGCGGTTCTGCGTGAGCGGCGGCGTGCGGATCGGCGTGGTCGGGGCGGGGATGATCGCGCAGGTCGAGCACCTGCCCAACCTCGTGTCGCTGGGCGACCGGTTCCAGCTGGTGGGCGTGGCCGACCCGTCGGCGCATGTGCGCGAGGCGGTTGCCGAGCGTCACGGGATCATCGCCGTGGAAGCGTTGCCCGACCTGCTGGAGCTGGGGCTGGATGCGCTGCTCGTTGCCACGCCCGACCCACTGCATGCCGGCGCGGTGGTGGCCGGGCTGGACGCCGGCCTGCACGTGTTCTGCGAGAAGCCGCTCTGCTACACCGAGCGCGAGGCAGCCGCGATCATCGAGCGCCGCGACCGCGAGGGGCTTGTCGTCCAGGTTGGCTACATGAAGCGGTTCGACCCCAACTACGAGGCGGCGCTGGACCTGCTGCCGGAGGGCGGGGAGGGCCTGCGCTACATCTCGGTCGAGGTCAGCGACCCAGACTCGTGGCCGTTCGTTGCGCACCGGCCGCTGCTTCGGGCCGACGACGTGCCCGCGGCGTTGGTCGAGGACGCCCGCGCCCTGCAGCGCGCGGAGGTGGCCGAGGCGCTGGGCGTGACGGTGGACGGGGCACACCTGCGCGGCTATGCCGACCCGCTCATGTCCGGCGTCATCCACACGATCAACGCCGTGCACGGCATGCTCGAGCGGATGGGCATCGAGGACGCCGACGTGGTCGGTGGCCACATCTGGTCGGGCGGCGAGTCCGCCGCCGGCACGGTGTCGCTGCTGGACGGCGCCGCGGCGTGGCATTTCGCCCAGGTGCTGGTGCCGGGTATCGCGTGGTACCGCGAGCGCTACGTGCTGCACTTCGAGCAGACCGTGATCGAGATGCAGTTTCCGGCGCCCTACCTGAACAACCAGCAGACCGACCTGTGGGTACGGCGCTCTCAGGGGCTGCGGCTGGACACCACGCACGTGCAGGCGGGGTATGGCGAGGCGTTCGTGCGGGAACTGGAGGGGTTTCACGCCGCCGTCACCGGAGCCGAGCCGGTGCGAAACACGGTCGAACAGGCGATGCGCGACGCACGGTTGCTTTCGGCCGTGGCCCGCTGCGCGATTGGAGCGGACGGATGAGCGACCACCTTCACTCGGCCCAGCGCGCTCGCGCGCTCGACCAGCTCAGCTCGGCTCGGGGCGTTATCGCGGGGGCGGCGATCGACCACCGCGACTCGCTGCAGGCGGTGCTCGCGAAGCGCGGGCTGGAGCTCGATCATGCCGGCATCACGCGGCTGAAGGTGCGGGTGGCTTCCGCGCTGGCGCCGGCCGCGACGATGGTGCTGCTCGACGCCGAATATGCCGTGGCGCAGGCCCTGGCGGCCGGAGCCGTGCCTGGCAGCACCGGCGTGGCCGTACCGCTGGAGGGAATGGGATACGGAGACGTTGCCAAGCTGGACGTGACCACCTTCCTGGAGGATTGGTCGCCGGAGAAGGGGCGGCGGCTGGGAGCATCGGGGGCGAAGCTGCTGCTGCCCTACCGGGTGGATGTGGCCGACCAGGCGGAACGCCAAGAGCGGGTGGTCGCCGAGGCGGTCGAGGGCTGCCGGGCGGCGGGCCTGGCATTGATCCTTGAGCCGATCGTCTACAAGCGCGAGGGTGAGGAACGGGCCGGCGGCGGCCGCTTCGCGGAGCTCGTGGTCGAGGGAGCCCGGAGGCTGGCAACCCTCGAGCCGGACGTGCTGAAGCTGCAGTATCCCGGGTCGGCCGAGGCCTGCGCGGACGTCGATGACGCATGCGGATCCCTGATCCCGTGGGTGCTGCTGGGCGGTGGCGCCGACCCGGCCGTGCTCGAAGGCCAGATCGAAGACGCGTGCCGTGGCGGCGCCAGCGGCTTCATCGTCGGGCGCACGCTGTTCGACGCAGCGCTGGTGGAGGATGAGGCCGAGTCCGACCGGGCGCTTCGCGAGCAGTGCCGGCCGCTGCTGGAGCGGCTGGTCGGGATCGCCGAGCGGCTGGCTCAGCCGTGGCGGGAGCGGTTGGGGGCGCTACCTACCCCGTCCGACGGCTGGTACCGGTGAGCTCACCCGGCCCCGTTCGGGGCCACCAGCACCTTCATCGCCGCGCCGGTCTGGGCCAGCGCCAGCGCGTCCTCGACCTGCTCGAGGCCGACCTCGTGCGTGATCGCCCGCTCGAACGGCAGCCTTTGCTGGTGGCGCGCGAGCATGGCCAGGCTGGGGCCGTACTGCTCGAGCGTCTCTCCACCGATGCCCAGCACCGACACGCCCTTCGTGCAGATGTGGCGGTTGGGGTTGATCTCGACCGGTCCCATGTCGACGAAGGCGCCAGCCTCGATGACGGTGCCGCCGGCACGCACCAGCTCCAGCGACTCGATGAGCGTGCCGGACGTGCCGGAGCAGTCGACCACGACATCGGCGCCGAGGCCGCCAGTCAGGTCGCGCACCGCGCCCACCCGCTCGTCCAGGGTCGTGGCGGCGCCGTTCAGGCACAGCTCGGCGCCGAAGGCGCGGGCATGCTCGAGCCGCTCGTCCATCAGGTCGACCGCAACCAGGCGGCCGGCACCCAGCATCTCGGCCTTTGCCAGGTGCATCAGGCCGAGCGGGCCGAGGCCGACCACTGCGACTGTGTCGCCGAGCCGGAAGCCGCCGCCCAGAGCCTGCATCGAGCGGGCCGCGTCCAGGCCGTGGGTAACGGCCAGCACCTCGGTCAGCGCCGCCAGCCGGGAGGGCAGCTCTTCGGGTACGCGGAACAGGCGCGTCCCCGGCAGCAGGTACAAGCGCTCCGCCCATCCTCCGAACAGGTGCGGGGGCTCGGCGCAGGTGAGCGAGTTGCCGTAGTCGTCGAGAGCGGTGCAGAGGTAGTAGGGGTAGCCCTCGCCCAGGCAGAACCGACAGCGTCCGCAGGTCAGGTTGGGTGCGGGCACCACCCTGTCGCCGACTGCCAGGGGCAGGCCCAGCGCGTCGACGGGCGGCGGGCCGTCGCCGATCGCCTCGATCACGCCCACGTTCTCGTGGCCGCAAATGATCGGGTAGGGGACGGGACGCTCGTGGTCGGTTCCGGCGTACTGCAGGCTCTCACCTCGCCAGGTGTGCTTGTCGGTACCGCAGATGCCGCTGTAGAGCATCCGCAGCACGGTTGCCCCGGGCGCGGGGTCGGGATCCGGGAATCGCTCGACGGTGAGGCTGCCGGGGCCGTGCATGACCGCTGCGCGGACGTCGCTCATGGGGGTGCACGATACCGGTGAGCGAAACGGCGATGATCGCGGTGGTGGGCGCGGGGCGGATGGGCAGCGTGCACCTGCGGGCGCTGGGTGAGACGCGTGTGGCCCGGCTGGCGGCGGTGGTCGAGCCGGTTGCGGAGCCGCGCGAGCGGGTTGCTGAGCTGTACGGCGTGCCCGCGTTCGCGACGCTGGATGAGTTGGTCGCGAGCGGACTGGCGGACGGAGTCGTGATCACGGCGCCGACCGATATGCACCTGGCCCTGGTGGACGGCTGTGTGGGGGCCGGCCTGCCGGTGTTCTGCGAGAAGCCGTGTGGTCTCAGCGCCGATCAGGCCGGGCGGGCGGCGGCCTCGACGGCCGGGGCGGGACTGCCGCTGCAGGTCGGCTACTACCGCCGGTTTCTGCCCGAGCTGGTCGCGCTGCGGCAGCGGATCGCCGCAGGGCGGCTGGGCGCGCTGTCCCTGGTCGTCCTCAACCAGTGGGACGAGCATCCGCCTTCGGCTGAGTTCGAGCGGCGTAGCGGCGGCATCGTGGTCGACATGGGCGTGCACGAGATCGATCAGCTGCGCTGGCTGACCGGGCAGGAGGTCGAGCAGGTGGCGGCGCTGACGCCCGCTCCGGGCGACCAGTCGAGCGCAGTTATCTCCCTGCGCCTGTCCGGCGGCACGCTTGCGGCTATCACGCTCGGGCGGCGGTTCCCGCATCCTGACTCGTGCTGGATGGAGGTGGTGGGAACGGCCGGATACGAGCGGCTGCCGTTCGTCTGGGCCGAGCAGGGCGAGCGGGTGCTGCTGGCCGCGATCGCGGCCGAGCTGGATTCGTTCGCGGCGGCGGTGCGCGGGGCGCCTATGCCCGGCCCGGGCGGCGCCGATGCGGTGGCGGCGCTGGAGGTCGCGGAGCGGATCGACCGGTGCCTGAGGTGACCGGGGCGTGAAGCGGGCCGGTGCCGACGCGCTCGTGCAGAACGAGCGAGGCGACGTGCTGCTGGTGCGACGGGCCGATGACGGGCGCTGGGCGATGCCGGGCGGCTGGGTCGATCCGGGCGAGACGCCGGAGCAGGCAGTGGTGCGCGAGGTGGCGGAGGAGACCGGGCTGCAGGTCTCGGCGCCGCGTCTCGCACACACCGAGCAGCGTCCGCAGAGCGTCCATTACACCTACCGATGCCGGCTCGACGGCGGCCGGCTGCAGGCGTCGGAGGAGTCGCTCGAGGTCGCGTTCCTGGCGCCGAACCAGGTTGGCCAGTGGCACACGGATCACCACCAGCGTCTGCTGGCGGCGATGGCGGTGGCCGAGTGAGTCTCGGAACCGGCGCCAGACCGCCCTGCTGACGGTGTCAAACACCGCCTCGGCCTCCGTGGGGTTCCGGCACGCATCCGAAACAGGTGCGTGAGACGTTCGTGACAGCGATTCGTGGAGAACAGAGCTTTCGTCCAATTATTGGAGTCAAACACCCACCGCGCCGTGCCGGCACCTCGACACGCCGGCGTAGCCGAGCGTTGCACGGTTGTAACGGGCGATCCTCGGGTCGATCGACTGTCAGTGGCCCGATATCCGGGTCACCTCGACCCGGATCGGCACCGAGTAGTCGGCCGCGAACGACGCCGGCGTCCAGCCGTTCCTAGTGATCCGCTCACCGTACTTCTCGATGTAGGCGTTGACACCGTCCGCCCCCGGGTCATCGCTGAGACATGCACGGCCGGACGCCACCACCACATCGCCGCCGACACCGTCTCCGTCGAGGTGGATGGACACGCGCGGGCTGGCCGCGATGTTGCGGAGCTTGGCGGTGCTCGGCCGGCTGTAGATCAGGAGGCTGCCGGCGCCGTCCCACAGAAACCAGACCGGCACCGGCACGGGAGCGTCGGCCGGATTGACCGTCACCAGCCAGCCGATCAGCTCGTCGCGTAGGCGCCGGTTGGCGCGAGCGCCGAACTCCGTGGTCACGTCCAGCAGTTGCGGTTCAGCCGACGTTCGTCGCCGCCCCGTCCGGCGCTGACAAGCCCGCCCGCGCACCTTCCTCCAGCAGACGCTGCAGCGAGACCGCCCCGGCCACGGCGGTGGGCGTCGCGACCGACAGCGTGGCGTAGATCACGGCCCACCGCAACCGATCGGAGGGTGCGACTCCCAGCTGATCGGCCCAGATGTACGCGGCCACCAGCAGGTCGCCGGCGCCGGTGGCGTCCACCACCGGCACCGCATCGAACGGCGCCGTTCCGGCATCCACGCGCTCGCCCTCGGCCGATGCCACCGCGCCCCTGGCTCCCAGCGTGACGACCACCGTCGGGACGACAGCCCCCAGCACCTTGATGGCGGCGTCGAGCTCGTCGGCACCGGACAGCACCAGCGCTTCGCCCTCGCTCACGAACAGCGCCCGCGCCGCCGACAGCTTGGCCGGCGGCCGTCCGGCGAATGCGCGTGCGTCGTCATCGCCGCAGGTGACGTAGGCGGCCGCCCCGTCTGGCACCACGTACAGCAGGTCGAGGTTGACCGCCACCGCCCGGGGCGCCAGGGCGGCCACGTCGGCCGCGCTCGAGCGCACCCCCGGATCGACGGTCACCATCGCGCGGTCGTCGCCGATCGGCAGCACGACGGTGGTGGGCGTCCGCGGAGCCTTCCGCGAGACGATCTCGATCCCGTCGCCGCGCAGCACCTCGATCACCAGGTCGCCGGCAACGTCGTCGCCCAGCGGCGACGCCAGCGCGGTCGCCAGGCCGAGCCTGGCGGCGCCGACGGCGGTGATCGCTCCGCCGCCGGGAGACCGCAGCAGGTCGCTGCCGAAGCGCTCCTCGCCCAGCGCCGGCAACGCCTCCAGTCCCGTGAACGTGAGGTCGAGGAAGGCCGGAGTGGCAACGGCTAGGTCGTATCCCATCGGCGGCGAGGATAGCGCACTGGTCGGCGCATGGGTTTGCCTACGGGCGAGCCTCGCGGGCGGCCGCGCGCACGCCCTCGACCTCCGGCGCAAGCTGGGTCGTTCGGTACCGCCAGCGATCGCCGCGGTTGGCCAGCAGGGCGTGCTCGAGCGGGTCGCCGTGCTGGTCGAGGACGGTCTCCTGGACGACCAGCAGCGGCGCGCCGGCGGGCACGTCCAGCAGCCGGGCGGTGCGGGAGTCGGCCGTAACCGCTCGCAGCGTGCAGTCGCGGTCACCCGGGACCAGGCCGCACCCCTGTGCCAGGGCCCCGTACAACGACGCAGTCGCGAACTCGACGTCCTGCAGAGCGTGGGCCAGCCGCCCGGGAAGGCATGACCGGTCGAGCGAGAGCGCCACCCCGTCCACCAGCCGCACCCGCTCCAGCTCGAAGACGTCGCCGCCGGGCGGCAGCCGCAGGGCCTCCGCCTCGGCCGCCGACGCGGCCCGCAGCCGCTGGTGCAGCACCCGCGACGCCAGCGTCACCCCCGACTCGTGCGCCCACTCGGTCAGGCTGCGAGGGCCGTGCGCAAGCTCCACCACCTGCGCCGCCGCGACGTACCAGCCGTGGCGCCCGGCGGCGGTCAGCAGGCCCTTCGCCTCCAGGTCGAGCAGCGCTCGTCGCAGCGTGTTTCGGGAGACGCCGAGCCGCGCGCACAGCTCTCGCTCGGGCGCCAGCCGCTGGCCTGCCGGCAGCCGTCCACCGGCCATCTCGGCGCGCAGCGAGCGTGCGACGCGTCGGAACAGCGGCTCGCTGCCGCGGGCGTCGTTGGGCGGATCGGTGAGTGCGCTTGACACTGGTGGTACCTCTTTGGTACTACTGGCGGTCGTGAAGCTAACCCTAGTCGGAGCCGGCGGATTTCGCACGCCGGCGATCTATCGCGCGCTGGTCGCCGGAGCGGGCACGACCCGCTTCGACGAGGTCGTGCTGTTCGACCCCAACGCGGAGCGGCTGGAGCAGATCGGGGCCGTGCTGGCCGGGATCGACGCCGAGCTGGGCGACCGCGTCGGCTGCCGCAGCTCTGGCGATCTGCGCGACGCGCTGGAGGGCGCGGACGTCGTCTACTGCGCCATCCGCGTGGGCGGCCTGGAGGGGCGGCTGCTGGACGAGCGGATCGCCGTGGACGCCGGTGCGATTGGCCAGGAGACGACCGGTGCCGGCGGCATCGCGTTCGCCCTGCGCACGGTGCCCGCCGTCACCGCCATCGCCGAGCAGGTCGCCCGGCACGCGCCGGATGCCCTGTTCATCAACTTCACCAACCCCGCCGGCCTGGTCACCGAGGCGCTGCAGCGCGTGCTCGGAGATCGCGTGGTCGGCATCTGCGACGCTCCTCCCGACATGTGCCAGCGGGTCGCAAGCGCGCTTCGCATGCCGGTCGACCAGCTGTGGTTCGACTACTTCGGCATCAACCACCTGGGCTGGTTGCGCGCGGTGCGGCACCGCGAGCGCGACCTGCTGCCCGGGCTGCTGGCCGACGACGACCGGCTGGCCGGGTTTGAGGAGGGGCGCCTGTTCGGCGGCGAGTGGCTCCGTGCCATAGGGATGCTGCCCAACGAGTACCTCTACTACTACTACTTCGAGCACGAGGCGCTCGCATCGATGCAGGCCGGCAACCTGCGCGCCTCGGTGCTGCTCTCCCAGCAGAGCATCTTCTACGAAGGCAACGGCGACGCTCTGGCGCGGTGGAAGGCCGCGAACTCGGCCCGCGAGGCGTCCTACATGGCCGAGGCCTGGTCGTCGCGGGGCGTCGAGATGGCGGAGGTGAGCGCCGCGCGGGAGCCCGGCGGCTACGGCGGCGTCGCATTGCAGATCGTGGATGCCATGGTCAACGCTCGGCCGCGGGTGATGATCCTGAACACGGCCAACCGCTCCAGCATGCCGTTCCTGGACGCCCAGGCGGTGGTGGAGGTGCCGTGCCTGGTGGGGCCGGGCGGCGTCGTCCCGGTCTCGGTCGGCGACGTCCCGATGGAGGCCAAGGGCCTGATCCTGCAGGTGCGCGCCTCCGAGCGGGCTGCTATCGACGCCGCCCTCAGCGGCTCGCGCCGCGGGGCCTTGCGGTCGCTGGCACTGCATCCGCTGGTGCCCTCGGTCGACGTGGCCGAGCGGATCCTGGACGGCTACCTGGCCCAGCACCCGGCGCTGGCGGGACGGTTTGCATGAGCGTCGATGTGGTCTGCGCGGGAGCGCCGTTCCTGGACATCACGTTCAGCGGCATGGGCGCCATGCCGGCCCTGGGCGAGGAGCGCATGGCCGAGCGTGTCCAGTTCACGCCGGGCGGGCTTGCCAACGTGGCGCTGGGCCTGACCAGGCTGGATCTGGAGGCGGTCGTGATGTCGCCGGTGGGAGACGACCTGTGCGGCCGCATCCTCTCCGGCCTCCTGGCCGAGCAGGGCATCGGCTGGGTCGGGCCGCGCGCCGATGCGACGGCCGTCTCGGCGATCCTGCCCCTGGACGGCGACCGCGCCTTCGTCACCGTCGCACCCGATCTGCCGCGAGACGGCGAGGCGATCGCTGCGCTGGAGCCTCGGGCGGTCGTGATCGACCTGCCCGAGGTGGCCGAGGCGCCGGCCGGCTGCGCCGTCTACGCGGTGGTGGGTGACTTCGACGCGCGTGCCCTGGCCGGACGGCTGCCGGCGGCGCTGGGCTCGGCCAGGACGCTCGTGGCGAACCACTCCGAGGCCTCGTTCCTGACGGGCATCGACGACCCCGAACGGGCTGCGGAGGCGCTGACCCGGCACTGCCCGACCGTGGTCGTCACGCTGGCGGGCGAGGGAGCGGTCTGCGCCGGCTCGCACGGCCTGCTGCGCGAGTCCGCGCCGTCGGTGACGGCCGTGGACACGAACGGCGCCGGCGACCTCTTCACGGCCGCGTGGGTCTGGGCCGACCTGGCCGGGCTGCCGGTCGGCGAGCGCCTGCGGCTGGCCGTGACCTACGCCGCGATGTCGGTACGCGTCCCCACCACGCTGGCGGGCGCCCTCACGATCGACGAGTTCCGCGACATCGCGGGGCCTTTTATTGCAAGCATCCCACCGAACGGAGCGCGATGATGACCCACATGCGTCCACGCCTGTCTGTGTCGCTTGCCTGCCTGACGGCGGTGCTGGCCCTGTCCGCATGCGGCACCCCGGGATCCAGCGGCGGTTCCGTGTCGCAGACCGGCGGTGCCGCGTCCACCGGCTTCGACACCTCCAAGCAGGTGACGCTGACCATGTGGGATACGGAGAACGCAAGCGGCCCTTCAAAGGCCGAGGACGAGCTGATTCAGCAGTTCGAGCAGAAGTACCCGAACGTGACCGTCAAGCGCGTCGTCAAGAACTTCGACGACTACATGGCAACGATCAAGCTGGCAGCCTCGTCCAGCGACGCCCCTGATGTCTTCCAGGGCAACGAGGGCGCGGTTGACCGGGCGTTGGTGAAGGCGCACCTGATCGTGCCGCTGGACGGCTACGCCAAGGCCTACGGCTGGGACACCCGGTTCGGCAGCTCGGCTGCCCTGAACCGGCTGCGCTGGTCGTCGGACGGTAACCAGTGGGGCGTCGGTCAGCTGTGGGGCATCGCGCAGAAGGCCGAGGTGGTGGGAGCCTTCTACAACAAGGCCACCCTGAGGCGGCTGGGCCTGCAGGTACCGACCACGTTCGACCAGTTCCAGCAGAGCCTGGCCGTGGCCAAGTCCAAGGGCGTGCCGCCGATCATGGTTGGCAACCTCGACCGCTGGCCGATGGGGCACGTGTTCATGGTGCTGCAGGCGCGGTTCGACCAAGCCGCGTCCATCTCGAACTGGACGTACGGCCACGCTGGCGCCACGTTCGACACCGCGGGCACCCGCAAGGCGGCCACGGTGCTGCAGCAATGGAGCGACAAGGGCTACTTCGAGGACGGCTTCAACGGCGTCAGCCAGGAGAACGCCGCCGCCCGCTTCGGCAAGGGCGAGGGGCTCTACTTCATCACCGGCCCCTGGGAGAACCAGACGTTCGCCGGGCCGCTCGGCGACGGCGTCGGCTTCTTCCCGCTGCCGTCCCTGGACGGGACGCCGGGAGCACCCACCACCGGCTCGCTGTCGCTGCCGTTCCACATCAGCTCGCACTCCCAGAACCAGGCGGTGGCGGCGGCGTTCATCAACTTCATCACCGACGGCAACGCCGCCAAGGTCGTGATCCGCAACGGCGATCTGCCGGCCGCAAACCCGGGGGCGGCGGCGGTCGATCCCAACTCGTCGCTGGCCGCGATCTCGGCCGCCTGGAGCGAGAAGGCCAAGGCGGGCACGCTCACGCCCTACCTGGACTGGGCCACGCCCACGATGGGCGACACCCTGTTCGGCGGGCTGCAGCAGTTGAGCGAGAACCGCGAGACGCCGGCCGACTTCGCGGCGGCCGTCCAGCAGGACTGGGTGAAGACACATTCGTGAGCCCGCCCCCGGCGAGCCGCGGCTGATCGGCTACCTGTACGTGCTGCCGGCGCTGGTGGTGTTCGGCGTGTTCGTTGTCGCGCCCATGGTCGACGGCGCCTGGATCTCGCTGTTCGCCTGGGACGGCGTCACGGTCGGGCACTGGGTGGGCCTGTCCAACTACCGCGAGGCGCTGGTCGATCCGCTGGTGCGGGAGGCGTTCGGCCACTCGCTGGTGCTGGTGGGGTTCTACGCGGTGCTGCCGATCACGATCGGGCTGTTCCTGACAGCGTTGATGACGCACGCCCGTGTGCGGGGCGGCGCCGCCGTTCGCACCATCATCTTCCTGCCGCAGGTACTGGCGGCGGTGGTGGTCGGCGTTGCCTGGAAGTGGCTGTACGACCCGTCGGGGCCGATCAACTCGCTGCTCGGCGCGGTCGGGCTGAGCAGCCTCGAGCACTCGTGGCTGGGCGACTTCTCGACGGCGCTTCCGGCCGTCGGCGTGATCGGCACCTGGGTCACCACGGGCCTCTGCCTGGTGCTGTTCGTGGCCGGCGTGCAGCGGATCCCGCTGTCCCGCTACGAGGCGGCGCGGGTCGACGGCGCCGGCCCGGTGCGCGAATTCTTCGCCGTCACGCTGCCGGGCCTGCGCAACGAGCTGGCGGTGGCGATGTCGCTGAGCGTGATCACCGCGCTGCGCGCATTCGACATCATCTTTGTCACGACCAAGGGCGGGCCGGGCAACGCCACGACGGTGCCCTCGTTGCTGATCTACCAGCGGGCGTTCATCACCGGCGAGGTGGGATCTGCGGCCGCGATCGGGGCGATCATGGGTGCGATCATCCTGCTGCTGTCGGTCGTGATCACCCGGGTGGTGGAGGAGCGGCGGTGAACACCGGCAGCTTCGAGCGCACGGCGACGCACGTGATGCTGGCCCTGTTCGCGGTGCTGGCGCTGGCCCCGCT
>Ga0105239_10002966_pt1 | contig 21156 bp, 18 predicted proteins | sample KBSC44metaG_FD_92761 | JGI IMG/M metagenome (GOLD analysis project Ga0105239, IMG submission 92761) | Corn rhizosphere microbial communities from Kellogg Biological Station, Michigan, USA - KBS C4-4 metaG | ecosystem: Host-associated > Plants > Roots > Rhizosphere > Soil | place: Michigan, USA... | reverse complement strand
AATATGGTAAAAATACCAGCCCCGGCGATTGAGTTGGATTCAAGAGGGAAGTTTAGGCTGCATGGGTTATATTACTAGAAATACAACCCACCCCTTTTAATCATTGTTTATGTGCTGCTCTCGAAGGCCCCTCCCAGGAGGGGAGGGACCCACTGTTTTTCATTCGCGAGGTTGCATCCCCTCCTGGGAGGGGCCTTAGGGTGTTACACCTGCGGAAAGATCAAAAGGGGGGGTGTTAAAATCGCAAAGTAAAAATTACATAAGACTACTCCATATACGCACCCGTAACCACATTATCCTTTACTTCCACAAAAATATGCTCCTGCAAGGTGGTGGCGAGTGATAAACCCACGTAATCGGTTTTTACCGGATAGGCTTTATGAAAGCGCTCTACCAGCGCGAGGGTTTGAATTTTCTTTGGCAGCCAGGTGAGAAATGGCTTTATGGCATATAACATGGTTTTACCGCTGTTGGCCACATCATCTATAACGATAATTACCTTACCGGTAAAATCCATGGATTTGCTGAGGGTAATTTCAGCAGGTGCTCTTTTATCGAGAGAAATATCGATCAGTTCAATAGTGAGTTTATTATTGATGTTTTGCAACATCTGCTGAATATTCCTTGCTATGGTGCTGCCATTCTCCTGTATACCGGCCAGAATGATCTGCTGCTCATCAAGGTTATTTTCAATAATCTCGTAGGCTATACGCTGTAATTTCCGGGCTACAGTACCTTCATCAAGGATATAATTTCGGGCCATCTATTTTTGTTCAAATCTCAAGAAACAAGATACAAGAACCAAAAAAATCTCAAGAACCCCAAAGAAATCACAAGAAACAAGATACAAGAACCCAAAAAAATCACAAGAAACAAGATACAAGATCCAAAAAGACCAATAGTAAATATTCAACCCAAAAATCCAGACCCCGGCCTTTTTATTATTTGTATTTTTTGGGGTTCTTTTTTTTTGGTTCTTGTATCTTGAAATTTGGTTCTTTTTTTGGCTCTTGTATCTTGTATTTTGGTTCTTATATCCAGCTATTTAGAATTTATTACCTTAGCATGATGTCGTATTTACCACAAATTCTTTTTATTATCATCTCGGCGATAGCCATCTGGCTTTTTACCAAAAAAATCATGGCCATACGCCGGAATATTCTACTGGGTAAGGACGCTCCCTTCAACGACCGAAAGGATGAACGATGGAAGAATGTACTGCTGCTGGCGTTCGGACAAAAAAAGATGTTCCGCAATCCCCTGGTGGCCGTTATGCACTTTTTCGTGTATGCCGGTTTTGTCATCATCAATATTGAAGTGCTGGAGATCTTTATTGATGGTGTATTCGGAACCCATCGCATTTTTTCCGGCTACGGCGGTGTGGTGTATCCTTATCTCATCAATGCCTTTGAATTTCTGGCAGTAACCGTATTACTTGCCTGCGCTATATTCCTGATCAGAAGAAACATAGTAAAAGTAAAGCGGCTGAACACCGCCGATCTGAACGGATGGCCACGCAGCGATGCAAATTATATTCTGATCACCGAGATCATACTGATGGGTCTTTTTCTTACTATGAACTCGGCCGATACCCTGCTGCAGCAAAGAGGTTATAGTCATTATGCCACTACACATACCGGTAATTTTCTTTTTTCGGGTCTTATTCAACCCCTGTTAAACGGATTAAGCGATGGTTCGCTGGTGGCTGTTGAAAGAACCTGCTGGTGGCTGCATATCGTGGGCATTTTTGCTTTTCTGAATTATCTCCCCTACTCTAAACATCTGCATATTTTACTGGCGTTTCCGAATGCGTATTACGCACGCCTGAAACCTATGGGCAAAATGAGTAATATGCCTGCTATTCAAAATGAAGTATTGTATGCGATGCAGCCTGAGCTGGCGCCAACGGATGCCACGCCACCTGCTACATTCGGGGCAAAAGATGTAAAGGACCTGAGCTGGCGCAACCTGCTCGATGCGTATTCATGTACTGAATGTGGAAGATGCAGTGCTGCTTGTCCGGCCACTATTACCGGTAAAAAATTATCTCCGCGTAAGATCATGATGGCTACCCGCGACCGCGCAGAAGATATAGGTCGAAATATTGATGAAAACGGAGAATTTAAAGATGGTAAAACGCTGCTGCACGATTATATTTCTGTAGAAGAACTGCGCGCCTGTACCACCTGTAATAGTTGTGTGCAGGAATGCCCTGTTAGTATCAGTCCGCTTGAAATTATTCTTGAACTACGCCGGTCACTCGTTATGGAAGAAAGCAATGCGCCGCAGGAATGGAATGCCATGTTCAGCAACATCGAAAACAACTTTGCTCCGTGGAAATTTAGTCCGGATGACAGAGACAAGTGGACTGAATAAAAATGCCCCGCACTTACAGGCGGGGCAATACCAAAACAAACACTATTATTATGATCTACTAACTGACAAATTACTTTAATACTACAGGGAAAGATACACCAGAGATAGTAACGGTAGCATTGGCATCGCAACCGGTAGTACCATAATCAAGTGTACGGGTAGCTTTTCCTGAAGGAGTGATATCTACTTTACCACTTTCGAACCAGGGACAGGTCATTTTACGTACCAGGGCCTGTGTGATGTTGATCGTATAGCTTTCACCACCGGCAGTTGTACCGTTGGCAGAACCTGTAATTGAATAAGTATCATCGGCCCAGTTCAACGGAGTATCAGCACCGGCTACCCATTCGCGCTGACGGGTAGAATTCCAGGTAATGGTACCGCCGTTATTAGCCTTCACAATTTGTCCGGCTACTTCTACTTTGTATACCAGGTGACCTGCTGTGTTTCTTCCCAGATTGGTTGTTTTATGGGTTCCTTTGATCAGGTTGTCATCTACAGCATAACCATCGAAAGTAATGTTGATAACGGTACCGGAATCGCGGTATCTGCCGGTATAGGTGGCAATGACTTTACCGCGACGGTATCTTAAGTCAGCACATAAGCAATTGGTTGTTCCAAAATTGATGGTGATAGTACGTGTAGCGCTTACAGTATCTATCGTTACACTACCACAACCACCAAATGGGCCTTCCAGCCTGGCGCCGTCATTATTGGTAGCCATTCTGAACGTAAAGCTGGTACCCATAGAGGCAGAAGCGTCTACCATGGTGTTTACGTCATTGTAAGTTCCTTCTGAATACGAGTTATCCTGCGCAGAAGTAGTATCCGTATCTGCTTTTGAATCTTTTTTACAGGCATAAAACGAGAAAGTAACTAATAGAAATGCGCTGAGGCACAGAGCAAGGGATTGTTTTTTCATCATGGGTGCGATTTAAAGTTCGGTATCAGACCGACGGTTTAATTTATGGTTTAAAACGCATAGCAGTTTTTTTTGGTGTGTGAAACATAGAAATAATGAATATAGAATGTAGAATGTTGAATATCAAAGTGAAATACAATGTCTTTAACTTCAACATTGGATATTGAAAATTCAATATTCGATATTTGATTTTCAATGACTTAAGTGCGTTTCACCTTCCTCAGCATGCGCCAGGTCATGATTAAGGCGGTAATAGCAAAAATACCCCCGATGATCCAGCTGATCATGTTCTGGTGCGCATTGAGCTTATTAACGATTAACTGGCCGCCGAAAATGAAAATGGAGTTGCCCATAAAGGTGCCGATGCCAATACCAATGATATACGCATTATAGAAATCAGCACGCGGCTGCAGGATCTTTTTGGTAAAGAGGGCTGTGCTCCAGCCAAACCAGAAAGGAATTTGCGCAGGACTGATGGCACTCATGGCTACCCCCAGCCAGAAAGTATGAATAGTTTGGGAGAGAATAACATTTTTGGCGTGGTGCGGACTGGCAGCCGCAATAAAATTGAAAACAGCCAGCGCGGCAATGATCAGCACGGTAAACCACTCCAGCGTGCGAAAGAGTTTTTTTCTTTTTCTTACCCAATCCATGGCCACCAGTGAAATGCGAACATAAATGATCTCTACCAGCAACGCGCCCACTGAAAAATACAGGGCAGCCTTTATGCCATCACTAACGGAGATCTGCATAGCAGCCACATTCAGCGTTCCCAAAGGCAGGGTGCCGAGAAAACTAATGAACATGCCGGTGAAGAAAATTCGTAGTAGTTTCATTTGCCAATTATTCCGTCATTGCCGCCAGCCGTTGTGCCCACAACTTACTTTCCCTGAGCATGGCAATGCCTTCGCGAATGCTAAGATAAGGATGTCCTTTCTTATGATTTAAACGACTGATGCGGTACAATAAAAACCAATGCCGGATAATTTCTTTCCAGGCAAAAAACAAAGAATGGCCCGGATCATAAATATGAGTAGGTTCGGCGCCCGCGCCGTTGACTTCAATGATAGAAAAATTCTTTCCCTGTTTGAGGGTTTCCCAGGTATCGAAACGTATATCGAGACGGCCAAAGTAAAAATCCGGGATTTGTTTACAAATGGTATCGATGACATTTGTAAGGGCTTCATCGGCCATAGAAGTTACATCGGTAAACTTTGAACCGCGGGCATGATTGCCATAGGGCGATACGATCATTTTTTCGCCATCGGGCAATATAGCGTCCAGATTTTTACCATGTATATTTTCAAGGCTCGGCAGATACATGAGCGCTCTTTTATTGCGTTGCAACAACTGACGGATGGTATGCTGTCCATCGCCGGTTACCGACAGAAATTCTTTATATACAATACCGGTGATCATTCCTTTGGGCGAACCGGGATAGCGCACATAAAATATGCCCACTTCGTTTTTCCAGGGAACAAATTCCTGAATATGAAAATCCATAAAAGCTTTGTGTGTGTAATCGATCACGTCCTGCTCGTTGCGTAAAACCTTTATACCTCTCCCCCGTCCGCCCACATTGGGTTTGCCAATAAGCGGAAACTGAACACCGGCCCTTTGCAGATCGCGTAAAACGATATTCCCGTTGGCCGGTATGGAAAAGAATACCGTCGGCGGATGATATTGCGGAGGGATGATGGTAATAATATCCTTTTTCGATTCGCACAAAAAACCACCGTTCCTGATAGATGGATTAGAAGCGGCAAAGAAAAAGAACGACCTGGCCCGCAGGCATATGAAGATCCAAACCGGGTAAATAACCAGATAAACGCTTGTGAAGCTCCAGTATTCCCAGTTGAATAGTTTTATAAAAAATGGACGATGCAGGATGCGTTGTATACTGTTCATTATCGGCCTGCCATTGATTTTTCTACCATTAAATTGTTGGTAAAGGTATTATTGCTTTTAAGATCAAGGTAATGCATCAGCATGTTATCATCTGCCATTTCAAGCGAGGTAACGCTTACGGTAAATACATGTCCGTTGCGGTTCATGCGTAAATCGTTATGGGCATCGCCATCGCCGGTAAACTGATGAAAATGCAGAATGTCGTGCTGCGACGGTTGTTTATTCTTTTGCAGCCATTCCCCAAACCAGCTTTTCCGTTTACTGATCACGGCCGGATCGTACAGGGTAACCGACGACCAAATGTGCGGCTGCGAAGCATTTAACGGAATACTGTGTTTTTGCTGTGCATCCCAGCGGCATTCAAACAATTGTCCGTTGTTCCAGATAACGGCAGTAAATGGCTCTATCCGGTGTAGGGAAATGATTTGAAAACAGCTAACCGGATCATCGGCATACAGCAGATCGAGCAATATCAGTCCGCGGCTTTTGCGGTATGGCGGCTGCGGTGTGTGTTTAACAAAACCTCCGTTCAAAAAAACAATAGCCTGACCACTTTCATGCGCCGCTATCCAGGTACCGCCTGCATGGCCATCTTTCGGAAATAACACCTTGCCCGATGCAGAAGTATAAACAGCGGGAGGTAAAGCACTGGTACGCCAATGCTTTTCATCCCGGTTAGACGTAAGATATATTTTATGCCCGCCCTTATGCGGGACCGGAATAAATGTTACTGTGCACATTGTTTACGAAACTTAATGGTAGACGATGCTACGCCAAAATCATCGGGTAATTGAATAGAAGATATTTCCGTAATGCCCACGCGAATCAGGGCCATGTGATGAATGGTATGCTCCAGATTGTAAGCTATTTCGCGATAATAATTTGTTTCAATGGCAATCGATTCATTCGTGTGTTCATCGTAGCAGGCTACGAGGGTCAATGGCTTATTGGGTTTTGTTAAGCCCCGGTAAATATCCAGCAGCAGACCGCCTGCCAGTTCTTTATCGGTTTCGATCAATGTATCGCGTTTTCGCTTTTCATAATTTACCTCACCGCACAGATATCCGTTTTCGAGGCACTGGAACAATTCGATAATATGCCGCACATGCTGCCCCACCGTATTGTTAAAAAGCGTTTGGCACGGTTGACTGTATTGTGGTGGTGAAAGCTGGCCCAGCGAGCCGGCAAGTTGTACAAAAATGTTGTTTACTGCTTGTTGTAATTGCATTGGTCGGTTTTGTTAAAAAATCACAAAAAACAAATATCAAGGCACAAATAAATTACAAGAAGCAAATTTCACGTTCCAAAGAAATCACAAAAAGCAAATGTCAGATGCGAAAGAAAAATCGCAGTAATCCGTGCGCGCTCTTTTGCTATTTGGTATTTATTATTGACATTTTTTTGGTTCTTGTTTTTTATTATTTGATATTTTTAGCCGCTACCTTTAGTATAACCGTCAGTTCATCGCTTAATGTACTGCCGCCTCCTACATTAAACTCCCGGCGGTTCATTTTAAACTCTCCATTAAACAAATAACCATCCTGAGTTGGTATGGCAGTAAAAGGGAACGAGATATCTTTTGTTATTCCTTTTATGGTCAGCTTACCAAAAACAAATAGTGTTCCTTTCTTATTCGAACTGGTAATTTTGGTTGATACAAACCGGATCTGCGGGTACTTTTTTACATCAAAATAATCTTCGCCGCGCAGGTGATTATCTCTCATTTCCATATCCGTATTAACGGTATTGGCATCTATATGTACATCAAAATTGCAGCCAGCCAGGTCATCGGGTGAAAACGTTATAGTGCCCGCCAGGCCGCTAAAAGAGCCGGAAGTATTAAACCCCAGGTTCTTTATTTTAAAGCTTACAACGGATGCACTGTCTACAGGGGCCAGCAACTGAGCTTTTGAACTGATCGATAAAAAAAGGCATAAAGCCGGAATAATTAATCCTTTCATATAAAAAACCATGTTATATAAAATTATAGACGCGTTATGTTTATTGAACTGTTGCGTTTTAATGCTTTTAACAAAAAGCGGGGAAATTTTTTCTCTATTTTATACGTAGGTATTCAGTAATAAGATGTGTGTATCAGGTAATAAGTAATGGGTTAAAAAGTTAAAAGGTTGATAAGTTATAGGTTTTAAGTAGAACGTACCAGGTAAGGGTTGAAAAGTTAATAGGTTGATAAGTTAATAAGCTAACCATGTTAACCTATCAACTTATCAACCTATCAACTAATTAATTACTTACAGCCTGCAACCTATTACCAAACCTACGGCTTTCTGCCCAATGCTTTGATCATTCTGTAATGTGAAGCAATGGCCTGCTGCATAGTTGGAAATTCGTTATAACTAATATTGAACTGACGGCAGGTTTGTTTTACAATGCGGTTAATGGCAGGATAATGCACATGACTGATACGAGGGAACAGATGGTGCTCAACCTGAAAATTTAAACCGCCTACGAACCAGGAAACAAATTTGTTGCGGGGGGCGAAGTTAGCGGTTGTTTTTACCTGATGAATAGCCCACTCTTCTTCAATTTTTTTGATATCGTTTTGTTCTACGTGTACAAATTCAGTGTGTTCTACCACATGCGCCAGCTGGAATACAACAGCGAGTGTTAAGCCCAGTGTAAGATTAAGCGCTATAAAGCCAAACATCCATGGCAACCATCCTACTACCAGAATAGGCAGTACTACAAAAACACCTGCATATAAGAATTTGCTTAACCAGAAAGTCACATGTTCCGCAAAATTCATTTTCTGCATGGGCGTAGTATGTACCTTATGGTTGAAGTACTTTGTAAAGTCCATTACAAAGAACCAGGCCAGTGAAGTAAAGGCATATAAAACGAAACCGTAAATGTGCTGAAAACGATGCGGGGGGAACCATTTTTGGGTTTCGCACTGGCGCATCAGGGGGCTAAGGGCAATGTCATCATCTACCCCATCTACATTGGTATAGGTATGATGAACAATATTATGTTTGAATTTCCAGATAAAAGTATTGCCGCCCAGTAAATTTGAGCTTAACGCCATCATATTGTTTACCCAGCCGCGGCTTGAATAACTGCCGTGACACGCATCGTGCATTACATTAAATCCAATACTTGCCAGCACAAACCCGAGCAGGCAGCTTAATAAAATGCCGATAATGACGGGTAAATTGAAAAAAAGCAGCCCGGCGTAAATAAGAACGGCTGCCGGAGCTAAAATAGCGGTTTTGGAATATAAGGCCCAATTACCGGTTTTTTTCAGTTGCTGGGAAGCAAAATACTGGTCAACGGAGGCTTTTAGGGTATTGAAAAACGACTTATCCTTATTATTAAAGGTTACTTTAGGCATAATAACGTGAAATTGTTTTGCATCAAACTTTACAGTCAATAAAACCTGCCACTATCCGGAGTGTTAAAGCTGATTTTATTAGAACATTTAAAGAGCGGCAAAGTTAACGAAAGAAATGTTAATGTTACCCTATTAAATGCTTGATTTCAATTTATTAATAAGGAAACCTATGTAGTTTTCCAAAACAAACACTATGCCATGAAGAACACGTAATTATATGGTAATAAACGCAGGTTTTTGGGGCGGAATTGTACGAAGGCGGTTAAAAGTTTATAGGTTGAAAAGTTGATAGGCTAATAAGTACATGTTACCCTATCAACCTATTAACTTTTCAACCTTGCTCTATTATATTTTAATCGAAACATTGGCCGTCCAGAAAAAACGGTTGGTCAACGTTTCGTAGGCAATTTTAGTACGTTGCGCGTTAGGCGTTGTTACAGTAATTTTTACTGAATTGGGATTCACGGGTATAGCATAAGTAGGCGTAAAACTAAATGTCATCCGTTTTTGACGGTATTCAAGCGGCAGCGACAATTCATAATCCAGTATTCTGAATTTTGCGGCATCTTCGGTACTGGCTGAAATATCCTGCTGAACAGTTTTGCCTTTTCTGTTGGTAGAATATCTTCTTTTCTGATAATAGGCATTGTAGTAATTCTGACTGGCGGCAGTGGTAAACGCACCGGGCGTAACACTGAAGTTATCATTCAGAAAACTGAATTCATGTTCCAGTCCGAATGTAGTTGAATAATCCGTTGCATCGCCAAATGTAACGGTAGCGTTTATGGATGGTTCAATAAAACCAAGATCATAGCCTGAGTAAAGACTGATATCTCCTTTTATTTCTGATCGTACAGTATAGCTGGAAGAGCTATAAAAGTATTTATTGCCCACTATTTCAGCATCCCAGTTGCCCTTGCTTAGGGCATAACCGCCGGTGAGATTAAACATATCCAGATTTCCGGTGGTGCCAAGTAAATTGGCGCCTGCGCCGGCAAATAATCCGGATTTATGATGATACGTTAATGATGGTGTGATGTAGGGTGTTTTTACAGAATCGCTTCTGCCCAGATACACGTTATCGCTGAGATAACTTATCTCTGCTTTCAAATAAGATTTTCGTTTGTGTGTAGCTGACACTGAATCCGAATCCTGTGCATCCTGTGCGAAGATCAGCTGTGCAAGAAGTAATAAAATGATACTACAGGTTATAAAGGGTGTTTTTTTCATGGGGGTATTTTTCAGCATAAAAAAAGGGCCCGGCAATGGAAACTACCGGACCCTGAATTAAAATTAATTTCCTGTAGCGTCCTGAACTCTTTCTTTTTTATCCTGACGCAGATCTTTCTTATCACCTTTCAGATCTTTCACATCACCTCTTCTGTCTTTGCGGTCCTGATGGATATCCTTGTTGTCTTCATGGATATCTTTTTTATCGCCACGAATATCTTTACGATCATTTCTCAGATCTGCTTTATCAGCAGCAACATCGCCACCATCTTTTTTATCCTGAACAAGGTCTTTCCTGTCCTGGCGGGCATCCTGTTTGTCTTTGCTCAGGTCTTTGGTATCCTGGCGACGATCTTTTCTATCTTCGTGAATGTCTTTGGTATCGTGTGCGATATCTTTTTTATCACCACGAATATCACGTCTGTCGTGACGAATATCGCGGGTATCTTCTTTCACACGATGGGGATGAGCAACTTGTGCTGAAGCGGCAAAGGAAAGGCATACGGCAAGGCCTAAGAGAATTGTTTTCATGTTTGTTATTTTAGGATTAAATAGATATTAAAAAGGGTTGGATGTTTAATGAGGTAAAAAAATAATTTAAAAAAAATTCCATTCTTTGTTTAAATACAATATTTAAACCGCTGCTAATCACAGTGTGAACGCATGTTTTTTTTACTTTATTGCATTATTTGGCCGCCGTTATTGTTAAGCGGTTGTTACCTAAGCGTATTATTGGAGAAGATGTATCACATATTACAATACCAATTGCTCATGCAATCGTACTAATGCTTCCTGTGGGTTTCCACAAAAACCAGGATGCACTCTTGATGTTTGCAATATAGTGCTGCGTTGGGCGGTGAGCCATCTGAATCGTGAAGCGATATCGAGTTGTGCAATGGGGCCGGCTTCTTTGGCGCCCCTGCTTATTTTTTCAAAAGCGTCGAGGTATGCTTTTATTTCAGGCAGATCTGTATCAGGAGCCAATGCCCTCAGCCGGTGTTCATTCAATGTATACATCGTTTGCAAAAACTTCAGATCTCTGCAATACAGAATGATACCAACGTTTACAAACTCTTCCCGTTCTACCTTTGGTACAATACGAATAACGGCGTACTCAAATAAGAATTTTTCTGGCATGTTGGGCTTCTTTTACAAAAATTTCAGACGATGCAAGTCGTGTTATTAAAAACTCAGCGTATACTTTCCGGCGTTCGGCAACAGATGCTTCCTGCAGATCGGTTGCGAGCCATTCATCAGGAATGGCGTTTATAATAGCGCGGAGCCGTTCTTCTGTAAGTATGGCACGGTATTCAGTATCCACCATACTTAATTCAGAAGCCTGAGGTAATAACACATGATCTTTTACCTGTACAAACGGCCGCACGGCCTGTTCTTTCCAGTTTTGCCATGAATGATGAAAATACAGCGTAGCGCCATGATCTATGAGCCATAATTCTTTTTGCCAGATAAGCATATTGGTATTACGCGGTGTACGGTCTACGTTGGTTAAAAAGCAATCGAGCCATACAATCTGCGAAGCCAGTTTTGCATTCAATATAGTAACCGCAGGATCGTATGTAATGGCGCCCGACAGATAATGCAGCGCCAGATTCAGTCCCACACTCGCTTTCAGCAGGTCCTGTATTTCTTCATCGGGTTCTGTTCGTCCGAATGCAGTATCAAGATTCGCAAATACAATTTCGGGAACTTTTAAACCGAGCGTGCGGGCAACTTCGCCTCCGATCAGTTCTGCGATCAATGCTTTTATACCCTGCCCTGCCCCGCGAAATTTAAGCACATACATAAAGCCATCGTCTGCTTCGGCAATTGCCGGCAGCGAACCACCTTCGCGCAATGGCGTAACGTAACGGGTTACGTTTACAGTTCTTATTTGAGGAAGATTAGCCGTCATAAAAATGGGGCTAAAAGTAGGGATTTATTCACTTCACCAGTCCATGTTTATGGCAATATTCCAAAACCTGGTCGGGGCCATGGGCAAACGTTACCCACTCTGCATTATGATAGAGGTAAATATTGGGAGAAAGCGCCTGATTACCTGCATTATTAAACCGGCGCACGGTATACGAAATAAGATCGGGCACCGCATTGCCGCTGAGGGTGCAATAATGTATTTCATTAAACCGGGGAGCCGATACAAAGATGTGATCTTTATGCTTTGCACTGATGGTTGCCCATATTCTTTTTGAAAACATGCACGATGCTTCATTCCTGCTGTTCAGCAGAATGGTATATAAAACGTTGTCGTTATCCAGATTTTTTTTCACTAACCGGCGTTCCTGAAACAACTTTTGAATATTCAACTCTGCGATAGTTGCCAGTTGTTCAGCAGAAGTACCACATGCAGCTATAAGTGCTTTATCGATAATAACCGGCTGTCCGTTATCATTGGTGAAGATAAAAGTAGCAGCAAGATCATCTGCAATCTTCTTCAATAATTTTTCACTGCCAATAGGATTGTATATGAAAGCGTCAGTGGGATAATCGCTCAGATCAGCCCTGATCAAAAAAGGCAGCGTATTATGTATGTCATATGAAAAGGGGTTTGCCACATCATTATTGCCCGGTTTAATTAAATATATCTCCGGTTCCTTTTGTTCCGCTCTAAACCATTTAAAATTAACCAACCGGACAAACCTTTTGATAATGATCGACACCTGTTTAACTGTTTTGGGCATAGGGTTGAGATCTCCGGGATTTTGATGCAATTTTTCTCATGTGATTGTTGTAGTACATAATGATCCGAAAAATGCTAAGCTATAAAAACATTTTAGCACACCGCCTACTACTTTATAAGCGTGTTATTTTACACCATAACTGTGCATTTTTGACGAATAAGCGTGCAAACCACTTTCGCTTTGCGTACAACTTCTGCTGACTTATTTCATATATAAACATGATTGAGATCAATTAAAAGAACCTCGCCCGGTTGTAATATTGTATTGTAATAAACAATACAGAAGTTGCTTTTTTCATAATAAGGTTTGAATTGCCTACTCTTAAAAAGATGTGCCATGCTTCCAAAGTGTGGCACATCTGTTTTAAATTCGTCGTATGCAAAACATTCCATTTACCACTTTATTCCTTGATATCGGCGGCGTACTGTTAACCAATGGCTGGGACCGTTCGGCCAGAAAAAGAGCAGCTACTGCCTTTTCACTCGACCTTCCTGAACTGGAAGAGCGCCATCATCTTACTTTCGATACCTATGAAGTAGGCAAATTGACCCTCGATCAGTATCTAAACCGCATCGTTTTTTATGAAGACCGTCATTTTACAAAGGATGACTTCATGGAATTTGTGTATTCCCAAACGGAGCCATTCCCCGAGATGATAGATATGATCAAAGAATTGAAAAAAACTTACCAGCTAAAAGTGGCGGTGGTAAATAATGAAGGGCGGGAACTGAATGAATACCGGATCAGGAAATTCGGATTAAATTCATTTGTAGACTTCTTTATATCTTCCTGCTTTGTGCATTTCAGAAAACCTGATGCAGATATCTTCAAAATTGCATTGGATATCGCATTGGTGCAACCCCATGAAGTATTATATATAGAGGACCGTCCGATGTTTATAACAGTGGCCGAAGAACAGGGCATCACCGGCATCTGTCATAAAGATTTTGAAAGTACGAGGGAGACGTTGAAGGGTTTGGGGCTGGTTTATTGAGAATCAAAAACCCACCCCATTCAGTCTTTCATTAGGTTTAACATCCTGAGGCCCCTCCAGGGAGGGGATATAGCTCTCCGTATTTCACAATGAAAAACGGCAGGTTCATCCCCTCCCTGGAGGGGCCTTAGAGAGCAAAACATGAACACTGACTGAATGGGGTGGGTTGTTTTGAATTACTTACGCAGCACATTCAATATTGGTTTCTCCAAACTATGCAATTCAGTTTGTTCGGGTTTGATCAATTCAAGCACTACCACTTCATTGGTTCCTTTTTTGAGCCATTCAACAGGAACATACAGGGTTTGCTGGGGACCTATTTCCCAATAACGGCCCAGATTATGACCATTGATCCATACGCAGCCCTTGCCCCAGTTGCTCATATCGAGATAGGTATCGCCGGTTTCTGTCAATTCAAAACTGCCTTTCTTTAATACAGGCGCATCGGGTGTTGTTTGATTTTTTGCAAAGGAAACAGCCTTTATATTCTCAAATGGTAAAGAATACTGCTGCCATCCTTTTAACTCCTGACCATTAAAAGTTACCTGTTCAGTAATACCTTTTTTGTTTTTTAAGAGATTAGGACCAAAGTTGATCCTTCCCAGATTTTCTACGAGAATATCAATGGTTGCTTTTCCGGCAGGAAGGGTGATAAACAGACTGTCTTTTTTCACCATGCGATCGGTGATGCCCTGCCTTTTACCATTTACAAATACAATTCCGTAATCGCGCAGCTCTTTTATTTTCAGTACGCCGGATTGATTTCCATTGACGGTAGTGCGATACAACACATAGCCATAATCCTGACTCATATCTTCAAAAGTCAATGGTTTGGCAGATGCTTTGGGTTGAGGAAGGATATTAAAGATACTGGTGGTCTGATTAAATGGTATGGATGCAATAGCAATTGTCTTTTTGGGAGCAGGCACATCGGGCAGTGTTACACCTGCGGGAAGGTGTTTGCTGATCACCGATCTGAACTGCATAAATTTATCAGTTGCATTACCGGCTTCATCGAGCGGCGCATCGTAATCATAGCTGCTGATCTGCGGCTGGTAGTAAGATGAATCATAACAATTAGCGCCATTCATAAAACCGCGTGTAGTACCGCCATGAAACATATACATATTGATAGAGATGCCGGCGCCCAGCGTGTTATCTAACTGGGCTACATATTCTGCAGCCGGTACTGTATGGTGTTTTTCACCCCACCAGTCGAACCAGGCGGGATACCATTCTGCCATATAGAAAGGGCCTTTGCCATTGTTGTTCTTACGCACGATGTCTTTCATAGCCGCCGGGTTGTTTACACCATTTACCGCAGGAAATAAACCGGGCAGATGTCCATTGGCTACATCTTTTGCAGGATCGCAGGTATAGAGAATGCCATTGAACCCGGCATTGACAAATATCTTCCGGTTCATGTCGAGATAGGCTTTATCGCTACCATACGAACCATACTCATTTTCCACCTGCACCATAATGATATTGCCGCCATGCGTAACGAGCAGCGGCGCGAGTTGCTTACCGATCTGATTGATGTAGGTTTGATACTCTTTAATGTATTGGGGTTCCAGACTGCGAACAACAAGTCCTTTTTCTTTTTCAAGCCAGTAGGGATAACCGCCAAATTCCCATTCAGCGCATACGTACGGACTGGGACGTAATACCACCCACAAGCCTTCTTCTTTGGCTGTTTTTACAAAGGCGGCAATGTCGTTATTGCCTGAGAAATCAAATTTGCCTTTCTGGGGTTCGTGCAGATTCCAGAATACATAGGTACCGATGGTATTAATTCCCATGGCCTTGGCCATTTTCATTCTTTGTCTCCAGGCTTCACGCGGAATGCGGGGATAATGCATTTCACCTGAAATCATCTGAAAAGGTTTTCCATCGAGTAAAAAGGCAGTGTCATTAAAGGTAAAGGTGTGTTGCTGCTGAGCCTGAACCAAAGAGATCAAACAAATCATGCTTAAGACAGCTAATAAACTTCTTTTCATCTGTACGATCATATTTTATTTTAGCCAGATGGATCTTACGATTCATCTGTACGATTATATTTTATTTCTTTCTATCGTTTTTAAGACCGATCACCTGCACCGGGTCGCTGTTTTTAGAAATTACAATGGCTCCTGTTGCACCGGAGTTGACATACAACATGTCTCTTACATCTCCGTCGATCCATACGCCAGTGGTTTCATAACCTTTGGATATAAAGCCTTGTTGTTTGTTCCATTTGAGTAGCAATCCTTTTCCGGCGTCTTCTCTGCCGAGCTGTACACGAAAAGGATAAAAATTTCCCGCACACAAGATCTCGTTCTTTCCGTCACCATCAAAATCTTTAATAACGGCGCCCTGTATAGTTGTAAACTGGGCAGCTATGGGTAATTCGTGCAATATAAACTTTCCATTGCCAGTATTCTCTAACCAGCCATTTTTCAAATAATTTACCTGCAGTTGTTGCATGCCTTTTTGTTGTTCTTCAGAAAAAAGATTATCAAACTGCGCTACGGCATAATCGTGGTAACGGATGAATTGCTTCTTGATCTGCGGCATTACTTCGGCCATTTCATCCCTTGACGCATACGGATAACTTTTATCCTGTATATAATAACACAAGATAGGTTTGCTGGCGCCCGTAGAAAAGAAGTCATTCACACAAAGCATCATGGGATGTTCAACAGATGCTTTAAACTGCGTATTGGGAGCCAGATTACCCAATAGGAAATCTTCGTCTCCATCATTATCCAGATCGCCGGGAATGATACAGGTCCATAAACCATTGGTGCCGTTCAGCCCATGCCCTGTCGATTGGTCCTGCAAGTTACCCTTAATATTTGCAAAGATTTTTACCGGCATCCATTCACCGGCTATCAGCAAATCGGGCAATGTATTTTTGGTAACGTGCGTCCACACGGCACTGGTGATCATTCCTGCATATTGCAGGGCCGGAGCAACACGGGCAGTAACATCTTCGAACTTAATTTTATCATGTGACGAAATATTTCTCAATAAATAGCTTTGAGGGGCTATGCCATATTTGCCGGGAACAGTACGTCCGCCAACAAAAATATCAGGGCGGCCATCTCCATCAAAATCGGCCACCGCCGCACAACTTTTTGATGTGGCCATGGCAGGCAGTGCGTCATTAATGGCCGTGAAGTTGCCTTTGCCATCATTTACATACACTCTATCCTGCAGCAGATTGCCGGTATTTTCATTACCGCCGCTGACGATGTACAGGTCCTGATCGCCATCGCCATCCATATCAAAGAAAACACTTTGTACGGCCTCGTACAAACTATCCCTGAGCCATGGTTGGGAAGGCGCTTTTTGGAACTTACCCTCTTTTGTTTGCAGATATAAACAGGATGGTTGCCCTGATGGTGCGCCTATAAATACGTCTTCCAGTCCGTCGTTGTTAACATCAGCCTTGCTCATTTTGGGTCCCTGCTTAGATAATTCCCAGGGCAACAGAAATTCCCGTTTATAGTCAACATAGAGGTTTTCTTTCTGAATAAAATCAATTCCGCTGGTGGCGGAATAATCAGCGAATAACGGTTTGGTCGTTGCCATAGCAGATGGCGCGGCCGTTTTTTCGCATTTGGATTCGTCAAGCGTAATGGTGGTATTGGCTTTTACATTAGTCAATTGCGAATACTCACCCGAAGGCCATTGAATGGTTAATGATGTAATGATGCTATCGTTACCCAATCCAAAATGCAATACAGGTTCCATGGAAGAGAGATAGCCACGCACAGGCTGTTGTTCAAGAACCTGCCGTTTCCCTGAGTTTGTCTGAATAGTAACTTTGCTTCCTGTAGCGTAGCTATTAGCTTTTGTTCCTTTTAATTTAACGGTGAAATAGTTTGCATGACTGGGATTGTTGTTGCGGTAGATAGAAGCCCTTCCACCGGTAACATTTACTACCAGATCAAGATCGCCATCGTTATCGAGATCGGCATAGGCAGCGCCCTGCGACACATTTAACGCAGATAGCCCCCAGTCGCTGGTTACATTCTCAAAACAACAATCGCCTTTATTGCGAAAAGCATATTTAGAGATCTTTGTCTGTGGCATTTGCGCTATAAGATCAGCGAGCGGAGCATTTTGCCCGTGCTCCTGACGATAGGTAGCCACATCGAAAGCCTGAAAATCCATATTGGTATAATCACGCCAGAAGCCATTGGTAATAAAAAGGTCCTTATTGCCATCACCATCTAAATCGGCAAAAAGCGTGCTCCAGCTCCAGTCGGTATTGGAAACACCGGCCAACTGACCTATCTCAGCATATTGCGGAATACCATTGGTATCGATGCCTCGGTTCAGCTGAAGCATGTTGCGCATATTCTGATGAAAATAGCCGCTATCTACTAACAGATTGTATTTGTCGTATTCATCAGGGCCACGTAATAACTTCTGCCGTTTGTTGTCTTCGGGCAGCATGTCAGCCACAATCACATCCATGAATCCGTCGTTGTTATAATCAGCCACATCGCAACCCATTCCATTTTTTGAAATGTGCTTAACAGCCTGCTTGGTTGCGTCGGTGAAAGTGCCGTCGTGATTGTTCAGCAATAAAAAATCCTGTTCTTCATAATCATTCGTCATGTACAGATCGGGCCAGCCATCGTTGTTGATGTCGCTGGCCACCACACCTAATCCGAAGGTATTACCACCACCGGGAATATGCGCTGCTACTGATACATCTGTAAAGTGACCGCCATCATTTCTAAATAAATAGTTGCTGAAATAAGGATGTCGCAAATGACGCAATTTGGTAGTATTGAAGAAGGGAGCGTAATAAGTAGTGGCATGATTCAGCAGAAACATATCGAGATCCCCATCGCGGTCGTAATCAAAGAAAACAGCCTGTGTTGAATTGGCGCCGGTTACATCCAAACCATACGCGCGCGCTTCGTCTTCAAAAAAAGGGGTGCCGTTTTTTAGTCCTTTGTTTATGAACAGCTGGTTGCCTCGTAGGGCGGCGTCGCCATTACCGGAGTAACATACATAAATATCCAGTAAGCCATCGCCGTTTACATCTGCCATGGAAACGCCGGTTTTCCATACCTCTTTTCCGGCAACGCCAGCGGCTGCTGTGATGTCGGTAAACTGCATGTTGCCTTTGTTGAGGTAGAGTTTACAGGGCAACTGGTTGGCGGTAAAAAATATATCGGGCAGTCCGTCGTTGTTTACATCGCCAATGGCAACGCCGGCGCCGTTGTACATGTATTCGTAATTGAAGATATTCTGTGATTCCGATTCGGTGAGAACATTGGAAAATTCAATACCACTGTTTTCCGATACATCGGTAAACTGTTTTAAACCAGAATGGCCGCACGCAGCCAACGCTATAATCAATATGCTAGTTATAATTTGTTTCAAGCGTAACCACGGTTTGGGGAGATATTTTCAAATGGTTTGAAGGCAATACCTGTTTTGCCAGGCTGGCGGTACTGCTGGTAGTATACATATTCCATCGGTTTTTATTGCCGGTGCCTGCTATAGCGAGTTCCTGTTCTTCGGTACTATTGTTTATGACTACTATTACCAGTTTCTTTTTGTGTTCGTCTTTGAAAGCAGAAACCAGCACTTTTTCAGAGTTCGTAGCTGGCACTTCTACCCTTTTCATGCCGGGGCGTACAAAGCGGCTGAAATTGCCAAAGGCCCACAGCATTTTACTGTCGTAATATTTTCCGTCTGTTTTGTTTTTATCTATATAGATCAGCCCGTCTTTATAATTATATGGTGAAATAGCCAGCCACCATTGCCATGCTGCTGCATTACCCGCCACCAGATCGTTATGGATACAGCGTGCGAGATATAAGGCGGCATCCATTCCTAAGTCTCTGCCGGAACCGTTCATTTCACCGGCATTGTCGCCCAAAATGCAATATTCCGATTGCCACCAGGCGAGCCCGTTGACTGTTTCCACTGCCTGTGCAATTTTCTTTCTTAATGCGATTGCTTCTGTAAATGGAGAAGTAGTGAAATAACTATGTGAAGCAATTACTTTTTGTACGCCGGGTAAGTTACCGATATAATCAGCAGAAGATGGATTGAAAAAAGCATTTACCTGATTGCCTCTGCCAGGTTTGTCGCCATCTTCCAGCAGGTATTTATTACTGCCCGATTCGGGCATGATGATTGTGGCTGCCACTTTGTTTTTTAAGAAAGCGGCGTTGAATGCTTTCACAACGCCGCTTATTTGAACATTGGTGTAAGGGCAACCTTCCTGTCCTCCATCGCTCCAATCCCATTGGGGTTCATTCACAGGACTAATATATTTTGGAATAATACCGGTTGTGGTTCTTATATTTTTTAATACGTTGACTGCATACTGAGCAAAATCATTAAAATGATCGTTGTTGATATTGCACTGACCTTTTACAGCAAAGGCTTTTCCGTTACCGGTTAAGGATACGGGGGGACTATTAAAAAATCCGAGGAACTGTTGCACGCCTCTTTGTTTGGCGGCTTTTAAAAACCATAGCTGCGCCTGTTGGCGGTTGTCGCTGTCTTTCTCAATGAAAGATCCTGCTCTGCGCCATTCGTCGTGAATGCCGCTGTTATTTCCCTGTTGGGCGCTTCCGGCGCCAATATTAAAACGCCATAAAGAAAGGCCGATTCCTTTAGGGTTGCCGTTGGGCAGTGTATCCATGCTAAACAACCAGTCGGCCATCGTATTCCTTGCTGCATCGGGCCAGTTACCAACAAACTGGCATGACCATGCATCGGATGCAGCAAAGTTGCTGATGGTCTGGTATGTTTTATTAAGATCGATACGAAGATCGATAGCTTCTTTTTGCTGCGAAAAGCCCATAAAAGGGCTTACGCAGAAAACAAAAAGCAAATATGACACTGTATGAAATAACCTAAACATAAAACCCTTATTGCAATTGAGTTTAAAAGCGTGCCACATCTCTGCGACACGCTTTCTTATAGTGCATCCTAATATCCGGCATTTTGTTGCAACTGATTACCCGACGCCAGAATTTCTGAACGTGGAATGGGCAGCCAGTAGTTCTTTGCACTGAAGGCTTTTCCGTCTAATGCATTTTTGCGTGTGTAGGTGAAAGAACCATCCGCATTTTTGGTGATGGTAACACCATAGGCTGGCGTATTCTCTACTACATCGGCAATTTTCCAGCGACGCACATCATACCAGCGATGTTCTTCAAAAGCGAGTTCTACCTGACGTTCTTTACGGATGGCATCACGCATTTGCGATTGCGATAAGCCTGCAGGTAAAGGCGGCTGGTTTACACTTGCTCTTTGACGGATCTGGTTCACGGCGCTGTATACACTCGCATCAGGACCAACTGCTTCGTTTTGTGCTTCAGCATAGTTCAATAATACTTCTGCATAACGAAGATAGATCCAGGGTTGTTGACCGGCAGAGTTCCATGGGTTATCAATCGGGTCGTTATCGTTCATGAATTTACGGAGATAATAACCGGTTTTGGTAGTGTTCCAGTTAGATGGACCATCTTTACTGTCTTTACCACCGGGTGAATATGCTCTAATGGTGTCACCACGGTAAGGAGCCATATTATACAAAATAGTAGCATAAAACCTTTTATCTCTGTTTGTATAAGGCTTTGTTGCATCATAACCAGAAGTGCCATCGGTAATATCTTTACCGTTGTTCATCTGATAAGCGTCTACCAGGTTT
>Ga0105239_10002963_pt1 | contig 21168 bp, 15 predicted proteins | sample KBSC44metaG_FD_92761 | JGI IMG/M metagenome (GOLD analysis project Ga0105239, IMG submission 92761) | Corn rhizosphere microbial communities from Kellogg Biological Station, Michigan, USA - KBS C4-4 metaG | ecosystem: Host-associated > Plants > Roots > Rhizosphere > Soil | place: Michigan, USA... | reverse complement strand
GGGTTGAAAGGATATGAGCTGGCGCTGCAATATCTCCTTAATGCGTAACGCGAAATGCGTAATGCGGAATGCTTAATGCGAAACGCACCTGAAATGTAAACACCATTATGCTTTTAGCGTTCAGCCTTTAGCATTAAAGAAAGATTCGCATCATAAGGGCATAGCCTGCATCTTCTTTGGAATCGTCTGTTTTGCGAATGATATGCACGCCATTTGGGGTCCACACTTTAAAAACATCTCCCTTCTTCCGTTTACTTAATTCATCTTCGATCTGCGGAATCATACCGCCTCTTGCTATCCAGCCAAGATCGCCTTTGGTAACTGCCTCGCCGCCCATTGAATAAGTTTGGGCCATTTGTTCAAATGTAGTGGTATGGGCATTAATTCTGCTGATGATATTATCGGCCAGTGAATCGGCAAAATGGCGGCTGAAAATGGTGATGTCTAAGAATATTTGTCCAACATGGTTGAATGTATTGGGTGCTTTCGCCAGGATCTGTACCAGAATCTTTCCTTTGTCATAGGGGCCGTATACTTTGCCAACTTTTCCGTGATAGGCCAGGCTATCGGCCAACCCCTTGAAATTACTGGTACGCTGAATGGGAACCGTATCGAGTTTGAATTTCTTCTTCAAAACATCCTTTACGTAAAGGGGCGAGTTGCCCGATTTCTCTATATCGGCTTTTAGCTGGCTCATGGTTTTAGATTGGGCGAAGCCAGCAATACCAATAATCAGGAAAATGATTAAACCTGCTATGTTCTTCATAAATTAAAGATAAATGCTTAATGCTTAACGCAGAACGCCCAATGCCAAAAGCAGAATTCTTTAACTTCAGGTATTGGGCGCACGCTTTCTGCGTTGTGCGTTAAGCACTTAGCGTTAAGCGTTCTGCATTTCGCGTTAAGCATTCTGCATTAGGCTTTTAGCATTTCAAAAACAATGAAATTTGGCAGGCTGGCGTTATTATTGCGAAGAATAAGTTGTTTATTACCATTACAAACCTGTAAAGATGCGATCGATATTATTTGTGTTCCTGTTTTTTTCAGCAAGCAGTTTTGCCCAATGGAAGGATTATAAACTTACTTCAAAAGGCGATACCCTTAACCGGGTTGATAAACTGGGCCGCAAATGGGGCCCCTGGAAAATACATTACGATCAGGTGCGCGGTGAACCGGGTTATGAAGAAGAAGGCTGGTTCGAAAAGGATCGTAAAGAAGGGGAGTGGCGCCTCTATTCCCTCATGGGCGATCTGGTAGGCGTTGAATACTATAAATGGGGTTTAAAAGACAGTATCTGCCGTTATTTTACCAATATGGGTGAATTACGGCTTGAACAAAGCTGGAAAGCTTTGAACCCTGATAAGGTATACGATACCCTCGAAATTGAAGATCCGGATAATTTAAATACCTACCGCACGGTAATTATTAAAAATGAAGGAGCTTCCATTAAACATGGTGCATGGAAATATTATGACCCCACTACCGGCGCTATTGTAAAAGAAGAAATATACACCCTGGGTAAACTGGAGCAGGCAGAGAAAACTGCTGTTGCACCAACCGAAAAGAAAGCTATACCGAAACCTAAAGAAGTGATAGAATTTGAAAAGAAAAATTCCGGTAAGAAAAAGGTAAGATACAGAGATGGAAGTACCGGGGGGTAAAGACTTTCAAATTATCAAATTAAAAAGGCCCATTATAACAATGGGCCTTTTTTATATTAATCCAACTGTTGTTCTGAAGAATTGCAGGTTCAATTACAGCTTCGCAAATCTTGTAGTAACGATTGTATTTCCTGCCTGTGCCTTTAATACATATACGCCTTTTGGTAAGCTGCTTACATCAAATGAAGTATTTAATCCATTGCCATCTGATGCAATATTGTTTCTCTTCACGATATGGCCATTGATATCAATGATCGATAAACCGACATTACCATTTAATCCACCCGGTAACTGGATCTGCAATAAATCTTTAACAGGGCTGGGGAATACCTGTACATTGGTGGTTAATTCTCCGGTAAATTTAACGATCAGCACCTTGCTGTATTTATAATTACCGTCAATGTCCTGCATTTTCAAACGATAATAGTTATTGGCAGACATATAGGGCGACTGATCGGTATAAGCATAGTTTTTGGCAGTGGTGCTGTTACCAGCGGCTGCTACCTCACCGATATCTGTATAGGTTTTGCCGTCATTACTGCGCTCAATAACATATTGCTTAACATTCTCTTCCATGCTTGTTTGCCATTGCAACAACACTTTGCTGGTTTGCTTTTGTGCGTAGAATTGAGTGAGCGTTAAAGGAAGATTGAAGTCGTTCTGGAATGCAGCAACGAGTACATCAATACCGGTTGTAGCAGAGTTAGCATCACTGGTGCCTGCAACAATAATACGGTCTGCAGAGAATGCTACCGCATTTCCTCTGTTAGTGCCGGGTAAGTCAACAGATGATTTACCACTGCCACCGGTTCCAAAAGCCGGATCCAATCCACCTGTAGGAGTATAACGGATCAGCATCAGATCGTATGGAACGGACTCTGTGGTACCTGCTATCAATATTTTACCGTCACCTTCAATTTTCAAAGCATTAACATTATCATCCGAATTAAAGGTGCCTGCGAAATTGGTTGTATCAATACCGGTAGTTCCAAATGCTGAAGGGCCTGTATTGTCTAATGCGCCGGAAGAAGTATAGCGAACAATTGCCGCATCTGTTTTACCAGCAACTGCATCCGTTCCTGCCAAAACAATTTTACCATCGCTTTGAATAGCAAGCGCATTCGCTTTATCATCACTGCTGCTGCCGGTAATATCCGTTACAACATAGCCAAGAGGATTGCCGAAGTTTGTTGCATCCAAAGCGCCTGTTGATGTATAACGAGCTACGGTAAAGTCTCCCGAAATATCCATATTGGAAGAACCTCCAACTATAACTGAACCATCAGATTGAAAAGCAACCCCGCTGGCCTGGTCATTGCCGTTAATATCCAGTGTTACTATGGCATTTGAACCGAATGTAGCATCTACTATACCATTGGGAGTATAGTGAACCAATGCAAAATCGTTAGTTCCGTTTGCAGAAAAACCTGCTACTACAATATTATCGGTACCTTTTTGAATGGCTATGGCATGTGCTTCATCATTGCCTGCCGAAGTGTTTATAGGGCTGATGGCAGTAGAAGTAGCGCCACCGGCACCAAAACCAAGATCTAGCGATCCATCCACGCCACTAAAACGTACTATAAGAAAATCTTTGTTGGCTCCCGAGAGCGGATAGCCCCAGCCTGCCACTACTATGTTGCCGGTACTTTGAATAGCAACAGCGTAACCACGGGTATCAGATCCGGCAAATTGATACTTAACGATACCACCGGCGCCAAATGAGGGATCCAATGTGCCGTCTGTTTTATATCGTATTACAATAAGAGAATCGGTATTGGCGCCACCACCTGTATTTGTAATATACCCTGCTACAACAATTTTTCCATCGCTTTGAACTGCTATAGCCTGGCCAAAGTCATCATGGGTACCAACATCAGAAACTATATATCCGTTTGGCGCATTAAACGTTGTTGTTGCCAGATTTCCCACCTGGGCGCTTAAATACATACATACAAATAGGAGCAAGAAAGTAGAGGTAAACTTCTTCATAGCGTTATTTTGAAGGTAAAAGATTTTGCAAAAGAAAATGACATAGAATTGGTGTGCGGAATTCAAAGGAATTGGGAGACTGTCAACACACATCAGAAAAGAAGCGATAAGAACCAGAACGCATTCAAAGGAAATGGTTTATAAAAACAGGTTGTTGGGAGATTGGAAACCTTTAAAGGTGGGATTCATAGGAACTGACTACTATATTAAATATAAAAATCGAAATAAGAAAGCAAATTGCGACTTTTCGTTCTCTTCACTGACAAAATAACGCATAAATCAACAATACACCATAAACTTTTTTCGCCATAAGGGTTTCCATAGAGGGTAACCATCTGAAAAACAGGGCGGAAATTTTTTTGTTAAGCAGATGGGGAAAGGCTTCTGCCAAAACAGATAAAACAACTAAAAAAACAAGATATGTTTTTTACCGCCGGGGCTGAAATGGGATGAACGAGCAAAGACTCTTGTTTTTTGATACTACCTTTGATCTGCCACGGACTCATACACCCTTAATGCTAAAATAGATTTATATGAAAAATACATTCCTCTTTTTCTGGATACCTTTTGTTGTGGCATTTGTTGGTATCTTTTTTCATTCCTGCCATTAATAGTCATTTTGTTTTAATGACAGACATATAATAAAAAACCTTTTCCAAAGCATTGAACTTTGGAAAAGGTTCGAAATTGTTATTGCAGAATTGCTGTTATTAAAATCCTTTCTTCTTCTCCTGTGCTTTCTGCATAGGATTAATCCCTGTAGACTGACCGCGTGCCTGTTGTTTTTGTTTAAACACAGTGAATTTCGAAGGCGCGGGCATGGAACCCCACGTATTGTTCGATTCATCGATATCAGCGGTTTCGCGCATAGGATCCAATTTCAGCGAAGCCACTTCTTTATCTTTCATAAAGATCTTGCTGACCTTTTGTTCATTAAGGCGCCATACCTGTGCAGGAATGCGATCTACTTCTTTGCTGCCATCTTTGAAAGTCCATTCTACAATGATCGGCATTACCAGTCCGCCTTTATTACGAAAGTCTATCTGATAAAAGAATTTATCACCAATCTTTTGTTTGGTGGCATCATCCATAGCTTCTGCCGTGCTGGGAACAGGTACCTGGTATGAAGAAGAATCATAAGGTTCTATACCACGATCGTATTTCCAGTAAAAATCATGCAGGGTAGTATCCTGATCGGTCAGAAATTGAATATTCTTATCTTCCCGGTTACGCTGTTTTGAAATATCATCAAATGCCGTAACCATGGGTTTGTCTACTTTTCTTAATACTACAGTATCTCCCTGATGTACAGTGGCACTTAAATCTGCTTTGAAATACTTTACTGAATCAATCGCTATATCGCAGGCATCAGTTCCGAAAAACCAACCTCTCCAGAACCAGTCGAGGTCTTCGCCGGAAGCATCTTCCATGGTGCGGAAGAAATCTGCAGGCTCCGGATGTTTGAAGGCCCAGCGGCGTGCATATTCTTTAAATGCATAGTCGAACAGTTCGCGGCCCATAATGGTTTCGCGCAACATATTCAAACCGGTTGCAGGCTTCGTATATGCATTAGGACCAAAGCCTATAATGTTTTCAGAATTAGACATAATAGGTTCCAGCTGATCTTTGGGCAACTTCATATAATCAACAATAGCCCAGGCTGGTCCTTTACCACGGATCGGGAATTTGTTGTCATATAATTCTTCAGTCAGATATTCTACAAACGAGTTCAGCCCTTCATCCATCCAGCTCCATTGGCGCTCATCGCTATTGATGATCATGGGGAAGAAGTTATGACCTACTTCGTGAATAATTACACCCAGCATGCCATATTTGGTAGCTTCACTATAAGTGCCGTCTTTATCGGTACGACCATAGTTGAAGCAGATCATCGGATATTCCATACCATTCGCAGCTTCCACACTTTGTGCTACCGGGTAAGGGAAGGGTATAGTGAATTTTGAATAGCTTCTGATCGTATGTGCTACTGCTTTTGTAGAGAATTTGCTGTACAGGCCATATGCTTCCTTGCCATAATAGCTCATACACATTATCTTCTTACCCTCTACATAAGTAGGCATGGCGTCCCATACAAATTTGCGTGAGGACGTCCATGCAAAGTCCCGTACATTATCAGCCTTGAAGATCCAGGTTTTTTTGGCTTTGCTTTTTTGTGCTTCAGCTTTTTTAGCTTCATCGAGTGTAACGATCTGTACAGGTTCCTTGGCCGTTTGAGCTTTTGTCCAGCGTGCCAATTCTGTGGGCGATAAAACCTGTGCATAGTTCTGGCATTGGCCTGTGCCGCCTACAATATGATCTGCAGGTACTGTCATTTGTACTTTGAAGTTGCCAAAGGTTAAAGCAAATTCGCCACGACCGGTAAACTGGTGATTTTGCCAGCCCTGAAAGTCGCTGTATACACACAGTCTGGGATACCATTGCGTGATTGTGAACAGGTAATTGCCATCTTCGGGAAAATATTCATATCCTCCGCGACCGCCATATTTAAAGCGATCAGATATTTTATAGTTCCAGTCGATGTGGAAAATGAACTGCTGGCCGGGTTTCAGCGCTACAGGCAGTTCAACCCGCATCATCGTTTTGTTGATAGTGTATTTAAGCGGTTTGCCGGTGGCATCGGTCATTTTTGTAATGTTACATCCGTAACCATTATCTGTTTTTTGCTCTTCAGCTCTGTCTACTGCAGATGAGGGCAGTTGCTGCGGCATAGAGCTGCCGGTTTGATAGTTGGCATTTTTAATAGTGCTGATCTGATTTTCATCTAACTGCAGCCACAGGTAGGTGAGTACATTGGGAGAATTGTTAAAATACGTAATGGTTTCGCTGCCGGTTAATTTGGGATTTGTTTCGTCTAGCTCGCACTTAATATCATAATCGCATCGCTGCTGCCAGTATTTGGGACCGGGAGCGCCGCTTGCAGTTCGATATTCGTTGGGCGTCGGCAAAATGGTGCCTAACTGTTCAAACTTATTACCGTGATTGGAACCGGGATTGTTCTGGATATTCTGCGCTTTTACGCTACACAGAGCAGTTACGGCCATCACCAAAAACAGAAACTGTTTCATATGAATCATTGTAGTTTTTATGATAAGGGAATCTTTTATATGCCCAGACAAGCGAGATGATCAAAATTACGGCAGATGCGCCCCGCAACCATAGCATGCGTGGTAATTTTATTAACTGAACTATCAGGAAAGATAGCAGTAAGACCATCAGCACGATCAGCAACTGAGCAGCTTCTATGCCCAGATTAAAAGCCAGTAAATGTCCGATCAACCCTTCTTTGCCTTCCAGGCTCAGGAACTGTCCGGCAAAAGCCAGTCCGTGAATCAACCCGAAAAACAAGGCAAAGAAATAGATCAGCGGGAAGCGTCTTTTTTGTTCCGAAGTACGCTGAACTATATTATTTATGCAGGTGGCTGCAATAGTAAGCGGGATAAAAAATTCTATCCATTTTGCATTCACGTGAATATAGTTCAGGGCGCTCAGTCCCAGGGTAAGCGAATGACCGATGGTGAAAGCTGTAACCAGCACTATTACCTTTCTCCAGTCTTTCGACAGATAGCGAAGGCACAATGCTGCTACAAACAGGATGTGATCGATCGCATCCGGCGTCAGAATGTGCTCTATTCCAAGTTGAAAATAAAATGTAAAATCAGACATAGTTCCCAGATCGTGTCAAAATAAATTAAGAGATTTGTATCCTTAAAATTTTCATGTTTAATGGTAATACTTCTGTATAAATGGTTATTGCTTTTCCCGGCATTGCTGACTGGCAAGCCTTCTGCCGCGCTAAACGTCAATAGCACGGCCCGGCACCCATTGTTTGTAAGCGTTACCGAAATGAATCATAATGCAAAAGACAAAGACCTCGAAATAAGCTGTAAGATCTTTACCGACGATTTTGAAAAAACGCTTTCCGGCATTTACCATACAAAAGTCGATCTTTCGGCACCGTCCGGTAAAACCGAGGCCGATAAATACGTGAAAGACTATATTAAGACTCATCTACAGCTAAAGCTGGATAATAAAGCCGTAACGCTTGAATATGTAGGTTTTGAAAAAGAGAACGATGCTACCTGGAGCTATTTTCAGGTTAGCAATGTCAGCACCGCTCCTAAAAAAATTGATATAGTAAACTCAATTTTATATGAATCGTACGATAAGCAAATGAACCTGATGCATGTGACTGTAGGCGGCAACCGCAAAAGCACAAGGCTGAATTATCCCGATAAAGCAGTGAGCCTGGAATTCTAAGCACAGCAATTTACCAGCTATTTGGCTGGTGACTTATTATCGTCTTCCTTATGGTCCCCGTCGTTTTCATCTTTCAACTCTTCTTTTAGTTCATCGGAAAGGGTCACCAGTACTTTATCGATGCGCTGGGCATCCATATCGATAATTTCAAACTGAAAACCTTTCCATTCCAGCGTGTCTCCAATCTGGGGTATGCGTTCCAGCTGATGTAAAATAAAACCGGCCAATGTATCGAATTCCTGCTCTACTTCGCTCATCCATTCGGCTTTTTGATAATAGCTCAGGAAATTATAGAACGGTACCTGTGCATCTACCAGATAAGAACCGTCTTTGCGCTTTACAATTTCATAGTAGTTATCATCGGGCAGCGGCATTTCTCCTACAATAGCCTGTAAAATGTCATTCAATGTGATCATACCCTGTAAACTGCCATATTCGTCTACTATAAAACATGAGGTCATCCGTTGCTGTTTGAAGCGCTCCAGCAACCTGTAGGCAGTAATGTTCTCCGGTACGAACAGGGCTGGCTTCATAATAGATTTAAAAGCGGTATAATCGTTGGTAACGTACAGGTCCTTTAAAGAAACAACGCCTTTTATATTGTCCAGATCTTTATCGCAGATAGGATAAACCGAGTGTGGCTCGCGAATGATTTTATCACGAATAGACTCTTCATTATCGTTCATGTCGAACCAGATAATATCGCTTCGGTGGGTCATTAAAGAAGTGATATTGCGGTCGCTCAGGTGAAATACCCGTTCAATGATCTCCTGTTCCACTTCTTCAATAGCGCCCTGCTCGGTACCCTCACTTATGATGGCCTTAATTTCTTCTTCGGTAACGGCATTCTCGCCATTCGCCTTTACATTGAGAATATTCAGTACCAGATTGCTGGTTTTATTAAGCAGCCATACAAAAGGGTGGGTGGCTTTTGAAAAGTAAAGTACCGGTAGAGAAACTGCGCGCGCAATTTTTTCGGCTTTTAGTAATCCTATCCGTTTGGGTATTAATTCGCCGAAAACAATAGATAAAAAAGTAACGATAATTACAATGATAGTAGTGGAAATGGTTTGGGCATAGGGCCTCAGCGTGTCAATTTTTTCAATGGAGGGCTGCAGGTATTTGCCGAACCTTTCGCCGGAGTATACACCGGTAAGAATAGCAATAAGGGTAATACCAATTTGTGCGGCTGATAAAAAAACCTCGGGGTTGTTGGCTAAGTCCAACGCTCTGCGGGCTGTTTCATCACCTTTATTGGCAAGATTTTCCAACCTGCTTTTGCGGGCCGATACCAGGGCTATTTCAGACATTACAAATAAACCGTTCAAAATAATCAACGCCAGTAATATAAATATTTCCATTAGCCGGTTGGTTTGGTGAAACTAAGATACTATAAGCAATCCTATTCGCTTGGTAAATAGTCTGCCTATCAGAAAACCTATTCCGCAACCCAATAGTGATCCGCAAAATACGTCAAAAGGATAATGTACCCCCACATAAACCTGCGTGTAGGCAATAATAAATGCCCAAACAAAGAAAAGACCGGCCCATTTACCCATAACAGAGCGAAGCGTCATATAAAAGAACGTCGCCTGGGCAAAATGATTGGTGGCGTGGGAAGAGGTGAAACTGGAACTATGTGGACAATAATTTATAAAAAAACGTATCTGTTGAGACACCTCTTCATCGCCGCAGGGCCTCACCCTGAGAATATTGGGTTTGATCAGCTGACTGCTGATAATATCGCTCAAGGCAGCACAAAGCACAACGCCCAGCACCCACCACCATCCCCTGATGCCAAAATTGGTTGTAATAAAGAGTAAAAGGAAAAGGTACAGGGGAATCCAGAATAATGTTTCACGCATGAAAGGCAGTACTGTATCTAAAAAGCCATTGCTCCAGTTTTGGTTAATATGGGTAAGAAGCCAGGCGTCAACCGGCTGAATATGTTGCCAAAATGTTAATAGACAGCAGGGTAGGTCAATAATCATAGCTGCAAAAATAAATACTATAATTTTACCCCTCATTTCTTATTTAACCTATGACGCAAATACCTAAACTGATCCGGTGGATTTTATGGACTGGCTTAATTTTTCTGGTTCTATTTACCCTGATGCGGCTGGGCATGTTTTTTCTTTCCAACCAGCAAAGTTACCCTTTAAGTCATCTGGGCGCCTCTTTTTTACTCGGTTTGCGGTATGATTTAAGAATGATCTGCATTTTGCTGCTGGTCATGCTGATATTAGGCAGCATACCTGCCTTGCACCCTTTTACCAGTCTGCGTGGTAAAAAATTCTGGATGGTCCTCCTCGGCATAGTTTCCTTTTTTGTTCTTTTTTTCTTTACAGTCGATTTTGCCCACTATGCCTATTTGGAGCAACGCTTGAATGCCAGCGTGTTAAATTATCTGGAAGACGCGCGTATTTCCATGGGCATGGTTTGGCAGTCGTACCCCATTATACGCATGGTATTGGGCCTGTTGCTGGTAACGGCTTTGCTTATCTGGGTGATTCGGCGCGCCCACCGTTTGGTAAGTAAACAGACATATACGGGTACCCGCCGCACCCGGATCATTTCTTTTATAGCGTTTTTTCTTATAGCCGGATTATTAATTTTTGGCAAATTAGGTCAGTATCCTTTGCGCTGGAGCGATGCGTTTGCGCAAGGCAGCGATTATAAGGCTTATCTGGCCCTGAATCCGTTTGAAAGTTTCTTCAGCACACTGAATTTTCGCCACAAGACTTATGATGAAAAAAAGGTAAAGGAACTGGCTCCCGCACTAGCTGATCTGTATCATTTTAAAGTTTCCACTGATCCTTTGCAGTTTATCCGGTCTGTTTCACCGCGCGCAGGCGCCATTACTACTCAGCCTAATATAGTGCTGGTCATTTGTGAATCGTTTAGTGCTTACAAAAGCTCCATGTTCGGCAATCCGTTGAACACCACTCCGTTTTTTGATAGTTTGTGCAAACAGGGCACTTTTTTCGACCGGTGCTTTACACCAACTTACGGAACTGCCCGTGGCGTATGGGCAGCCATTACCGGCATCCCTGATGTGGAAATGCCTAAAACAGCCAGTCGTAATCCGGCTGCAGTAGATCAACATACCATCATTAACAATTTTACCGGTTACGAGAAATTCTATTTTCTGGGTGGAAGCACCAGTTGGGCTAATATTCGCGGATTACTTACCAATAATATAAATGAGCTTCATTTATACGAGCAGCAAAATTATGATGCACCCAAGATAGATGTATGGGGTATTAGCGATAAGAATCTGTTCCTCGAAGCCAACAAAGTACTTGCAAAACAACAAAAGCCATTCTTTGCAGTAATTCAAACAGCTGATAATCACCGTCCTTATACTATTCCCGAAGAAGATCAGGCGGCGTTTAAAAAGATCCAGGTACCGAAAGATTCTTTGCTGAAATACGGGTTTGAATCACTGGAAGAAATGAACGCCTTCCGGTATACCGATTTTGGTTACAGGAAGTTTATCGAAACTGCTCAAAAGGAAAAGTATTTCAACAATACCATTTTTGTTTTTGTAGGCGATCATGGCATTCCCGGTAATTCCGATGCCATGTTTCCTAAAGCCTGGACGGCACAACGACTTACGAGTATGCATGTGCCGCTGTTATTTTATGCGCCGGGATTATTAAAACCGCAAAGACTGCATACCATCAGTTCGCAAACCGATGTGCTGCCTACCATTGCCGGCTTATGTAACATAAATTACGTCAACAGTACATTGGGAAAAGACTTACTCGATTCTGCCACTACCGGTTTTGCTTTTATTTATGATCCTGACTATAACATGGCCGGCATAGTGAAAGGTGATTATTTATATCGCAAACAGTTAGGCACAAAAAAAGAAGAACTGGTATCAATTATTAATAATGATGCTGTTCCTAACGATCCTGCACACACCAGTATTTCTCACCAGATGAGTGTATTTACCGATGCTATTTATGAAACAGCGAAGTACATGCTGCTGAATAACAGAAAAGCAACTACTGAAAAAGCAAAATAGGAATTAGTAATAGAATTTCGTTCAATGTGATAGTGCACGCTATCACATTTTTTTTGCAACGATAATCATTCTCGGTGAGTTTTTTACATCATACGCATTCAACGCATAATCGCCAAACACATCCTGTATCTGCAGGTGATGAAATGCAAGCATATCATTGAAGTCGCCCAGTGTAAACTTGGCTACTCTTTCAGTGAACTCCAAAGGAGCTTCCAGTTCTTCATCTTCAATTACAATCTTTTTATAGAAGTGTGTTTCGTCAAACCATTTGGTGAGATAGTAAGTGATATTATCAATTACCTTTTCCTGTTTATGAATCAGATGATCTTCGGCATAATGAACATTCAGGTAATCTATAACGACTGTTCCATTTGGTATTAATGCATTGGCAATCGTTCTGATAGCATTGGAATGTTCCCGTTCTGTTTTAAAATAACCGAAACTGGTAAAAAAATTAAATGCATAATCGAAATAGTTTATCCAGAAAGGAAGCCGCATATCGTGCTGAAAAAAATGAAGATGGTCATGCTCCATTTGCTGTGCTATTACAATACTTGAAGGCGCCAGATCAATACCCGTTACATCAAATCCTTTTTCGGCGAGCAGTTTTGCATGCCGGCCACGGCCGCAGGCGACATCAAGCAACTTTGCATGGGCAGCGGGTTTTAACCGTTCAAGCAAACGATTGATAAATGAAGAAGCTTCTTTTTCATCGTGTTCAAAATATAGTTTATGGTAATAAGGCGAATCAAACCACTCCTTAAACCAGTTGTTGCTGTCGAACATGCAATGCAAATAAAGTTTCAGCAAAAGTAGGGGAGTAAAAGGTAACTTATTAATCTTTCGTTGATTCTGAATACCTAACGCATAATATTAAGAGTTTTAATATTTTAGTTGATTATTTTCCACAACCGTTTGTTCATATTTAATTTGTCTTTAATTTTCCGTTACCTTCACCTTTCTGATCCCCAATCCTGTAAAATACCCTAAACTGGTAGTCGCCCTTAACTTTCAAACTCTTATTTTTGTAACTAAACTGTAAACCCTGTTATTGTGGCATTGATTAAAAGTATATCGGGAATTCGTGGAACGATCGGAGGTAAAACCGGAGAAAATCTCACCCCACTTGATGTGATTAAATTTTCTGCCGCCTTTGGTAGTTGGGTGCTTGAACAAAAATCAGGCAATAAGATTGTTGTAGGTCGCGACGGCCGTATCAGCGGAACCATGGTTCAGCAACTGGTAGTTAGTACACTAACCGGATTGGGTATTGATGTAATAGATGTTGGCCTATCCACCACGCCTACTGTTGAAATGGCTGTTGTTTGGGAACAGGCTGCCGGTGGTATTATTATTACCGCCAGCCATAACCCCAAGGAATGGAATGCTTTAAAACTGTTGAATCAACATGGTGAATTTATAAGCGCCGCTGATGGTGCACAGGTACTTGAAAAAGCACGTCACGAAGATTTCACTTTTGCTTCTGTTGATAAGCTAGGCACTTATTCTGTTAATGATTCTTACTTACAAAAGCATATTGATACTATTGTAAATTATCCGCTGGTAGATGTGGAAGGCATTCGCCGCAAGCAATATAAAGTAGTTGTAGATGTAGTGAATTCTACCGGTGCACTCGCTATACCTCCATTACTTACGGCATTGGGCGTTGAAGAAGTGATTGTGTTAAATGAAGAGATAACCGGCAAATTTGCCCACAATCCTGAACCATTACCTGAAAATCTTACTGCATTAAGTGCGGCCGTTCGCAAACACAAAGCTGATCTGGGCATAGCTGTTGATCCCGATGTTGACCGCCTGTGTTTTGTTTGTGAAGATGGCAGCATGTTTGGCGAAGAATATACCCTGGTAGCGGTGGCTGATTATGTGTTGAGCAAGAAAGTGGGTAACACGGTTAGCAACATGAGCAGCACCAAAGCATTGAAAGAAATTACCCTCAAGCATGGCGGAGAATATTATCCGTCTGCAGTAGGGGAAGTGAATGTAGTTGAAAAGATGAAGCTCGTAAATGCGGTCATTGGTGGCGAAGGCAATGGTGGTATTATTGTACCCGATCTGCACTTTGGCCGCGATGCACTCATCGGTATCGGTTTGTTTTTGAGCTCTCTGGCTACTCATAAAAATGGCATCCGTTCATTCAGGTCGCGCTATCCGGATTACTTTATCTCAAAAAATAAAATTGAGCTGCAGAATAATATCGATGTGAAAGACATTTTTGAGAAAATTAAAACCAAGTATAAGAACCAGCCGGTAAATACCGAGGATGGTTTAAAAATTGAGTTCGACAGCGACTGGGTTCATTTACGTACATCAAACACAGAGCCCATCATTCGTATTTATGCCGAAAGCAGTTTCGAAACTACCGCTAATAACATTGCGCTTCGTTTGATGCATGATATTAAAGAGTTTATGTAAATAATCACGTGTGCCACACCTTCCTTCAACTTCAGGACGTGTGGCACACTTAGTATATTTTTTATCGCCTGCCTCCATTTTGCTCCTCATTGTAGCTATATTCACATTTGACGGTTTTTAAAAACTATCTCATCAGCTTAATTTTTTTTATAAAATCCCCCAAATTCTTAACCATTTAACCGCTCATCCTGTTATTTAACTGGTTTGTTTGTAATTCCTAAGGCATTAAAAAATGGTTTCAAATATTTTCGCAATTTTGCTCCGCTTTAAGCGGAGTTATTTATTTAAATAATCGAATATGTCAAACCAGCCAGCGCGTATTTATTTTGATAATGCGGCTACCACACCCCTCGACCCTCAAGTGCTGGAAGCTATGATGCCCTATTTCACAGAAAAATTCGGCAATCCCTCTTCTATTTATTCATATGGGCGCGAAAGCCGGCTGGCCATTGAAAATGCCCGTAAAATCGCAGGTAAAATTCTGAATGCCCATCCCGCAGAAATATTTTTTACTTCAGGCGGAACAGAAAGTTCCAATACTGCCATTTGTGCTTCAATAAAAGATTTGGGTTGCAGGCATATTATTACTTCGCCCATAGAGCACCATGCCACGCTGCATACCGTTGAGAATATGTTTCACCAGGGTGAAGCGGCTTTAAGTTTTGTAAAACTGCTTTCCAATGGCCATATAGATATGGAAGATCTGGAGCGCCTGCTGGCCAGTAGCCATGAAAAGTGTCTGGTGACGCTTATGCACGCCAATAATGAAATTGGCAATATGATAGATCTGCACGCCGTGGGTAACCTGTGTAAGATGTATGGAGCCATTTTTCATTCCGACACGGTGCAGACAGTAGGGCATTTCCCTTTCGATCTGCGTAATACACCGGTTCATTTTATTACCGGCGCCGGACATAAATTTCACGGACCTAAAGGCGTAGGCTTACTCTACATTAATGAAAATGTAAAGATCAAACCGTATATACATGGAGGCTCTCAGGAACGTAATATGCGTGCCGGTACCGAAAACCTGTATGGTATCGTTGGCTTTGCCAAAGCACTGGAGCTAGCTACTGAACATTATGAAGAACATAGCAGCTATATAAAGGGATTGAAGATCTATATGATGGAACAGGTGAAAAAGAATATCCGCGGCGTTTCTTTCAATGGCGATCCTTTGGGTCGTAGCTTATATACTGTATTAAGTGTATCGTTTCCGAAAACCGAGAAGTCTGAAATGATCCTCTTTAACCTCGATATGAATAATATTTGCGCCAGCGGTGGTAGCGCCTGCACCAGCGGAGCCGATCAGGGGTCGCATGTGATCAGAGCGATTAATCATAATCCCAATCAGGTAACCGTTCGTTTCTCTTTCAGCAAACAAAATACAAAAGAAGAGATCGATTCAGTGGTAGAGAAGCTGAAGGAAATGATCTAAAAAGAATTAATTTAGATAAAGAGAAAGGTGAGTCAGCGAGGCTCACCTTTCTCTTTTATATACATACCATAACAAAAAATCTTTTAATTTACCATAAAATACTGCTTCATGCGATTACATGGTTTACGTTTAATGATTGCCTGTTACCTGCTTATACTACTCACAGGTTGCAAACTGATGAGTCACGACGATAATAAACCCGCAGGCGCTTTAACTGCAACTTCACATCCGCAATGGATCCTGCAATCGAATATTTATGAAGTAAACGTGCGTCAATACACTTCCGAAGGCACCTTCAAGGCATTTGAGGCTTCTTTGCCCAGGTTGAAACAAATGGGTGTTGATATTTTATGGTTTATGCCGGTGACGCCTATCAGCAAAAACGACCGTAAAGGAACGTTGGGCAGCTATTATGCCGTGGCCGACTATAAAGCGGTTAATCCCGAGTTCGGTAATATGGATGATTTCAAATGGCTGGTAAAAAAAGCCCATGATCTCGGATTTAAAGTGATCATCGATTGGGTAGCGAACCATACAGGGGCCGATAATCCCTGGCTCATGCGTCACCCGGATTTTTACAACCACGATAGTACGGGGAAAATTATATATGCATTCGACTGGACCGATACCCGCGACCTGAACTACGATAACAAAGTAATGCGCGATAGCATGATCAGCGCTATGCAATACTGGATAACCGAAACAGACATAGATGGCTTTCGTTGCGACGCTGCTAACGAAGTACCTGCTGATTTCTGGAAAGATTGTATTACCCAACTGCGAAAAACAAAACCCGTATTTATGTTGGCCGAAGGCGATAAGCCTGAACTCGCCACTGCCGGTTTTGATGCAACCTATGCCTGGCCCATGTTTCAAACCATGAAACAGGTGGCAGCCGGAGAGCGTACTGCCCTTTCACTTGATTCTGTTTTAATGAAGCAGGACACCTCCTTTCCTGCCAGCACATGCTATTTATATTTTACCAGTAATCACGATGAAAACAGCTGGAATAAAAGCGACTACGGCACCTTCCCCGGTCCTGAACATGCGCCCTTTGCCGTATTTACTCAAACCATGAAAGCCGGCATACCTTTGGTTTACAGCGGACAGGAAGAACCCGTGCTGAAACCGATTTCTTTCTTCGAAAAAGATACCATCCATTTTGCTAAGTATGCACGCGCCAATTTTTACAAAACGCTACTGGATTTACGTAAAAGAAACCCCGCACTTGCAACAGATGCCTCTTTTAAAAAAATATCCGTTGGCGACGATAAGGCGTTATACGCTTTTATGCGCGAAAAGGGAGGCTATCAGGTAGTAGTGATCCTTAATCTTTCAAACAAGGAACAAAAGATAACGATTACCGATAAAAATATAACCGGTAAACCTATGAATGTTTTTATGGGTACCAAAGAAACCCTGCAGCAAAATCAAACATTTAATATAGAACCATGGGGTTATATTGTGTATGATTATGAACCCTGATAATTACAAAAAATGCATCATATCATAGGCGTAGACATAGGAACATCAGGTACCAAAGCAATAGCTTTTACCAGCCAGGGATCGGTTATTGGTAATGCCTATGTATCGTACAATCCGCTGACAGCATTGGCCGGTCACCATGAACTGGATCCTGAAACGCTTTTTAATGCCGTAATCACCTGCATTGCAAAGGTGACGCAGCAAACAAAGCAGTTTGTCGGAAATTTAGAAGGCATAAGCTTCAGTGCTGCCATGCATAGTCTGATTGCCGTTGATGGAAACGGACAGCCACTTACAAAAGTGATCACATGGGCCGATGGCCGCAGCGCTTCCTATGCAGCGGCATTAAAAGATACGCCTGTTGGGAAAGATATATACCGCCATACCGGCACACCCATTCACCCAATGTCGCCGTTGTGCAAAATCATGTGGATACGCGATCATCAGCCCGATATTTTTGCGGCTACCCATAAGTTCATTTCAATTAAGGAATTTATTTTTTACCGTTTGTTTGAACAGTATCTGATTGATTATTCCATCGCTTCCAGTACAGGCTTATTTAATATCTATGATAAAGGCTGGTATGCACCGGCATTGAATACGGCTGATATAAGTAGCCATCACTTATCGCATCCTGTAAGCACCACGCATATTGTGAAAGGACTAAAGAAAGAGTATGCTGTGCAGTTAGATCTTAATGAATCCACTCCTTTTATCATTGGCGCCAGTGATGGCTGTCTGGCTAATTTGGGTAGTAATGCTACACAACCCGGTGACATGGCTATTACCATTGGTACCAGCGGCGCTGTTCGCATGATTAATGACCACCCTGAATATGATCTCAAAGAACGGATCTTCAATTATATTCTGACCGATAAATTATATGTTTCAGGCGGTGCTATCAATAATGGGGTAGTGGTACTGAAATGGTATACCGAAAATTTTCTGCAAAGAAATTTTACCTCGGCAAAGGACCTTGAGTGGTTTGTTGAACAGGCAGCAAAGGCGCCTGCAGGTGCAGATGGACTGATATTCTTACCATACATTCTTGGCGAAAGAGCGCCTGTATGGGATAGTGCAGCCAGGGGTGTTTTCTTCGGTATTCATGCAGGCCATACGCAGGCTCATTTTATGCGGGCAATTATTGAAGGCATTAATTATGCTTTATTTCAGGTAGCTGAATCAGTACAGGAATCAGTTGGTGCGGTGCAACATATTTATGCCAGCGGAGGCTTTATAAATTCATCGCTGTGGTTGCAATGGCTTACCGATTTATTCGGCCAGCCAATTATGGTTATCAATAAAGAAGATGCGTCTTCCATAGGCGCCGCCATACTGGGTTTGCAGGCAACAGATCTGTTAAAGATGAATGAACCGCCAGGCTTTTTTGATCTTCAGAAACAATATGATCCTGATCAATCGCAGCATGCACATTATCAGAAATACTATAGGATATATGCCTCTTTATACAACAGCTTAAAAGACCTGATGCATAATAACTTAATGTCTAACGCTTAAGTTCAGTCTTATCATTCAGAGAAAGGCATTTAGCGCTAAATATTCGGCGTCTTAACATCATTTCCTTTAACGTTTTCTTTTGTTAAACAAAGCCTAACTGGCATATTTTTTAAAGGTATTTATATGAAAGGTTGCACAACTCTGCCTTTCAACGCTGTGGTTAAGTTTGAAACTAGTCACGTTCAACCGTGATAAAAACTGCCGGGTATTCAGCCTGGCAGTTTTGTTTTTTATCTCTTTTGCCCTTATAGCCTCTTAGCTTTTTTTTCGTAACTTGAAAGGGGGAACTCCTTAATAAAACCAGTATGAACCAGCTAACTGCAACCAGAACCCGTGTTCAGTCTATTGACGTATTACGGGGTATAGTCATGATTATTATGGCTCTTGATCATGTGCGCGATTTTTTTCATAACGACGCTTTTCAACATGATCCGCTTAATCCCGCCACTACAACACCGATATTATATTTTACCCGATGGATCACCCATTTTTGCGCACCTACTTTTGTATTTCTGGCCGGTGTTTCGGCCTATTTATCAGGGAAAAGAAGAACAAGGGCACAGTTAGGCAGTTTTCTTATTAAAAGAGGTGTGTGGCTTATTTTTATTGAAGCGGTTATAATTTCTCTTGCGTTAACATTTAACCCCTTGTACAATGCCATTATTTTTCAGGTTATCTGGGCCATTGGTATCAGCATGGTGCTGCTGGGGTTAATAGTGCGTTTGCCCTGGAAGGTTATTTTTGCAATCGGTGTTTTAATTGTCGCCTGTCATAATTTATTGGATTATCCCGAAGCCGCCCGCAATCATCAGGTAAACTTTTTCTGGGACCTTGTACATGATGGGCGCTTTGATGTATATACCTATGCTCCCGGCCATTCGCTTATTATTGCCTATGCATTTTTACCCTGGACGGGCATCATGATCATGGGATATTGTGCCGGTAAGCTATTTGAACCGGCAGTAGATGCGATCAAACGCCAAAAGATATTGTTAACTATCGGCTTTGGATTAATTGTTCTGTTTATAGTACTGCGCTGGATCAATGCCTATGGCGATCCTGATCCCTGGTCGGTACAGCGCAATGGCGTTGCTACATTCCTCTCCTTTATGAATGTTCATAAATATCCGCCTTCTCTGATGTATGCGTGTATTACACTCGGTCCTTCTTTGATAGCACTGTCTTTACTGGAGAAGGTACAAAATGGCTTTACCAGATTTGTACAAGTGTATGGGCGCGTGCCATTCTTTTATTACGTTATTCACTTCTACCTGATACACACATTAACTGTTATAGCTTTCTTTTTATCAGGTTATGGTAAGAATGATAACGTTGGACAAACGCCCTTCCTGTTCCGTCCGCTGACGTTTGGTTATAACCTGTGGTTTGTATACGTCATCTGGATGGCAGTTGTGTTGCTGCTATACCCTGTATGCAAATGGTACAACAAGTATAAAAGCGTGCATTCCCAGTGGTGGCTTAGTTATTTATAGAATCTATCTCACCAACCCTTTTATTTCATTCAGCTTCAGTAATGCTTCAACGGGCGTTAGCCGGTTGATATCAATATCCTGAAGCATTTTACGAATTTCATCAAAGGTTTCGCTGTGTGCATCGAAAATTGATAGCTGCATTTTTTGTGTGGAGATCTGTTTTACCTGCTCTGCTATGTTATTTTGTAAAGTACCCGCAGGTTCATCTTCATGCTTTCTTTCAAGCTGCTTTAATATTTCATTGGCCCGCTGGATCAGAGCAGGAGGCATACCGGCCATTTTGGCTACGTGAATACCAAAACTGTGAACGCTGCCGCCGGGCGCCAGTTTACGGAGGAAGATTATTTTGTTGCCTACTTCCTTATTGGTGATGTGATAATTTTTTATGCGCGGTAATTTATTCTCCAGTTCATTCAGTTCGTGATAATGGGTGGCGAATAATGTTTTTGGTGCAAAGGGCGATTGATGCAGATATTCTGCAATGCTCCATGCAATGGAAATACCATCGTAGGTAGAAGTACCACGACCGATCTCGTCCAACAGGATCAGACTGCGTGAAGTAATATTATTGATAATGCTGGCTGTTTCATTCATTTCAACCATGAAGGTACTTTCGCCACCACTCAGATTGTCTGATGCACCTACGCGCGTAAAAATCTTATCTGTCAGCGGTATGCGTGCCGTATTTACAGGAACAAAACTTCCCATATGCGCCATAAGGGTGATGAGTGCAGTCTGTCGTAGTAAGGCGCTTTTACCACTCATATTCGGACCGGTTAAAATAATGATCTGCTGACTGCCCGGTTCCAGAAAAATATCATTGGCAATATAAGGTTC
>Ga0105239_10002961_pt1 | contig 21177 bp, 16 predicted proteins | sample KBSC44metaG_FD_92761 | JGI IMG/M metagenome (GOLD analysis project Ga0105239, IMG submission 92761) | Corn rhizosphere microbial communities from Kellogg Biological Station, Michigan, USA - KBS C4-4 metaG | ecosystem: Host-associated > Plants > Roots > Rhizosphere > Soil | place: Michigan, USA... | reverse complement strand
TTGCTGGCGCCTCTTACCAGACCGGCGATATCGACGATGGCGACCTGGGTGGGAACGGTGCGTTCGGGCTTTACGAGGGCTGCCAGGTTATCGATCCTCTCGTCCGGTACGTCCACAAGGCCCGTGTTGGGCTCGATGGTGCAGAAACGGTAATTGCTGGCCTGGGCCTTTGCGCTGTTGCTGACCGCATTGAACAAGGTCGATTTTCCAACATTCGGTAGTCCTACGATGCCTGCTTGTAACGCCATTGTTTTTTCCTTTAAGGCCGCGAAATTAGGCAATTAATGGTAATTTGGGTGCGTTTAGACATAAACAATACATTATTATGGCGTTAAGTCGAATTTGGGCGGCTTTTATCCTGATCGCCATCGCGGTAGCGGCAGCACGGTATGCGTTCGTGCCGGCGGATCAGGAGATCTTTGGCCAGATGGTGACGGGAAAGGCGGGGGATGCGATTGGCGAGGGCGGCGCGAAGCAGCAGGCTGACGGATTGATCGAGACCTGTAAGAACGCGGTGAACCTTTCGCTGGGGTTGATCGGGATTATGGCCTTGTTCATGGGGTTGGTGGCCATCGCAGAAGCGGCAGGGGGGATGCGATTTCTTGCCCGGGTGACGGGACCTTTCTTTTCGAAGTTGTTCCCGGACGTGCCGAAGGGACATCCGGCGATGGGGCATATGGTAATGAATTTTTCGGCGAACCTGCTTGGGCTGGACAACGCGGCGACGCCTTTTGCGCTGAAGGCGATGGATAGCCTGCAGGAAATAAATCCCAACAAGGAAACGGCCTCCAACAGCCAGATCATGTTTCTTTGTCTGCATGCTTCGGGTTTGCAAGTGATACCGGTGAGTATGATCGCCCTGCGGGCCTCGATGCATGCTCCTGATCCAACGGATGTCTTTGTCCCGATCGTGATCGCCACTTTTATCACCACTGTAGCTTCTATGTGTATCGTGGCGGCCTGGCAGCGGATCAATGTGTTTCAGCCGGCGATCCTGCTGTGGGTGGGCGGTATTTCGATCCTCATGACGGCGCTGGTGTTGTTTCTGCGGAGTCTTTCGGCGGATCATGTACAGAGTTTTTCGCGAGCGCTGAGCGGGGGATTGATCCTTCTTATTTTTTTCCTGATCGTCGGGGCGGCTGTCTATAAGAAAATCGACATATTCGGGGCCTTTGTTCAGGGGGCGAAGGGGGGATTCGAGACGGCGGTCCGGATCATTCCCTACCTGGTGGGCATGCTGGCAGCGATCAGCCTGCTCCGGGTGAGCGGAACCTTCGACCTGGTAATGGGCGGGGTCCGGCATCTGGCGGCTTTGTTTGGGGCCGACACCCGATGGGTCGATGGGATGCCGACGGCGTTGATCAAACCATTAACGGCAGCCGGAGCAAGAGGCATGCTGGTAGATACGTCGCTGGCGCATGGCATCAACAGTTTTGCCGCCCGGCTGTCGACGATCATGCAGGGTTCGTCGGAGACGGCTTTTTATGTGGTGGCGGTGTATTTTGGTTCTGTTGCGATCCGCAATACGCGGTATGCTTTGCCGGCCATGCTGCTGGCCGAGCTGGTCAGCGTGATCTCTTCCATCTTTCTCTGTTATCTGTTCTTTGGTAATGTGGCCTAAAAAAAGAGCCCGCTCCGAAGGAGCGGGCCGAGTTTCACAGGGATCCTGCGTAACCATTCAAAACAGAGCCATAACTATTTAACGATTGATGTATTGTACCAGGTGGTGGCGTTTAGGATCTTTGGCCGCGGCATTTTTGGCGTCCCCTTCATAGACCAGCGTGAAGGTTCTGTAGCCATACAGCAGGGCGGTATTCAGGACGTCCAGATTGACCGACGTACCGGCCCTGCGGCAGTACAGCGTGTCGGAAACAAAACTGGCCGGGAATTTTGCAAAGTCGACGACGGCGCCGGGTTTTACGTCGCTGAAGATGATCTTAGCCTGCCGAGCCGAATAGACATCGACGCTGGCCGTGTCGTTGAGAACGGTATTGATAAAACGCATATTGTAAGCCGTGCTGTCCGTCGGCGTGAAATTATCTTTCAGGAACATCCGCAACTGGTCGTTGCCGGATTTAATGGAATCCGTGATCAGGAGCGTGTAATAGCTATTGGCCTGCAGACTCTCGTTGAACGAATATAATTCCGCCGAATCCAGGTCGTTGACACCGCGGGCGAATTTGATAGTCTGGTCACCCGAGGGAACCACGGCGTAGCCGGAGGTGGTGCCTGCGATGGGATAGATGCCGCCCATGGTCATCACAGGGGTAGTACCGGAGGTAAAGCCGGTGCTTTTAACGCCATTGAGCAGGATGTTGAAGGTGTCCGCCTTAAAACCTAAAATGGTGTTGAGATTGACCGCGACATCGATAAAGGAGATGTACGCCGAACTCATCGAGATGGGGACGGCGGGGTCCTTCAGGGAGGTGTTTTTTTTGCAGGAGAGGAAGCCGGTGATAACCGTCAACGCCCCCAGTGCGAAATATCGATTGAACTTTTTCATTTGTTGCATTATTTTGACCATTAGTTTTTTTGTGAGAACCACATTTCGTAGGTGTTGTAATCCGGGTTGAGTGCACCTATACGAGTGAGTTCGGGTACATCATACAGGTATTCCGAGTTGTACCGCGGTTTGCAGCGGTACACCGGCTTACCACCGTTGGTCGCATACATATTGCTACCGGAGGGAAGGTTAAAATTGGCGTACACCTGGTTGCCGGTGACGGGATCCGTGTCGGTGTAGTGATATCTTCGCATATCCGTCCAGGTCTCATGGACACCCCAGCCATAGAGCGCAATATATTTCTGCAGCATGATATGGGAGAAAGTGAGGCCACCGAGGGCGGGTACTACCGCGGGGTTGGACAAGTAGGCGGCTTCGTTAGCCGGCGTCATCACTTTGGCTGCCGGGATGTTCTTTGGATAGATCGTGGTCAGCAGGTCCATATTCAGTTGGATGGCGTTCTTGTAGGCCGCCAAGGCACTGGCCTGGTCGCCTTTCCGCAGATAGGACTCCGCGAGGATGAACTGCATTTCCGAGGCGGTCATCATCGGGTATTCGGCGGTGTCATCGAAGATATACCGGCTGTTGTTGGCCTTGGGCGCCACTATGGAAGAGCCGCTGCTGGTGTCACCCCAGAAGTTCTGCGGATAATCATTGGCAGAGAGGCCGCTGGTGCCAAGCCAGGGGATAAATCCTTTATAGGTGCCGTTCTTATTCTCACGCAGCATATAGGGCGTCCGGGGATCGAAAACACCGGTGAACATCTGGGGATTGTTACCCGACATGAGATCGGAGATGTACTGTCCCTGACGATAGGTGCCCAGGTTGGCACGGTAGGGGCCGTAATAGCTGTTGACGGGCGAGGTGGTGCCCCCCTGAAACTTGCACATGGCATTTTCGCCATTGGAAGACATGGCCAGCGCTGCATATTTGATGGCCGAGTCGACGTAGTTCTTGGAGGTATACTCGTTCTTGTTGCTCAGATCGTTGAAACTGCGGGCGAGGATGCCATAGACGAATTTCTTCCATTTGTTGACATCGCCGCCGAAGAAGTAATAGTCACCCTTGAGCAGATTGGCCTGAGAAACGTTATCGCCCGTTCTATTCAGGAAGTCCAGTGCACGGTAGCAAATGGTACGGCAGCTGTCATAGAACATCGCCTGGCTATCGTATTTGAACTGCGAAAGGCTGGTATTGAAGGCCTGCACCAGCGGCGCATCGCTGTACTGGTTGGTCAGCGTGAGCCAGCCCCAGGCGCGGATGGCCCAGGCAACGCCTACATAGTCCCATTTCTTTTGCTGGGAACCCCATTCGATGATCTTGTTCACGTTCTGACCCTGGCCATAGTACACCGTTGCCCAGATTGAGCCGGTGTTGTCCGAAGCCCCGATTACGGGCCCCATTTGACCATAGAGCTCACCGTTGGTGGTGGTGCCCCAGTATTGGATATAACGGCCGAGCAGGGTGCCGTCAAGTTGCAGGCCATAGCCGCTGCCGTTGGCAGTGTAGAAATAGGAGAAGCCGTCGATAACGGGAGCCAGCAGGGTTTCCACGGGTTGGACGGTCTGGGCGTTGGGATTGAGATAAGCGTCATCGATGGTTTTCTTGCAGGAGCTGAATAGGGTGAGGAACCCCGCTGCGAGCAGGAAGAGAGACCGGGAAAGTATATTTCGCATATAAGATGATTTGTGTGTTGTCATGATCGCAGGAATTTAAAGGTTAACGCGAATGCCGCCACTGAAACTCCTCGGCGTTGCCGGGCTGCCGAAATCCATGCCATAGGAACCTACGCCGCGGGTACCGGGGTTGTTACCCTGGACGTCCGGATCGGCTCCGGCATAGTTGGTGAGCAGCACGAGATTGTTGGCCGTTACGAAGATGAGTAAGCCCTGGACGCCGTGGATATGCTTGACAATGCTTTCCGGCATCCGATAGCCAAGGGTAAGATCCCGCAGCCTCAACCAATTGACATTCCGCTGGACGAACTCCACATCCGGCAGATTGGTGTAGTAGAAACTGTTGAAGTATGGAGTGATCGAGATGTTGTTGACGGTGGGATGCGAGGTATTCTCGTTACCATCCTGCAGTACGCCTTTTACGACGACGGGAGTCATGCGCTTGCTCGTCCTTTTGCTTCTGCCGATGCCGGTAAGGAAATAGTCGGTACCGTTATAGATATCGCCGCCGACCTTCAGGTCCCACAGGAAATTCAGGTTCCAGTTCTTGTACCGGAAGCTGTTGTTGGTCCCCAGGGTGAATTTCGGCGTACGGTCGCCGATGGAATAATTCAGCTGCTGACGAATGGCGACACCGCTACCCGGATCGATGAGCACCTGGCCCGCGTTGTTCTTCAGGTAGTTGAACCCGGTGATGGTACCGGTGGAATGTCCACGGATCAGGCCGGCGCGAACGTTACCCGAGAAATAGGTGTCGGAGTTGTAGTAATCGTTCAACAGGCCGATGGAGTTGGGTAGCGACAGCACCTTGCTCCACATGTGGTTGAAGTTGAACTGGATGTCCCAGGTGAAATCCGCTTTCTTGATGGGAGACACACCCACGGTGAGCTCGATGCCTTCGTTCCGGGTGGAGGCGGCGTTCTGTGTGTTGAGTATGAAGCCGGTAGCGTAGCTGGCCCGGTATCCTTGCGCGATCTGGTTGTAGCAATACGTATTATAGTAGGCGCCCTCGATGTTGATCCTATTGTTAAAGAGGCGCAGTTCGGTCCCAACTTCGAAGGTACGCTGTCTTTCCGGGGTGAGATAGGGGTTGGAGTTGGTATAGCCGTACGAATAGGAAGGGATATACTGGGTTGCCAGGTTGTTGACAAAGAAGGACTGATTGGAATACGGATCGTTCAGCCGGGCAGTGCTGGCAAAGGAACCACGGATCTTCCAGTAGTCGAGAACCTTGTTATTCTTTATCCATGGGAGGATGTCGGACATGATCGCGCTGAGGCTTGCGCCGGGATAGTTATAGTTCCTGCTCGATGCGGGCAGCGGGGACGCGCTTTCAAACCGGTGGGAATAGGACAGGTAGATCAGGTCCTTCCAGCCGACCGTGACTTCACCGAAGTACGCAAGTTCGCGGGTGATCAACAGATTGGAATGTCCCAACTGATTCCGCAGCAAACGGGTCCGGCTGCTGGGCAGGGTGTTGTTGCTATCGGTGCGGGCGGAATCTATCAGATGCGATCCGTTGACGTCCCAGGCTTTTGTCTCGAGGTCCAGCCATTGGGTCCCGCCGAGGAGGCGGAGGGCAAAGTCGCCGACCTTTTTCTTTACGGTGGCAGTAATGGTGTGATTGTAACCATTGTAGCGGTGGTAATAATTGTCGAGGGTACCGCCTGTAGCCGAAGTCAGGAAATAGGATTCCGGATGGACGAATTGGTAGCCGTCCTGTTCATAGGTGTCATAGCCAAACCGGCCGGCGATATCCAGCCAGGAGAAAGGATGGATATTGACCCCCAGCGTGGCGATCACCCGGTCGGTCATGTCCCGGCTCTTGTTGTTCTTTGCGCTCCAAAGGGGGTTGTCGTAGTCAGCATTCACATTGGACTGGAACAGCACATTTTTATTGCCATTTTTGTCCTGATAGTTCCTTATATCGTTGTTGGCCGGCCACAGGTAGAGGTCTTCCAAATAACCTGAAGACCCTTTGATCGGCTTGAGGTTATTGGAGTGGATGTATTCGATGGACGGATTGATGTCCACATACCTGCCGATCTTGGTGGTGTTAACGATGCGGACATTGGTCTTCATATAGTTGTTATGCGGAACGACACCGTCGGAGTTGAAATAGGAACCGGTGATCCGGAAGCCGCTGTTCTTGATCCCGAACTCACCGGCGAGATTGTGCGTCTGGGAAAAGCCTGTCCTGAAGAAATTGTGCACGTTGTCATACAGTTTGGTGTTGCCGGTCCATGCGGGGCCGAAATACCTCAATACCTGGGTGGAATTCGGAGTGCTCGGTACGCCGTTGGTATAACCGTTGCTATAGCCGTTGTCGACATCGACAAAGCGGGGGATCGTCTGGGCGCGGAAATTGTTGTCGTAGACCAGGGTTGGCGTTGCGCCTGCCTTGGGTTTCCGGGTGACGATCACAATAGCGCCATTGGAGGCCTGGCTGCCATACAGCGCGGTGGCTTCCGGTCCTTTTAGAACGGTCAACGATTCGATGTCGTTCGGGTTGAGGTCGGCTATCCGGTTGGTATAGTCATTATTCCTGTTGGCCAGATCCTGCGACAACCCCACGCCCGTGCCACCATAGGAGTTTTGGTTGAAGGTGGTATTGTCGATGATGATCCCGTCGACGACGAACAGCGGTTGGTTGGCGCCTCCAAGGGTATTGAAACCGCGCAATACGATAGACGCGGAGGCTCCGGCCTGGCCGCCGGTGGAAGTGATCGTCAGACCGGCTACCCGGCCCTGTAAGGACGTGATAAAATTTTCCCGCTGCGTTTCAGCGATCGTTTTACCGGCAACGGCCTGGACCGAATAACCCAATTCCCTCGGGTTGCGTTTGATGTCCATCGCGGTGACGACGGCTTCACCCAGGTCACTGCCCTCGAGGTCCAGCGCTACGGCGTATTTTGTTTGGCTGCCGACGGTGAGGGTAGTGGTCTTGCGGCCGATATGGGAGACCATGAGATGGTCTCCGGCTTTTGCCTGGATCGAAAAGGTCCCGTCCTCTTTGGCCAGGGCGGACTTCATGGTCCTTTTGTTAACGATGGTAGCTCCTGTCAGGGGCGCTCCGTCTTTAGGATCGCGTACAACACCGGTTACCGTCTGATCCTGCGCGAAGGTCAGCAGGCTTGAAACGAGTGCGATGGTACACCAGAGAATTCGTAGCAACTTTCGCATGGTTAGTTTTGTTTGTTGTGTTGTTGATTGATTGGCGTGTGTAGTGGATTTAGAATATTTCGTCCGTGATGAACATATCGTTTTGGATGACGGCGGCTTTCCACGCGATGAGCTTTTTCTTCGCATGGGCATAGATGGGAGTGGATGGATGGCGGAGATGGCTATAGGGAAGGGATAGGGCGCCGCGGTGTAAAATAAAGGCCTGTCTCTCTTGCTTGAGCATGATCCGTGCAGTTAAGTTTTTGGTAGCAGCGGCCGTCTTTTTTCGGCCTTGGCGGGCTAAAGTAAGCTAAAAAACTGCAAAAAAACGCAAGAGTGGATTAAAATGTGCAAAAAAACGCATGTTTCGTGCGGAAACATGCGGTTGTAAGCGCGAGGGAGTGTTCAAATGCAGGCTGGACGCGGTTTTTTGCGGCTTTAGCTATTATTTGCCAAAAGTGTAGCGGGCGGTGATGCCGAAGGCATCGGGGACGAAGTTGATATTGGGGAGGATGTCGAGTTCGGGTTTCCAGTCGATGGAAAGGTTGAGCGGGGCATTGGCGAATTTGTAGTCGAGGCCGATGGCGCCTGTGGGTCCGAGGAAGGTATTGCCATCCTGCCAGCCCACATAGCCGCCGAGTCCCCAGAACCAGGTGAAGGCGGGGGTGCCGCCGATCAACTGGTGACGTTCGTAGAGGCCGCCGATGCCGAACCGGGTACCGAAGGAGATAAGCCCTTCGACCGCGTTGGTCTCATCCATGAAATATTTTACGCTGAAGGAGTTGCTGAGGGTGGGGGAGGCGGAGCTGAAGCGGATACCCATCGCCAGTTTGTAATCCTGTGCGGACAGACGATTGATGCAGCTGCTGGCTGCCAGCAGGAGAACACAAAGGACGATGGTGCGCATGGCGATGGATTTTTTGAGGAACGCCGCCTTCGGCGGCGATATTGGCCGACCCTTGTTAGAAGTTTCTTAAAGTAGATGGTTTAAATGGCCGCTGCCAGGCGGCCCTAAGAGTATGTTAATGTTTGGGGGGCGTTTGGGTTGTGGCAGGCGGGGTTGTGACGGGCTTTGCCGGAGCGGTGGGTGTTGTGACCGGCGTTCCGCTGTCATCAAAATCCTCTTCCTGCTTGCGTTTTACCTCCTCGAACAGCTCCTGCTTGCTCTTTGGCCGCCGGGCCTCCTGCCATTTGAAGCCGCGGAGGACCATGTCATCGAAGTTGACGTGTTTGATGGGATACATCGTTCCCTCGGCATCGTTGCGCAGGACGACCCGGTTCAATTCCTTGCCGTTGGGCTTGCCCGCGGAATCGTATTTTGGCGAGAACATCATATCGATGATATCGGCGTGGGACTTATTGACCCCGGTATAGGCCTTCTTTTCATCCTGCACATAATAGATGCTTTCCGAGTTACCCTTTGCCCGGATATAGTCGATCTCTCCCCCCTTGAAAAAGACGTTGATCGTGGTTCCCTTCAGCTGGTTGTAGAACTGCCGGGTCATTTTATTGATGGCCAGGGCATTTTCGAAGACATACAACCGCTGGGCCTTCTTGTTCTTCGTATAGACATACATGGTGTCTCCGCTGATCTGGTAGTTGCCGCTGCCCCAGGCGACGGGGTTATAGTAGAGCCGGAAGACGCTGTCCTTGGACGAATAATAGAGACTGTCGGCGACTGCCTGCAGGGAGTCCGAGAAGATGCGTACGTGATGGAAGCCGATGACGAAGCGGAGGGTGGTGTCCTTTGCCGGCAACCGGGCGATGGAGTCGGCTTCGTGACCGGGCAGCGGAGCTTCGACGGTATCTTTTGGCGGTGGGCGTCGCGTTCGCGCAGCCAATTTCAGGCTGTCCTGTCTTCGGATGGCATTGGCGCTGTCGACCAGGCCTACCCGCACCAAACTATCGATGAAATTGTTATGACGGATGCTATCGGCATGGGCGACCCGTCTCAGGCTGTCGTTGACGGCTGCCTGCCGGGTACTGTCGATGGTGAACCGTTTTCGGGCCCGTTCGCGGGACTTGACCTCAGCGATGCTGTCGGCGATGTCCTGCTGGCGGATAATGAGGCTGTCCTTGATGGTCTTCTGTCGCGCCTTCAGGCTATCGACCCGTTCCCGGGCCTTTTCTTTCAGATCGGAAATAGAGTCGCGGATGGCCTGCCGGGCCGCTTTTTCCTTTGCCCGTTGTTGACGGCGCAATTCTTTCTCGGTAGGCGGCCGGGCGGCCTTGGCGCTGTCGGCGGCGCTGAGGTGCTTTTTCCCGGTGGTGTCGCCCGGGGCCCGGGGCTTGCCGCCAACGGTGTCATTGGCCTGCAGGCGGTGAAGGCTGTCGAGGCCTTGTTTCAGGCTGTCCGTCTTGCCGTGCAGGCTGTCGCTGAGGTCTTTTACCTGTATCGTATCGCTTGCGGCGGTGTCGCTGACGGGGGGGCCATGGAGCGCCGCAATGGAGTCGCGGGCCGCCTTTGCCAGGACCACCCGGTGAAGGCTGTCGGCCTGTACTTTTTCGATGCTGTCGGTGTAGATACGATGGAGGCTATCCTGGTGTGCGAGGATCTTTTGCTGGGCCTCGAAGTCCACGAGACGGAGGGACATGAGGGTGTCGGCAGTGACATAGAGAGAATCGCCCTTGTCCTGTTTGAGGATCATCAGCGGTCGCTGAGTCGCCAGGAAGGTGTTCTTCTTCTTGTCGTTGATCATCTTGTCGGCCATCAGCTTTATTCCCTGGGCGGTGTCGGTATATATGGCTTTGCCGATGGCCGTAGCTATTCCCGTGCTATCATCCATCTGGACGCTGTCTCCGGTGAGTTTCTGGCTACCTTCGGTCATGACCGGCCGTTTGCCGAACTGGGCTTTTTTGTTCTTCAGGTCGTAGAAGCCTTCCCGGGTTCTCACCGTTCGTTTGCTGCTGTCTTTGAACTGGATGAACGTCTCGGTGATGAAGGTGGAGATCTGGGTCTGGGTGTTATAGCGGAGGGAGTCGGCGGATAGGTCGTATTGCGGGTCCCTTAATTTGACGTTCTGGTAGAAATGGATGTCCTTTGTTTCTTCATGATAAACGCCGCTGTCGCTGGTGAGGACCGATTCCTTGCTGACGATCTTCCCGCCCTTGTTATAGATACCGATATGTTGGGCGAGATCGTAGGTGAGGGTTTCGGTGGTCAGGACGCTTTTGTGGTCGGAGAGCTTGACGTTATTGAAGAAATAGAGCATCTTTTTCCCCGGTTGATAGTTCAGGTGATCGGAGTAGATGTCTACCGAGTCGTTGTCGTTGATATGGACATTCCCGTAGCAGTCCATGTAGTCCGCTTTGGGATGCATGATCAGGCTGTCGCATTCGATGATCGTCGTCCCCTGCCGGAGCCTGACATGTCCCACCAGGGTCTGGAAGGGGTTGGCGGTGTCGGTAGCGTCGTAGCGGTAGGAGTCGTTATTGAGGATGTCTACGGGCTTGACGGTATCGCTCTTGGGGGACCGGAACTCGACCCTTCCAACCTGTGCCCGGGCGCTGATGCTCAGCAGAAAACAGCCCAGGAGGGCGGCAACGACAATGGCTGGATTCAGCTTCATCCTTATTTATTGGGTTTCGACGTGGAGTCGATGACGGGAGCCGTCAGCGGCCCTGTCTTGTCTTTTTTTCCGAATACCGAGATATTGACATAACGTTTGGGATGGACCCGGAAGTCGTCCAACAGGGTATTGAGGCTGCGGGTGGTGGATTCGAGATTGTTGTAAAGCCGTTTGTCATTCAGCAACAGGCCGACGGTGCCATTGGGGCTGTTGAGTCTTTGAATGGTCGCTTTCAGGTCGCCGAGGGTGGCGTTAAGGCCGTCGACGGCTTCGGGGATCTTCGCGGCGGCGAGGTGGGCCGTGGTCTTGTCCACATTATCCATAGTGCTGGAGATATGCTCGTTGCTCTTGTTCAGATTGGCCGTAAACTGGCTGAGGTTCCTCAGCGACTGGGCCAGGGCGCCTGTCTGGTCGTTGAGCAGCTTTTGCAGCTCGGCCGAAGAGGAGGCGAGGTTGGCGACGATGGCGCTGAAATTATTTTTTGTGCGGGGGTCGAACATGGTCCCGACGACCTGGACGAGGCTATCGAGGGAAGTGAGGGTGCCGCCGAGTTTGAGGATGACGGGGTCGATATTGGCTTGTACCTGGGAGAGGAGGTTGGGTTTTTGTTTTGTTTCGATGGTGTCGCCGTTGTCGAGGAAGTTGTTGCTGTATCCCTTAGTGATCGTGATCGTGGAGGTACCCAGCAGGCTCGAGTTGATCATGGCAACGGAGTTGTCGGGGAGGCGCACATCCTTTTTTAGCGTGATGGTGGCGACCACTCCCTGGGACAGGTCTTTATCGGATTCGTTTATGGCGGTGACGTTGCCGATGGTGAGGCCGTTGACCTGGACGGGATTGGAGACATCGAGGCCTTCGACGTTGTCGAATTTGGCGTAAAGTTTTTTGGTATGTTGGAAGAGGGCGCTGCCTTTCAGGTAGTTAAATCCGAGGATCAGGGCGGCTAGGGCGACGACCGCCATCACACCGACCTTTGTTTCGTTGGATATCTTCATGCGACAAATATAGATTATTTAATGGATCGGCAGGCTGCTCGTACCCCTGCCGGTCATCTTTAACTTTAGTTTGTGGCATGGCCTTCGAGAGTGGCTTTGTACCGCCGGAGTGCGTCCATGATGTTGCGGGCCACTTCGTTCTGTCCGTCTTCACTGATCAGGTACTGCTCCTCTTCGACATTGGACAGGAAGCCCATTTCGATCAGAACGCTGGGCATGCCTGTCGCCTGGAGGACCCGGATCCCTACGTCCCGCTGGAAGACGCCTTCGCTTGCGCGGCCTGCCTTGGCAAATTCGTCCTCCACAAGGGTTGCGAAGAGGGCAGAGTTGGCGAAATACTTTTTCTCGTAAAGCTGGGCGCGCATGCGGGCTTCCGGCGAATCCATATCGAAGGCCAGGCTGTCGGATTCGGCCTCGCCGGCGCTGTCGGTGACTTCGCCTTCGCCGCTGATGATGGCCATGTTCTTATCGCCGGCCTTTTCGGCTTTCCAGATAAAGGTCTCCGTTCCCTTTCGGGTATGGCGGCCGGTATAGCTTTCGTAGATGGGCACGCGCCGGCGTCTTTTTCCTTTGCCGACGTATTTATGGCCGACGATCCGATGGACCGTGAACGGGCCGGCGGGGTGGCCGTCGTTATCGCAGTGAAGGGCGATGAAGATGTCACCCCGGGATTTATTGGCGAGGTCGGCGCGGTAGTTGAGGCCCGAGGCGATGGTGGCGCCGCCGCCGGGCATAATGTCTGTCGTTCGGGTATAAACGATCTTGACATCGGGCCAGGTCTCTTCGATGAGCTTGCCCAGCTTCATCGCGACATCGAGGGCTACCTCTTTTTCGGCGATCTGCAGCCCTTTTGTCCCGGTGTCGAAGCCGCCGTGGCCGGGGTCGATAATAATGGTGCGTACGGCTGCGCGCTGAGGCGGGTGGGGGAGCTTTGGGCCACCCGCGCTAAATGCGGTGAGGGCGGTGTAGAACGCCCCTATCAGGAGAATGGTTGCTGGTTTAATCAGTTTCATTTTCAATTGTCACTTCTTTTTTCACGGCCCTCGACCTGGTCCTTATAATGTTTAAAGGCGGTGGCGATGTTCCGGGCTACTTCGGCCTGGCCTTTGTGACCGGCGAGATAACGTTCTTCCTCTTTGTTGGTGAGGTAGCCGGTCTCGATCAGTACGCTGGGCATTCCCGTCGCCTGCAGCACTCCGATGCCTTCCTGCCGCTGGACCAGTCCTTCGCTGCGTCGCCCCGTCCGGACAAATTCCCGTTCAACAAGGGTGCCGAAAAGGGTGCTGTTACCGAAATATTTTTTTTCATAGAGCAGGGACCGCATCCTTGCTTCCGGGGTGGTCAGGTCGAAAGCCGTGCCGGTGCTGTCCCCCATGTTCTCGCCGTCGAGCAGTTCTTCCCGCCGGCTGATGGCGTCGCTCTTGTTGACATTGCGGTCGGCCTTCCAGATATAGCAGGCCGTGCCGTGAACCATATTCTTCACCCAGGTCGTTGAGTACACCGGGACGGATCTTTTATGCGCGCCTCTGCCGGTGATGCGATAGCGAACCAGCCGTTTCACCGGGTAGCTGCCGGCCGGCTGACGCGTTGCATTGCAGTGTATACAGATGAAGAGATCGCCGCCGGAACGGTTGGCGAGCTCCGCGCGGTAGCGGATGCCTTCCTGCAGGTTGGGCTTGTTACCGGGCATGATATCGGTCGTCCGGGTGTAGACGATCTTCAGGCCGGGGTGGGCTTGCTGCAGCATTTTCCCTAATTGCAGGGAAATGGCCAGGGCGATATCTTTTTCTTTTGTGATGAGACCATGGGTGCCGGGATCGAAACCCCCGTGACCCGGATCGATCACAACGGTACGGAGCAAGGGCATTTGCGGTGGCGTTATCGGGACAAAAGACGTGAAGCCAACCATTATTCCACAGAGCGTTAACAAAGTGGCCGTCTTTTTAAACATAGTTAAGTTATTTTCGCCATTTCGCTTCAATCTTCACACATTCTTATGGGAGATATGGCTATTTTTGTCACCGCACGCCCGAGAACTATTCGGTTTATACCTATATGAACAATAACGGACGCAAAATTAGTTCAAAATATTTACTGACATTGATTTTTACTGCTTGTTTCTTTTCAGTAACGTTCAATAGTCCAGCAAATTATCCGGATCGCGTCCGTTTTTGCAAAATCCTAACAACTGGCGGCATTAATACGGCTTTTGGGGCGGACACGACCCGGCCGCGCCGGCGGATGGGCCCCGACAGCATTCTTCCACGGGCCGTATTGCCCGGCCGGGCTGCGCTGGTGGTGAAGGATACGGTGCTTCGGCTAGCCGATTCGATGCTCGCCGCCCGGCGGGTCGACACCCCGGATTATGTGATCTCCAAGGATACCCTTGAGGCCCCCATCGAGTATAAGGGAGCGGATTCGATCGTCCTGATCGTTCCCACCCGGGATATGACTTTGTATTCGAAGGCCGAGGCGAAGTATAAGGATGCCGACCTGACGGCCGATCATATCGTCTACGACCAGGATCGGAATGTGGTCATTGCCCGGCCCGGAACGGATACGGCGGGAAAGCCGATGGGCATTCCCAAAATGGTGCAGACGGATAATACGATGACCTCGGACTCGATCGTATACAACATAAAAACACAGAAGGGGATCACCCAGAATACGATCACCAACAGCGGGGAGATGTTCGTCCATGCGAACACAATGAAGAAGATAACCCCGGAGGAGTATTTCGGATGGAAGGGTGTGTTCACCACCTGTAACCTGGATACCCCCCACTTTGCGTTCCGGACGAACAAGATGAAGGTGGTGAACAAAAAATTTGCCGTCACGGGGCCGATCCATCCCGAGTTCGAGGGGGTTCCCCTGCCGATCTATCTGCCCTTCGGGTTCTTCCCGCTCTCGACGGGCCGCCATTCGGGGCTGCTGCCCCCGCAGTTCACGGCCAATGACCAGGCCGGTCTGGGACTGGAGGGGCTGGGATATTATAAGGTGTTCAGCGATAACCTGGACGCGATCATCCGGACGAACCTGTATTCCTATGGCGGCTGGAACCTTTATGTCACCCCCGAGTACCGGGTCCGCTATCATTACAGTGGGACGATGAACTTCGCGCTACAAAATACCAAGTTGCTTGCCGACGCGGGCAAGGACGCCTTTACCGAGTCCAGGACGTTCAGCTTGAACTGGAGTCACCAGATGGACCAGAAGGCGAGGCCGGGGACCAATTTCAGCGCCAACGTCAACGTGGCTTCGACCAAGTACAACCAGTACCTGCTGAACAATCCGACAGCCAACTACACCAACCAGCTTAGCTCGTCGGTGACCTATTCAAAGACCTGGACCGGGAAATATCCCTTTAACCTTACGGTGAGCGGTACCCACAACCAGAACAATTCGACGAAGGTCATCAATGTCAGCATGCCGAATATCGCCTTTACCGCTCCTACGATCTATCCTTTTGCCAAAAGCACGTTTGTGGGGACGCCGAAATGGTATGAGAAGTTCGGCGTCGGTCTGAGCAGCACGATCTCCGGCGGGGCGAGCTTTGCCGATTCCCTGTTCAGCCTGAAACGGCTGGTCGATACGTTCCAGTGGGGCGCGCAGAACAGCATCCCGATCAGCCTGGCGCTGCCGTTGAAGGGGCCGGTCCAGGTATCGCCGGGCGTGAGCTTCCAGAACCGGCTGTATTCCCGGAAGCTCTTCCGGAAATATGATCCCGTGACCAACCGGGTCGACACCGTGTCCCTCCAGAAGGGGCTTTATTATGCGAACGACATGTCCTTCAGCCTGAGCCTTGCCACGGCCATTTTCGGTACTTTCCAGGGGTTCGGCCGCAACAGCAGCCTCATGGGTATCCGGCATGTGATCCGGCCGACGGTGAGCATCAGCTATAAACCGGACCTTTCCGGACCCTACTATTATAACCTGACGACACCCTATGATACGGCGGCGGGGAAGCCCAAACTGACCCACGTACAGCGGGTGTCCTATTTTGACGGGAGCACTTATGGGCCGTTTGGCGCGGGGCGTTTCGGGGGTATCAGCTTCGGACTGGATAACCATATCGAGATCAAGCTGCGCAACAAATCCGACACGAGCAGCTCGGGCACGAAGAAGGTCACGCTGATCGATGGGTTCGGGTTCAACGGAAGCTATAACTACCTGGCGGATTCGTTCAAGCTTTCGCCGATCACTTTCTACTTCCGGAGTACCCTGTTTGGTACGATCAATATTACGGGAGGAGCGACCCTCGATCCCTACCAGACAGATACCATGGGGTTCGACATCAACAAATATGCGTGGGACGCCAAGAAGCTCTCGCTGGGACGGATCACGAATGGGAACCTGGCAATCTCGACAAGCTTCAAGAGCAAGCCGAAGGACGCCAAGCTGGATCAGCAGAAGCAACAGCTGTTGAATGCGCAGGGGCAGATGCCCATGACGATGGAGGAACAGCAGGCGCAGCTGACCTATATGCGGAACAATTCGGCGCAATATGCCGACTTCAATATCCCCTGGTCGCTGAACTTATCGCTGGCGTTCAATTTCACCAATTCCGAGAAACCGGATTACACCGGGTTTCAGACCATCATCACGTCGAGTCTGAACTGGAGCGGGGATTTCAACCTGACGGACAAGTGGAAGATCGGGTTGAATGGGTACTATGACCTGAAATATACCAAGCTGCAGTCGTTGACGATGAATATCTCGCGGGATCTGCATTGCTGGCAGATGTCGATCAATGTGACACCGGTGGGGTATAGTCACTACTTCAATATTACCATCAATCCAAAGGCGGGGATCCTGCAGGATCTGAAGATCAATCGGACGAAGTATTTCTATGATCAATAGGGTGTAGTCTTTGTGGCGGCCTCCGGTCTGTCGGCGGCTCTGGGCTGCGGCGCTCCGGAATTACCGGCGGGCCTGCGGGCCGGCGGTGTAACGATCCCACATTGTTTTAAAGATGCGTTGTTTTAGGGTTTCGGCGTTGTCATCGGGTTGCGGGGTGATGGGGTCGAGGAATTCCATGTATAGCCGGGAGGGGCGGAAGTAAAGGCTTTTGCCGGCGGGCATGACCTTGCGGGTGTTGAAGATGACGGCCGGGAGGATGGGTTTGCCGGTGCTTAGAGCGAGCCGGAAGGCGCCGTCGTGGAAGGATTTGAGGGGATCGCCTGTCTTGTTCCGGGTGCCTTCGGGATAGATGCACATGTGGAGCCCCATATCGAGCGCTTCTTTCATTTTGGTGAAGGACTCGCGGCGGGAGTTCTCATTCTTACGGTCGACGAGGACGGAGCCTGTTTTGTAGATCATGCCGAAGAGGGGGATCCGGGCCATTTCGATCTTGGCGATGGTCTTGTTGCCGCCGGGGATGCCGGGGTAGGAGATAGGCACGTCGAGCAGGGCGTTGTGGTTACAGACGACGATATAGGTCTGGCCTGGGGCGAATTTTTCGCGGCCGCGGACGGTGAGGGGGGTGCCGGCGAGGGGGAGGAAGACCCCCATCCAGATGCGGGCCATGCTGGCGAAGGCCCTTGTTTTTTGCGGGTCGGAGCGGAAGTAGGAGAAGGCGAGGAAGAAAGGGAAGACGAGGAGCATGGTGGCAATGAAGAGGAGGATGACCCAGACGGCCCAGAGGGGCGCGAGGAGGGACCCGATACCGGCGCTTTCACGGGGGGCACGGTTTGCGGCGGCGGCTTTTGAAGATTGGTTCATGCTGCAATTTAGGGGATGCTAGATGCCGAACCAACGGGATTTGCGGGAGGCGCCGAAGTGGATCTTGTCGGCGACGAGGGCGGTGGAGGCTTCGTGATGGACGCCGACGGGCTTCGGGCCGGAGAAGAAATCGACATCGACGCGGGCGACCGTTCCCTTTCCAAACTCGATATAGCAGGACCCGGCGCCGGTGTATGGGCTGGTGTTCCCGCTGCCGTTGAAGGCGGCGATGATGGAAGCCGCGGCCACCTTTGCGGCTCCTTCGGCGAAGACCCCTGCCTTGGGGGTACCGACGCTGGTCACGTCACCGATGGCATAAACGTTGGGATATTTTGTCCGCAGATGGGTCCGGTCAACGGGTATCCAGCCATTCTCGGGAAGCCCGCTTTGCAGTACCACGTCGGGGGCGACATGTTGTGGTATTCCCAGGAAGAGATCGCAGGGCAGTTGAGTGCCGTCGTCGAGGACGACGATTTTGGTGCTTCCCTCCGCCGAAGTCAGCTTCCGGATGGAGCTGACCTTGCGTTGGGGGATGAACCGGATGTCCCTTTCTTCAAAGGCCTTTAGCAGGGCCTTCGAGGAGTCGGGGGACGGCGGGATGGGCGACCCGAATGGGATGACCAGGGAGATGCCGCACGCGTCGCGGATACCTTTGTCGACAAGGTAGTCGTGGAGCATAAGCGCGCCTTCGCTGGGGGCAGGCGGGCATTTGAACGGCGCGTTGCAAACGCCGACCACGGCATGGCCTTTTGTGAAACCCGGGAGGATGTCCCGGAGCTTTTCGGCGCCGGCGAAACTGTAGTATTCATTCCCCCATTCGGCGAGTCCGGGCGTTGCGCCGATGTCATAGTTGGCGCCCAGGGCCACGACCAGGACATCGGCTTCGTAGGTACCGTTTAACGTGGTGACCGTCCGGGTGACCGGATCGATCGCGGTTACCGTTTCGCGGCGGAAGATGACCCCCGGTTTGACGATCGTCTGGTAGGGGATCTTCACGGCGCCGGCGGGCTTTTTGCCGAACAGGACGTCCAGTTTGGAGAAGCCGAAGAAGAACGCATCGTTCTGGTCGATGAGGGTGAGCTCGAGCTGGTCGCCGAGCGCTTCGGAGAGAAGGGTACTGAGCTCCAGGCCACCGAAGCCGGCGCCCAGTACCGTTACATGTAGTTTCATGTTGTTGTGTTTGACAAACTAAGCAGGTTGGGCAACGAGGCGGATATAGGGTTTGGGTGTTTTCCAGCCCTGGGGATATTTAGCCTTTGCTTCCTCGTCGGACACAGAACCCAGGATGATGACGTCATCCCCGTCCTGCCAGTTGGCGGGCGTAGCCACTTTGTGGGTGACGGTCAGTTGCATCGAGTCGAGTGCCCGAAGGATCTCGTTGAAATTGCGGCCCGTGGTCATGGGATAGGTGAGCTGCAGTCGGATCTTTTTGTCGGGCCCGATAATGAAGACGGATCGAACGGTCTGGTTGGTAGCGGCCGTGCGTCCTTCGGAGGTGTTGGGCTCTTCGGCGGGTAGCATGTCATAGAGTTTGGCGATGGCCAGGGTCGGATCGCCGATCATGGGGTAGTTGACAGCGGCGCCCTGGGTTTCTTCGATGTCCTTTTCCCAGCGGAGATGGCTTTCCACGGGGTCGACACTGAGGCCGATGATCTTACAATTGCGTTTGGTAAACTCGGGTTCGATGCGGGCCATATAGCCGAGTTCGGTGGTGCATACCGGGGTGAAGTCCTTGGGGTGAGAGAAGAGGATGGCCCAACCGCCGCCTATGAAATCGTGGAAGTGGATGGTTCCTTTGGTCGTTTCGGCGGTGAAATCGGGGGCGGTGGCGTTTAGTCTTAAGCTCATGGCGTTTGCAGTTTTTTTGTTATTGTTTTGTTGACACTGCAAATATGCGCCTTGCCCGGACGGATTTCGGTAACCCGTGTTACAAGTCGTGGTAACAAATGTTACAAATCGCGGAGGAGCTTGATCTGTTTGTTGTAGATGAGGAGTTTTTTGTCGTTCTCCATTTTCTTGAGCAGGCGGGAGATGACGACGCGGTTGGTGCCCAGGTCTTCGCCGATCTGCTGATGGGTAAGATTGAGGACAGTGGAGCCGGTCACCTTCGATCTTTCTTTGAGGTAGCTCAGCAGCCGTTCGTCCATTTTTTTGAATGCGACGTCATCGACGGCCCTGATCAGTTCGGTAAACCGATTGAGCAGGGTGGACATGACATATTTTTTCCAGGAAGGGTATTTGGCCATCCATTCCTCCATGAGGGTGACCGGAACGCAGAGGAGGACGCTGTCTTCTTCGGCGGTGCCCTTGATGACGCTGGTCTGTGCGAGCATACAGCAGTTGAAGGTCATCGCGCAGCTTTCGCCTTCCTTGACATAATAGAGGAGTAGTTCCTGGCCGTCGTCGGTAATGCGGCTTACTTTTACTACGCCGCTTGCCAGTAGCGGCATGGCCCGGATGGTTTGGCCGACATTGAGCAGGACGTCGCCGCTCTTTACCTCCATGATCATGGATTTTTGTTCCAACTCGGCGAGGAGGGCGGGTTCGAACAGTTCCGCAAATCTGTCCAGGTGATTGAGGGGTTGGGTTAGCATCCCTAAATGTACAAAAAAGGTCAGAGCATCCAATCGACCGGGTCGACGCCGTTCTTCATCAGCCAGGCGTTGGCCTTTGAGAAGTGTTTGCAGCCGAAGAAGCCTTTGTCGGCGCTGAAGGGCGAGGGGTGGGCGGCTTTTAGGACCAGGTGTTTGGTCTCGTCGACGAGGACCTGCTTTTCCTGGGCAAACTTGCCCCACAGGAGGAAGACGGTGTGCTCTTTTTGCGCCGAGACCTTTGCGATCACTGAGTCCGTGAATTCGGCCCAGCCGATCTTGGCGTGGCTCATGGGTTCGTTGGCGCGGACGGTGAGAGAGGCGTTGAGGAGGAGGACGCCCTGTTCGGCCCAGTGGGTGAGGTTGCCATGGCTGGGGATGGGCATACCGATGTCGGAGTGCAGTTCTTTGAATATATTGACGAGGGAGGGGGGTGGCGGGACGCCTTTTTGGACCGAGAAACTGAGGCCGTGGGCCTGGCCGGGGCCGTGGTAGGGGTCCTGGCCGAGGAGGACGATCTTGACTTTATCGAAGGGGGTGGTGTTGAAAGCGTTGAAGATGAGTCCGCCGGGGGGGTAGATGGTGCGGCCGGCGACCCTTTCGGTTTTGAGGTGGTGAACGATCTGGAGAAAATGGGGTTTTGTGAATTCGGCTTTGAGGACTTGCTTCCAGCTTTCTTCGATCTTTACCTCCATAGATGATTTTGGCCGAAGGTATCCAATTTTTTTTTATTTTTGCCGCCCATTGAGGTGATGGCGGTGGCCTGCCTTTTTGGAGTGAAGACCCGGTAGCTCAGCTGAATAGAGCTCCTGCCTTCTAAGCAGGTGGTCGTGGGTTTGAATCCCGCCCGGGTCACAAGCGCCCCGCACGATAGTGCGGGGTTTTTTGTGTTTGGGAGCGGTGCGAGTTTACTCGCATGAGCGGACAAATACAAAAAACCGGCGCCGCCAGGCGCCGTGG
>Ga0105239_10002956_pt1 | contig 21199 bp, 20 predicted proteins | sample KBSC44metaG_FD_92761 | JGI IMG/M metagenome (GOLD analysis project Ga0105239, IMG submission 92761) | Corn rhizosphere microbial communities from Kellogg Biological Station, Michigan, USA - KBS C4-4 metaG | ecosystem: Host-associated > Plants > Roots > Rhizosphere > Soil | place: Michigan, USA... | reverse complement strand
GCGTGGTGGACCGCCAGCCGATAGTCGGCTTCCAGCTTCAGCGAACCCTCGGTGCCGTCGATCTCGATCAAGGTCTGAGGGAACAGCTCTTCCGCGCGCCACGAGGCGTAGCTGCAGTCGACGACGCTGGTCGCGCCCGAGGCGTGGCGCAGCAGCAAGGTCGCCACGTCTTCGCCGGCGACCTTCGGGTTGATGCGCTGCGTCGAGGCGCTGGCGAGCTCTGCGTCGCCCAGCAGGAAACGCGCGATGTCGATGACATGGATGCCCAGGTCCTCGATGATGAAGCGCCGGCCCTCGGCCAGATAGGGCTGGGCGCGATAGACGTCGAAGCCCGAGCGGAAACTCAGCCGGCCCCAGTAGGGCGCGCCGACCAGGCCATCATCGATCACCCGGCGCACCGCCTGCACCGGCGTCTGCCAGCGGAAGTTCTCGTGCACCATCAGCCGCACGCCGGCGCGCTCGCAGGCCGCGACCATCGCCTCGCCGTCGGCCAGCGTCGCCGCGAACGGCTTCTGGCAGATCACGTGCAGGCCGCGCGCTGCCGCCATCTCGACCAGCGGGCGATGGCTCGCGACCGTCGTCGCGATATCGACGAAGTCGAGCTGCTCGGCGTCGAGCAAAGTTCGAGCGCTCGCATGGCGATGGGCCGGCTCGACGCCGAAGGCCTCGCCGCTCGCCGCCAGCCGCCCGGCATCCGCATCGCACAGCGCGACGATCTCGACCCCCGGCAACTGGCGCCAGGCCTGCAGATGGTTCTGCGCGAAGAAGCCGCAGCCGATCAAGGCCCCGCGCAACACGTCGGCGGCCATCGCTCAGGCGCCCTTCACGCGCTGCTGCAGCGCGTGCTTCTGCTGCATGCGCTGCTGGAACTGATCGACCACCACCGCGGAGATGATGACCAGGCCCTTGATCACCGTCTGCCAGAAGGAGCTGACGCCCATCATCACCAGCCCGTCCGACAGGATGCCGATGACGAATGCGCCGACGATCGTGCCGCCGATGCGCCCGCGCCCGCCGGACATTGACGTGCCGCCGAGCACCGCTGCGGCGATCGCGTTCAGCTCGAAGGTCTCGCCGGTCAGCGGATGCGCCGCGACCAGCTGCGACGAGATCACCAGCCCGACGATAGCCGCGCAGAAGCCTGAGAACATGTAGACGAACATCTTCACGCGGTTGACCTTGACGCCCGACAAGGTCGCCGCGCGCTCGTTGCCGCCCACCGCATAGATATGCCGGCCGAGCGGCGTGCGCGCGCCGAGGTAGGCCGCGCCGACGCCGAGCGCGACCAGCAGCCAGATCGACAGCGGCACGCCGGCAAAGCTCAGGGTGCCGATCAGCGGGTAGCCGGTGGTGCCGTGCTCGGCCTTGCCTTCGAGGTTCGGGAAGGTCGCGCCATCCGATGACAGCAAGGCCACGCCGCGCGCCACGTACAAGGTGCCCAGGGTCGCGATGAAAGGCGCGACGTTCAGCTTCGTGATCAGCCAGCCGTTGATCGCGCCGATCGCCACGCCGAGCAGCAAGGCGATGCCGACGATCTCGAACACGTTGAACCAGACCACGTAGTGGCCGATCGACAAGCCGTGCAGGATCAGGAAGCCGGCCACCATGCCGGTGAGCCCGACCGTCGAGCCGACCGACAGATCGATGCCGCCGCTGATGATCACGTAGGTCATGCCGATCGCGAGGAAGGCATTCAGCGCGACGTGCTTGGCGACGATGACCGCGTTGTCCGGGCTGAGGAAGTTGGGCGCCGCGATGCTGAAGAACAGCGCCACCAGGAACAGTGCGATGAAGGTGCGCGCCTTCAGCAGCAGCAGCACCGCGCGGTCTTGCGGGCTGGCGCCGCCGTGCGGCAGTGGCGTGGCGAGGGCTGTGGACATGGCGGGTCTCTGTCTCTTGGAAGAAAGGTCAGGCATGCAGGCCGTGGCCTACCGACGATGCAAGCACGAGGGCCTCCTGCGCCGCCGTGCCGTGCTCGAACTCGGCGGTGATGCGGCCGTTCGACATCACGAGGATGCGGTCGGAGAGCGCCATCACCTCCTCCAGATCCGAGGTGACGAAGAGGATGCCCATGCCGGCCCGCGACAGGTCGCGCATCACCTTGAACACCTCGGCCTTCGCGCCGATGTCGATGCCGCGGCTGGGCTCGTCCATCAGCAGCACCTTCGGGTCGGTCATCAGCGCGCGGCCGATCACCACCTTCTGCTGGTTGCCGCCGGAGAGCGAGCCGATCTCGAGCGATGGATTCGCGACCTTGATGCCCAGCGACGCGATGAAGCGCTGCACCGCGCTGCGCTCGGCGGCCGCCGGCAGATGCATGCCGCGCGCGAGACGCCACAGGTTGGCCAGGGTCAGGTTCTCGGCGATCGACATGGTGTGCACGAGGCCATCGGCCTTGCGGTCCTCGGGGATCAGCGCGAGGCCGGCCGAGATGCAGCCGCCGACATCGCGCCCGCGCAGCTCGCTGCCCAGGAGCTTCACGCTGCCCGACATGCGTTTCGGATGGCAGCCGAAGATGCATTCGAACAGCTCGGTGCGGCCCGCTCCCATCAGGCCGTAGATGCCCACGATCTCGCCCTTGCGCAGGCTCAGGCTGACGTCGTCGACCAGCATGCCGGGCGCGCCGCCACGCGGCAGGCTGACGCCTTCGACTTCGAGCACCACCTCGCCGAACCGGTGGTCGAGTGCGCGCGCGAAGTCTCGGGTGCTGGCACCGACCATCGCCCGCACGATCCACGGCACGTCGACATTGGCCATGCTGTCGTCGCCGGTGATCGTGCCGTCGCGCAGCACGGTGATGTAGTCGCCGATGCGCACCAGCTCTTCGAGGCGGTGCGAGATGTAGACGATCGCGACGCCGCGTGCCTTCAGGTCGGCGATGAGCTTGAACAGGATCTCGACCTCGGGCGCGCTCAGCGCCGAGGTCGGCTCGTCGAGGATCAGGATGCGCGCGTCCTGCGACAAGGCCTTCGCGATCTCGATGATCTGCTGCTCGCCGACGCGCAGTTCGCCGACCGGCGTGCGCGGGTCGAGGTCGTGTTCGAGCTGCTTCAGCAGCTCGCGGGTGCGCGCTTCCTGCGCGGCCTCGTCGATCGCAAGCCCGGCGCGCGTGATCTCGCGCGAGATGAACAGGTTCTCGACGATCGACAGGTTGGGGAAGAGGTTCAGCTCCTGAAAGACGATGCCGATGCCGTGGCGACGCGCTTCGTCGGTGCTGCGCAGGCTGACGGGCTGGCCGTCGAGCAGCATCTCGCCGCTCGTCGGCTGTTCGACGCCGGCGATGATCTTCATCATCGTCGACTTGCCGGCGCCGTTCTCGCCGACCAGCACATTGACCGCGCCGGCACGCAGCCTGAAATCGATGCCCTTCAGCGCGGTGGTACCGGCGTACATCTTCGTCACGTTGCGCAGCTGGAGCACAACGGGATGAGCACCCTCTGCCGAAGCACTCATGCCGGCGCCCCCAGCCGCATCTCGACCGGCGTGATGACCGGCATCTGCGCGGCATCCTCGGTCGTGAACAGGCCGGTCAGCTGCACCTCCTTGCCCATCAGCGCATCGCGCGGCAAGCCCTTCAGCACCGTCTCGAAGGCCTTCTTGTTGAAGGCGTTCGCGAGCTGCGCAAAATCGATCTGGTTGGTATAGCTGGTGAACGAGATGAAGCTCAGGCCGTCGCGGATCGAGGTGCCGCGCATCACCGGGCCGATCTGCACCTCGGCGTCGGCCCGGCCGTCGCCATCCACGTCGACGCCGATCTTGCCGGCGCTGGATTCGGTATCGACGCTGACGATCTTGCCCTTCAGCGTGGCCGCCATGTTCCAGGGCGCGCCGGCGCCGCGTTCGCGGAATCCGTGCGCCGCGCCCGCCGCATCGAGGTTGGCCGCCATCGCCTTGCGCAAGGCCATCAGCTCGCCGGCGCGCGCCTTGATCTCCGGCAGCGCCTTGCTGCTCCACATCGCCTCGACCTGCGCCTTCGGATCGAATGCCTTGTTCTCGAAGCTGCCTGCCGGCGCCGCGCTGGCGCTGGCCTCGGCGGCGCTGCGCTCTTCGATGCGGCAGCCGGCGAGCCCGGCCAACACGAGCAGCAGGGCGAGGCCGCAGCGCAGCGGCTTCATCGACATCTCGGGCATGCGATCCCTCGGCAGGCGGCGGGCGGGCGTGGCCATCACTTGGCGAGCGTGAAGGTCTCCAGCTTCGGCGCGTTCTTCGCGTTGATCAGCACGCAGTCCATCAGCTGCTTTTCCGGCTGGCCGGTCTTGCCGCCCTTCAGGAACTTGTCGGCTTGCTCGACGGCGACTTCCGCCTGGCGATAAGCCGGCTGCAGCACGGTCGCCTTGATGCCGCCCTTGGCGATCGAGTCGCGCACGTCATTGCTGCCGTCGAAGCCGACCACGATCACGTCGGTGCGCTTGGCCGCGACCAGCGCCGCCCAGGCGACCATCGCCATCGTGTCGTTGCCGGAGATCACGCCCTTGATCTCGGGGTGCGCCTGCAGGATGCTTTCCATCGTCTTGAAGGCCTCCGGCTGGCTCCAGTTGGCGGATTGGCGCGCCACCATCTTCAGGTTGCCGTACTGGTCGATCACGTCGTGATAGCCCTTCGAGCGCACGCCGGCATTGATGTCGGCTTCGCGGCCGACCAGCTCGACATACGGGCCCTTCTCGCCCATCAGCTTGACGAACTCCTCCGCGCCGAGCTGCGCTCCCTGGTAGTTGTTCGAGACGATCTGCGAGACCGCGATGCCGGTAGCGTTGATCTCGCGGTCGATCAGGAAGGACGGGATGCCGGCGTCCTTGGCCTTCTTGACGGCCGAGACCGAGGCTTCCGAGCCGGCGTTGTCGAGGATGATGGCCTTGGCCTTGCGCGCGATCGCCGTGTCGAAGAGTTCGTTCTGCTTGTTCGCGTCATCGTCGTGCACCAGCACGATGGTGTCGTAGCCGAGCGCCTTGGCGCGCGCCTCCGCGCCCACCGCTTCGGCCTTGAAGAACGGGTTGTCGTGCGAAGGCGTGATGATCGCCACCAGGTCCTTGGCATGGGCGGCGGTCGCGGCGAAGGCGAGGCCGAGCGAGAGGCACAGGGCATTCAGCAAACGGGTCTTGGTCATGGTCTTGTCTCTCTTGAGTGTGGTGCGGGAAGGGATGACGGCGGTTCAAGTGATGCGGCGGATGCTCTCGGCGATCTCGTCGCGATCGAAGACCTGCTTCCAGTCCTCGCGCATCAATCGCGGCTTGCCGAAGGTGATCGCCTTGTTGCAGGCGTCGGAGAACTGGCCCGGGATCTCCTTGAAGATCACCGCACTGAGGATCGTCATGTGGCCGAGCAGGAAGTCGCGTGCGGCCTCGGGCGGCACGCCGCGGGCAACCACTTCGTCCATGCCTTCGCGCATCACGTCGAGCAAGGTGGCGCAGACGGTTTCGGACAGGCCCGGCTCGAGCAGGGCCATCTGCTCGACCGTCAGTCGATAGGAGCGCAGGATCGGCGCGTAGATCGTCTTCGCGATGTCTTCGCCGAGCGCGAAGGCATCGTCGGGCCCCTGCATCAGGGCGCTGACCACCGACTGCTTCGCATGTGCGCCGCCGAAGTAGTCGCGCCGCGCCGCCGGCTCGGTCTCGTCGTTGAAGATCGGCGGATGGCAGGGGTGGGCCACGAAGTAGACGAGGTCCGGCCGCTCCGGCAAGTGGCCGGCGAAGGGCGCGGCGGCATCGAGCGTGATCACCATCGTGCCGGCCTTCAGCTTCGGCGAGAGCTGGTGCGAGAGCTTGCCGATCAGCGTATCGGGCACGGCAAGGATCACCACGTCGGCCCCGTCGAGCGCGGCGTCGGCATCGACACACTCGATGCCGAGCTCCTCCCTCAGCCGCTGCCGGCCGGCGCTGCCGGGTTCGACATGGCGCACTGAATACGCGGACGCCAGCAGGTTCTTCGACAGGCGCGCGCCCATCTTGCCGCCGGCCCCGAACAACGCGATCGTCGCGACCATCCTGCCTCTCCTTCAGCATCGACAGAACAGCGATGGCTGTTCATATCTGACCTGTTGGAGTGATGGTATGATGAGCACTCCGATAGATGACCTATCGCAAACCCGGTGCTGCCGGTCAGTGGCCCGACGGCACCAGTCAGTTCACAGCGGCTTGATCAGCTGCCGATACAGCGCGTTGGCGCGGCTCAGGTGCGCATGCATCGCGGCTGCGGCGCCGTTCGGGTCGTGCGCGGCGATCGCATCGACGATGCGTTCATGCTCCGCCAGGGTCAGCTCCTCGGCGCCTGGCGCGCGCACCAGCGACTGGTAGTACTCGCTCGCCCAGCGGAACATCGCCTCGACGATCGACGGAAAGATCGGGTTGCCGCTGATGCCGGCGATCTCGCGGTGGAAGGCCATGTCGAGCTCGATGAACTTCTCCAGGTCGACCATCGACGCCCGGTGTTTCGCGACGGCCAGGCGCAGCCGCGCCACGTCCTCCTCGGTCGCCCGCTCGGCCGCCATGCGCGCGGTGCCGGTCTCGAGGAACAGGCGCACTTCCTTCAGATGATCGAGCGTGCCCGGCTGCGTGCGCAGCAAATGCATCGCGCCGCCGGCGATCTGCGACATCAGCCGCTCGGCCGTGGGCACGACGACCCGCGCGCGTTCGCCGTGGATGATCTCGACGATGCCGGAGCGCTCCAGCGCCTGCAGCGCTTCGCGCACCGCCGGGCGGCCGACGCCGTATTCCTCCATCAGTTCGCGCTCCGAAGGCAGTTGCGCATTCGGCGGAATCGCCCCGGTGCGGATGCGCTCCATCAGGCGATCGAGGACTTCCTGGTAGATCTTTCGGCGCTGAATCGTCTCGGCCACGGCGGTCATCCCTGGGTATGGCGCCGCCACGCAGGGCGCCTGGTCTGATGACGTTATCACGATTCGCGCCAGGACCGTCGAGTCCGCACAAACCCCAATGGTCTGATCACCGCACTACTGGTCTACTCATCATACCAGCTCAAGCGATCTATCTCCCGGCTGGTCAGCACCGTGATGCCCACGGCAACCGCCATCCGCAGGAGACACCGTGGACATTTCCTCCGCGCCGCCCGTCGAACGATCCGCCATCCGCAAGGTCTCGTTCCGGCTCGTGCCCTTCGTCGCGTTGATGTTCTTCATCAACTTCCTGGACCGCACGGCGATCTCGTTCGCCGGCCCGAACGGGCTGACCAAGGACCTGGGCCTGAGCGCCGCGCAGTTCGGCTTCGCCGCCGGCGTCTTCTTCGTCGGCTACATCCTGCTCGAGATCCCGAGCAACCTCGCGCTGCACAAGTTCGGCGCGCGGCGCTGGATGGCGCGGATCATGGTGACCTGGGGCGTGGTCGCGCTGCTCTTCACCTGGGTGCGCAGCGTCGAAGGGCTCTACTGGCTGCGCTTCCTGCTCGGCGTGGCCGAGGCCGGCTTCTTCCCCGGCGCGATCCTGTTCCTCAGCCTGTGGGTGCCGGCCAAGTACCGCAGCCACATCCTCGGGCTCTTCTATCTCGCGCAGCCGCTGACCATCGTGATCGGCGCACCGGTCGCCGCGCTGCTGATCGAGGCGCACGGCCTGTTCGGGCTGGAGGGCTGGCGCATCATGTTCTTCGGCGTCGCGGTGCCGGCCATCGTCGTCGGCGTGATCGCGTGGTTCTACCTCGCCGACAAGCCCAGCGACGCGAAATGGCTGACGACAGCGGAGCAGCAGTGGCTGACGCTCGAGCTCGCGAAGGAAGACCGTGCCAAGACCGACACGCACGGCCGTCACGCCGGCAAGGCGCTGCTCGACCCGCGCGTCTGGGCCTTCTCGCTGATCTACTTCGGCCTGGTCTACGGCCTCTATGCGCTGGCCTTCTTCCTGCCGACCATCATCGGCGGCTTCGAAGCCCAGTTCGGCAGCAAGTTCAACGTCTTCCAGAAGGGCATGATCACCGCGATCCCGTACCTGCCGGCCGCGATCGCGCTCTTCCTGTGGAGCCGCCATTCGACGAAACATGGCGTGCACAACTGGCACGTCGGCATCCCGGCGATCATCGGCGCGCTGAGCATTCCCTGCGCGCTCTACATGCAGTCGCCGGCCGCGACGGTGGCGGTCGTGACGATCACCGCCTGCTCGATCTTCGCGGCCCTGCCGAACTTCTGGGCGCTGCCGGCGCGTTTCCTCAGCGGCGCCGGTGCGGCCGCGGGCATCGCGCTGATCAACACCTTCGGCAACGTCGCCGGCTTCGCCGCGCCCTTCATCACCGGCAGCGTGAAGGACCTGACCGGTTCGTATCAGGCGCCGATGTTCGTCGTCGGCGGCTTCATGGCGCTGTCCGCCATCCTCGTGATGTGGATCGGCGCGGCGCGCTCGCAGCCTGCTTCGAATGCCTTTGCGCTGGAGCCGGAAACCCGTGCCAAGCGTGCGGCTCCCCTTTGACTGACTCACCCTGGAGATACCTACCGTGAACGAAAAAATTGCCTTGTTCGGTGCCGGCGGCAAGATGGGCGTGCGCCTGTCGAAGAACCTGCTGAAGTCCGACTACCGCGTCGCCCACGTCGAGCCCGGCGCGGCCGGCCGCCAGCGCCTGAAAGACGAACTCGACATCGACTGCGTCGAGACCGACGCCGCGCTGGACAACGCCGACGTCGTGATCCTGGCGGTCCCCGACACGATCATCGGCAAGATCGCGCACGAGATCTCGCCGAAGCTGAAAGCCGGCACGATGGTGATGACGCTCGACGCGGCCGCGCCCTTTGCCGGCCACCTGCCCGACCGCAAGGACCTGACCTACTTCGTCGCGCATCCCTGCCATCCGCTGATCTTCAACGACGAAACCACCGAAGAAGGCCGGCGCGATTTCTTCGGCGGCGGCGCGGCCAAACAATCGATCACCAGCGCGCTGATGCAAGGGCCGGAAGAAGCCTTCGACCTCGGCGAAGCGGTCGCGAAGGTGATCTACCAGCCGATCCTGCGCTCGTACCGGCTGACGGTTGATCAGATGGCGATCCTCGAACCGGGCCTGTCGGAAACCGTCTGCGCGACCCTGCTGCAGGTGATGCGCGACGCGATGGACGAAACCGTGCGCCGCGGCGTGCCGGAGCAGTGCGCACGCGACTTCCTGCTCGGCCACATGAACATCCTCGGCGCGGTGATCTTCAACGAGATCCCCGGCGCGTTCTCCGATGCCTGCAACAAGGCGATCACCTTCGGCAAGCCGCGGCTGATGCGCGACGATTGGCTGAAGGTGTTCGATCGCGAAGAGATTGCCGAGAGCATCCGCCGGATTACATGACCCCCCCGAAGCGCCTTCGGCGCTCCCCCCAGGGGGCGCCACCGACGGACCGGCAGAGCCGGATCCGTGGTGGCCGCTGGGTGGTGTGGAGAACTGATTTGGCAGAGGAGCACATACATGGGTGAACGGATTCATGCGACCTACTGGCTCGAAACCGGCGACGACCCGGCCCGTGCGGCCGAGGTGATTGCCGGCGAACAATCGAGCGGTACCTTCGTCGCACTGCCGACCGAGACGCCGGAACTGAAGGCGCGCGCCGGCGCCAGGGTGGAGCGGCTCGAGGTGATCGACACCTCGGCCACGCCGAGCCTGCCGACACCGAAACAGTCCGCCCGCTACACCCGCTGCGTGCTCGAACTCTCGTGGCCGATCGAGAACCTCGGCCCTTGCCTGCCGACCTTGATGGCGACGATCGCCGGCAATCTCTACGAGCTGCGCGCGGTGACCGGGCTGCGCCTGCTCGACCTGCGGTTGCCGCCCTCGTTCGCCGCGGCGTACCCAGGCCCGGCCTTCGGCATCGCCGGCACACGCCGCCTCGCCGGCGTGGCCCACGGCCCGCTGATCGGCACGATCATCAAGCCGAGCGTCGGGCTCTCGGCCGACGAGACGGCGCAGCAGGTGCGCGAGCTGGTCGCGGGCGGCATCGACTTCATCAAGGACGACGAGCTGCAGGCCGACGGCCCGAACTGCCCGTTCGATGATCGTGTGCGCGCGGTGATGCGCGTCGTCAACGAAGCGGCGGAGCGCAGCGGCAAGAAGGCGATGGTCGCGTTCAACCTGACGGGCGATCTCGACAAGATGCGCCGCCGCCATGACCTCGTGCTGGCCGAAGGCGGCACCTGCGTGATGGCCTGTCTCAATTCGGTCGGACTGGTCGGACTGCATGAATTGCGACGCCACTCCCAATTGCCGATCCATGCACACCGCGCCGGCTGGGGCTATCTGTCGCGCTCGCCGGCGAACGGCTTCGACTTCGCGCCGCTGCAGAAGATCTGGCGTCTCGCCGGCGCCGACCACCTGCATGTCAACGGGCTGCGCAACAAGTTCAGCGAGCCGGACGAGAGCGTGATCGCCGCGGCGCGCTCGGTGCTCGCGCCGGTGATGCGGGGCGCGGCGCTGCCCGCGATGCCGGTGTTCAGCTCCGGCCAGACCGGCTTGCAGGCGCATGACACCTATGCCGCACTCGGCAGCGCCGACCTGATCCACACCGCCGGCGGCGGCATCTTCGGCCATCCGAAGGGCGTGCCGGCGGGTGTCGAAGCCTTGCGTGCATCGTGGCATGCGGCGATCGAAGGTATCGCATTGACCGAACATGCGAAGCGGGTGCCGGCGCTGGCCGAAGCGCTGGGGTTCTGGCGATGAACATCCCCGGCCCGCTGCTCGCCTACTACGGCGACGACTTCACCGGCTCGACCGATGCGATGGAAGCGATGACGGCCGCCGGCGTGCCGACCGTGCTCTTCCTCGACACGCCGAACCCGGCGATGCTGGCGCGCTTTCCGGACGCACGCTGCATCGGCATCGCCGGTTCGTCGCGCGGCCGCAGCCCGGCGTGGATGAAGGCCGAGCTGCCGAAGGCCTTCGCGGCACTGGCTGCGCTGAAGGCACCGATTCTTCACTACAAGGTCTGCTCCACCTTCGACTCGTCCCCTTCCACCGGTTCGATCGGCTGCGCGATCGACCTGGGCGTGCAGCAGATGGCCGGCCGCTGGTCGCCGACCATCGTCGGCGCGCCGCGGCTGAGGCGCTACCAGGTCTTCGGCCATCTGTTCGCCGCGGTCGACGGTGCCGGCTACCGGCTCGACCGGCATCCGACGATGTCGCGCCATCCGGTCACGCCGATGGCCGAGTCGGACTTGCGCCTGCATCTGGCGCAGCAGACCACCCGCCGCATCGAGTTGATCGACATGCTGCAGCTGCGCCAGGGCACGGCAGCGGCACGCGCCGCGGCGCTGCAAGCCGACGACGTACCGGTCGTGATGCTCGACGTGCTCGACGACGAGACCCTGCTCGCAGCCGGCCGGCTGGTCTGGGAGCAGCGCGGTGCCGGCATCTTCAGCGCGTCGTCTTCCGGATTGCAGTACGCGCTCGCGGCCCACTGGCGCGAGCTCGGGCTGCTGCCCAAGGAGCCTTCGCTGCCGGTAGCCGAGGCGGTGCCGGCGATCGCGGTCGTCAGCGGCAGCTGCTCGCCGGTCACCGCGGCGCAGATCGAATGGGCGCGCGACCACGGCTTTCGCACCGAGCGGCTGCAATTGCCGCAGGCCCTCGCCGAGGCCACGCGAGACCAGGAGATCGACCGTGTCGTCGCCGTCGCCACCGCGGCACTGGCCGAAGGCCGCAGCGCCCTCGTCTTCAGCGCGGAAGGGCCGGATGACGACAGCGTGATCGGCTTCGACGCGATCGCGCGCGATGCCGGCCTGTCGCGCGCCGATGCGGCACGCCGCGTCGGCACGACCTTGGCCGAAGTCATGCGCAGGCTGCTCGACCGCGTGCCCTTGCGGCGCGTGGTCGTCGCCGGCGGCGACAGCTCCGGCGAAGTCGCGAGCGCGCTCGACATCCAGGCGCTGACCGTCGCGGCCGGCTTGGCCCCGGGCTCGCCGCTCTGCCGCGTCTGGTCGCCGGTGAAGGCGCGCGACGGGCTGGAGATCGTGCTGAAGGGCGGACAGATCGGCGGGGCGGATTTTTTCGGCCTGGCGCGTGACGGCCGGCAGCCTGGCCGATAACCATCCGGCGAGGGCGGGATACCCCGGCCGCCAGCAGGGCCAGCTTGATCTCGACGCCGGTCGGCCGCAACATTGCTCTCCGCCGACCCGGCCCGACCCGACCGAGGAGCTGACGCCATGCCATTCCGCGACGCCCAGATCGTCGGAAGCCTTGCCTATATCGGCCCGGATGGCCAGCCCGAACACGTGCCGCACGGCGCCTGCCAGCTGCAGGTCGGCGTCCGCAGCGTGACCGTGCGCTGGGGCGAATTGCCGAACGAGTCGACCTCGTTTCCGATCAACCTGCTGGACGAGTTCGTCAGCGGCGGCGCGATCGTTTGCGACTGAGCCCGCGTTGACGAGACGGGCCTGATTCGCTTTCGGAAGACGGCGCGCAGAAGCTCGCCGTGAAACGTAATGTGTCCGCGTCCTGCGCCGACACAGAGGCATACGGCATTGGCGTGAACGAGCGGAGATGTCGCCAAGAATCCGGCCGTTCCCTGCCCACCTCACCACTCTTCCGGAGCCATCATCATGAAGTTATCCCTCGGTGCCATCGCCGCCTCGTTCGCCGTGGCGGCCTCGGTGGCGGCGCTGACGTATGCGGCGCCGCTGCTCGGCGGCAGCCCGGCCGGCCTCGAGTCGCGGCCGGCGCCGGCGTTCCAGAACATCGACACCTGGCTCAACTCCCAGCCGCTGAAGCTGGACGAGTTGCGCGGCAAGGTCGTGCTCGTCGACTTCTGGACCTACACCTGCATCAACTGCCTGAACCATCTGCCTTACGTCAAGGACTGGAACGAGAAGTACAAGGACAAGGGACTGGTCGTCGTGGGCGTGCACACGCCGGAGTTCGCGTTCGAGAAGTCCACGAAGAACGTGCAGGACGCGATCAACCGGCTGCAGATCAAGCACGCGGTGGCGCAGGACAACAGCTACTCGACCTGGAAAGCCTTCAACAACCAATACTGGCCCGCCGTCTACCTGATCGACAAGCGGGGACAGATCGTCTACACGCACTACGGCGAGGGCCGCTACGACGAAACCGAGAAGAAGATCCAGGCGCTGCTGGCGGAGCCATCGTGAAGAGGCTGCTGTTCGCGCTGCTCTTTCTGGCGGGCGGCGTCGCGCATGAAGTCCGCAACCCGACGAGTTGCCACTGCATCACCGCCCGCCGGCAACCCGGGCCGGGGAAACGGGAACGTCACTCGTGCGCTTCGACCGCCGATGCGAAGACATAGCCCTCGCTGCGCACCGTCTTGATGTAGCGCGGCTCGCGCGCATCGTCGCGCAGCCGCTGGCGCAGCCGGCTGACGAGCAGGTCGATCGAACGCTCGAACAGCTCCGCCTCGCGACCCTGGGTCAGGCTCAGCAGCTGATCGCGGCTCAACACCTTCTGCGGATGATCGAGGAACACGCGCAGCAGCCGGTATTCGGCGCCGCTCAGCGCCACCATCACGCCGCTTCGGTCCAGCAGGTGGCGCGCGACCGTATCGACCTGCCATTCCCCGAAGGCCAGCATCGTCGAGCTTTCCGTCGAGCGCATGTTCGGTGGCAGCATGCGCGTGCGGCGCAGCACGGCACGCACGCGCGCGAGCAGTTCCCGGGCGGCAAACGGCTTGGCCAGATAGTCGTCCGCGCCCATTTCGAGACCGAGGATGCGGTCGGCTTCTTCGTTGCGCGCGGTGAGCATCAGGATCGGCGTGGCCTTGTACTTGCCGCTGCGCAGGTCGCGGCACAGCGTCAGCCCGTCCTCGCCCGGCAGCATCAGATCGAGGATGATCAGGTCGAACGGGCCCGACTCCTCCAGCGCCGCGCGCATGTGACGGCCGGTCGGCACCGTGACCACGCGCAGGCCGTTCTTGACCAGGTAGGTGGTGAGCAGCTCGCGGATTTCCCGATCGTCGTCGACGATCAGCACGTGGTCGGTGGTCGCTTGACTCATGGCAGTGTCGTGGCTGGGCGCGGGAGATTCTCCCGCCGCAATGTAGCCCGCTCGCACAGGGACGCACGGGTTTGTATGCGCAAGTATCCGGCGGCCGGGCGAACACACCGGCATGCAAATCCCGGGGCGGCTCGACACATCGTGGGTACATGCGCTCGCTGTAATACAGCCATCGCCACCCACCCCGGATGACGAGCCCACACCAAGGAACCCCATCATGCTCAAGAAGCTCGACCAAGTGCTGTACACCGCACAAACCCACACCACCGGCGGCCGCGACGGCGCAGGCAAGACCAGCGACGGCGCGCTCGACGTCAAGCTCAGTTCGCCGGGCTCGCGCAAGCCCGGCACCAACCCCGAACAGCTGTTCGGCATCGGCTACTCGGCCTGCTTCATCGGCGCGATGCAGATCGCCGGCACCAGGCTCGGCATCAAGGTGCCGGAAAACGCGGCCGTGGACGCCAGCGTTTCCCTCGGCAAGACGGACGGCGGCGCGGCCTATGCGCTGGCTGTCAAGATGGCGATCAACCTGCCGGGCCTGGACGACGCGCAGAAGAAACAACTGATCGAAGCCGCTCACCAGACCTGCCCGTACTCGAACGCGACCCGCGGCAACATCGAGGTCGAGTTCACGATCGTCTGACCCTGCGTCGACAACCAGCCGCCGAGCCGCCATGCAAACCCCAGGCCTGCCAGATCGAAGCGTCTCCGGCACCGCGAACGCGGACGCTGCCCGGGGCTTGCACCGGCTGTTCCCGCGCACGCTGTTCGCGCGCGTCACGCTGATCATCGTCGTCGGGCTGGCAATCGCGCAGCTGCTGACCTTCGCGTCGATCCTCTACGAGCGTGGCATCGCGCTGCACGAGCTGATGATGATCGGCATCGAACGCGACATCGCCAGCTCGATCGCGATCCTCGACCGCCTGCCCGCCGCGGAACGCGCCGGCTGGCTCGCCCGGCTGGAGCGCCGCAACTATCGGTTCACGCTCGGCGGCAGCGCGGTCGGCAGCGAGCCCGAGTCGCCGGCCTTGCAGGAGTTCGCAAAGCCCATCGTCGATGCGCTCAGGCCGTTCGACGTCGTCAAGCTCGTCCAGGTGTCCGATCCGCCGGAAAGCCTGCAGATCCAGGTCCGCCTGACGGATGGCTCGGCGGTGATCATCCACGCGATGCGGGTGCCGATGCCGGTGTCGAACTGGGTCATGTGGGTGCTGGTGGTCCAGCTGCTGGTGCTCGCGGTCTGCGCCTGGGTGGCGGTGCGGCTGGTCACGCGGCCGCTGGCACAGCTCGCCGCGGCGGCCGACGACCTCGGGCCCGATCTGAAGACGCGCCAGCTCGACGAAGCCGGCCCGACCGAGGTGGCCCACGCGGCGCGTGCATTCAACGCGATGCAGCGTCGCATCGCCGGCTACATGGCCGAGCGCGTGGAGATCCTCGCGGCGATCTCGCATGACCTGCAGACGCCGATCACCCGGCTGCGGCTGCGCACCGACCTGATGGACGACGCACAGGCGCGCGACAAGTTCCGCCAGGACCTCGATGCGATGCACGCGCTGGTGCGCGAAGGCGTGACCTATGCGCGCACGCTGCACGGCGCGACCGAGCCGCCGTGCCGCATCGATGCCGATGCGCTGTTCGAAAGCATGGTCGCCGACTACGAGGACGCCGGCCAGCAGGTGCTGCTCGAAGGCCGCACCGGCGAGCCGATCGTGACGCGGCCGAACGCGCTGCGCAGGATCCTGATGAACCTGGTCGACAACGCGCTGAAGTTCGGCAGCGACGTGCGCATCCGCGTGCAGGCCGAGGCGGGCCGCCTGGTCGTCGCGGTGCTCGACAACGGCCCGGGCATTCCACCCGATCAGCTGCAGGCCGTGCTGCAGCCCTTCTACCGGGTCGAGGGCTCGCGCAACCGAAGCACCGGCGGCACGGGCCTGGGCCTGGCGATCGCGCACCAGCTCGCGACGGCGATGGGCGCGGAGCTGACATTGCAGAACCGTGCCGAAGGCGGGCTGGAAGCTCGACTCACGATGACCACGGCACTTTGACCACACATAGAGAGACCCATCATGCTCATCCTGATCGTGGCCTACCTGGGCGGCGTGCTCACCATCCTGAGCCCTTGCATCCTGCCGGTGCTGCCCTTCGTATTCGCCCGCGCCGATCGCCCGTTCCGATCGCACGGCCTGCCGATGCTGATCGGCATGGCGCTCGCCTTTGCCGCGATCGCCACGCTGGCCGCGGTGGGCGGCAGCTGGGTCGTCGCGCTGAACCAGTACGGACGTTATGCGGCGATGGCGCTGCTGGCGGCGTTCGGCGTCACGCTGCTGTTCCCGGCGATCGCCGACCGCCTGAGCCGGCCTCTGGTCGCGCTCGGCATGCGCTTGTCGGAGGCACAGCCGGAGGGTGCCGACTCGCGGGCTTCGCTTCTTTCGCCGCTGCTGCTGGGTGTCGGCACCGGCCTGCTGTGGGCGCCTTGCGCCGGCCCCATCCTCGGCCTGATCCTGACCGGCGCGGCCATCAACGGCGCCAGCGCCGGCACCTCGCTGCTGCTGCTGGTGTATGCCGCCGGCGCCTGCACGTCGCTGGCCGCCGCCCTGCTGTTCGGCGGACGCCTGTTCTCGGTGATGAAACGTTCGCTGCACACCGGCGAATGGATCCGGCGCGCGGCCGGCGCGGCGGTGCTGGCGGGTGTCGCCGCGATCGCGCTGGGCCTGGATACCGGCCTGCTGAGCCAGCTGTCGCTCGGCACCACCTCGGCACTGGAGCAGGCCCTGGTGGAGAAGATCGGCGTCCGCCAAGCCCCCGCGCCGCGCAACGATTCGGCCATCCGATCCGAAGACACCGGCCTGATGCCGGTGGCGGCGCGCGAACCCGTCACGCCGAAGCTCGCCCTCGGAACGGAAGGCACTTTCCCTCCGCTCGCCGGCGCGACCGAATGGATCAACTCCGCCCCGCTGACCGCTGAAGGCCTGCGCGGCAAGGTCGTACTGATCGACTTCTGGACCTACTCCTGCATCAATTGCCTGCGCACGCTGCCGTATGTCCGCGCCTGGGCCGAGAAGTACAAGGACGCGGGACTGGTGGTCATCGGCGTGCATGCGCCGGAGTTCGCCTTCGAAAAACGATCGGCCAACGTGCACAAGGCGACTGCCGATCTCGGCATCGGCTTCCCCGTGGCGGTCGACAGCAACTTCGCGATCTGGCGCGCCTTCGGCAACCAGTACTGGCCGGCGTTCTACTTCATCGATGCGCAAGGTCGGATTCGCCATCATCAGTTCGGAGAGAACAGCTACGCGGAGTCGGAGCGGGTCATCCAGCAATTGCTTGCCGAGGCGGGGCAGGCCCAAGTCTCGCCGGGACTGGTCTCGCCCGAAGGCCGGGGGGTCGAGGCCGCGCCGGGCACTGCGCCGGTGTTGTCCGAAGAGACCTATCTCGGCTATGAACGCGCACAAGGCTTCGCATCGCCGGGCGGCATCGTCGGCGATCGTGCGCACGCCTACCAGGGCGCCTCGAAGCTGCGGACAAACCAGTGGGCACTGACCGGCGACTGGACCGTGGAAGCCGAGCGCGCCGTGGTGAATCGCGCCAGCGGCCGCATCGCCTATCGCTTTCATGCACGCGACCTGCACCTGGTGCTGGGCCCGTCGGCCGACGGCAAGCCGGTGCGCTTCAAGGTGCTGATCGACGGCCAGCCGCCGCTGGCGGACCACGGCTCCGACGTCGACGCGCAAGGCAACGGGACCATCGATGCGCAGAAGCTCTACCAGCTGGTGCGCCAGACCACGAGCGGCAAGGACCGGCTGTTCGAGATCGAGTTCCTGGACCCCGGGGCGCAAGCCTACGTGTTCACCTTCGGTTGACACTCGCGCGGGACTTTCTTACATTCCCAATCGGCTATATAACCGATTGGCACCGTAATGTCCGCAGACAGCCTGAACCGAGCGTTCGCAGCGCTGGCCGATCCGACGCGCCGCGCCATCATCGCTCGCCTCACCGCCGGCGAGGCGACGGTGAATGAACTCGCGGAGCCGTTCGACATGACCCAGCCTTCGATCTCCAAGCATCTGAAGGTCCTGGAGCGTGCCGGCCTGGTCTCTCGCGGGCGCGCGGCGCAAACGAGGCCATGCCGCCTGGAGGCAGCTCCGCTGAAAGAAGTCGCGAACTGGGTCGAGACCTATCGCAGCCTCTGGGAGGAGCGCTTCGACCGGCTCGACTCCTTTCTGCAATCCACCCACCCGAAGTCAACGAAGGGAAAGAAAAATGTCCGCAAACAATGACAAGGCCATCGCGACCGCGCTGTTCGAGATCACTCGTGTCTTCGACACGCCGCGCGAACGTGTGTGGCGGGCGTGGAGCGAAGCGGATCAGTTGCAGCGCTGGTGGGGGCCGAAAGGCTGCACGATCGAGATTCCACGCCTCGAGTTCAGGCTCGGCGGCTTCTTTCACTACGCGATGAAGTTCGCGGGTGCGCCGACGATGTGGGGGCGGTTCAACTATCGCGAGATCGTCGCGCTGGAACGCATCGTCTGGCTCAATTCATTCTCGAACGAGAACTGCGGCATCACGCGTGCGCCGTTCAGCGATCTGTGCCCGCTCGAAATCGAGAACACCGTGACGTTCAGCGAGCGCGATGGAGCAACCACCGTCGCGTTGCGGGCGAAGCCGTTCGGCGAGGTCGCGGCAGAGCGGCAGTATTTCGAGGATCTGCGGCCGTCATTGGAGCAAGGCTACGGCGGCACGTTCGATCAGTTGGGCGAGCATCTGGCCAAGTTGTCGGGCCGCTGATCGAATGCCGCCTCGGGCCCGACCCTATCAAGGTTTTCTGAGCGAATTTCTTGGACTGCGGATGGCTGCCTTCGGGTGCTTTCGGCCTTCTGCTGCCACTCGGCGGCGAGCGGCGGCGGTGCAGCGTGTGCTGACTGTGGCCGCAGGCAGGCGTAGTCACGTTGACTGGCACCAAGCGGTCGTTGGACCTTGCGACCGGCGCGGGCACGAATGGCGACTGTAGGAGGTGCTGCGGTCGCATGGCCCCCGCGTTCTGGCCCGGCGCCCCGACGCCGACCGCTTCCGCCACACTTGGACCGCCGGTACCGCCCCCAGAACCGACGTCCAATCCTCCAAATTGGACTCCGAAGTTTCTGCAATACCCAAATGAGCCGCGAACTCCCGATCCGGTGCGCAGTTGAACTTTCGCGTTAGGCGTTGATGCGTTCAACTCCAGTCATTCGGATCGTCGCGTCTTGACCTTCTGGGTATTTGCCCATCAGAGAGATGAGCGGCTGTCGGCTCTGCGTGCTTCGCGAGCCGAAAGCGCACGATACGAGTCTTTCGAGTCCTGAGTTCCAATGCGTCCGCCCTTGACGGCTGAACAATGCCGACTTCGGTGTCGCCATTCGGTTCCGACCAAAGGCCGTCGCCTAGATGCGAACCACGTTTCGATCAAGTCTGATTCTGACGGTGCGGACCCAGATGCCGACCGCTCAGCAGGCGGCGTCTTGAGGCCTGCCCTCCCGCACCAAATACAGCCACCAGTGCGAGCGCCGCCAAGGAAAGACTGGAAGGCTCAGGGAGTTCAGACAACTTGAAGCCATTTACTGTGTACGCCCAACCCGCACTCGTACCCTGAATGGACGTTTGGTACGTTGCGCCGCCAAAGGTCGATGCCGAGTAAGCAATAAAGTCGTCTAGGCCGATGACCATCCCCGGTTCTGCCGTGGGGAGGCAGTAATTGACTCGGCCTTTGACTGGCGAACCACCGCCGGAGCTTTGAACTCCGCTGAAACCTAAGCTTATACCGCCATAGCAAGAAGTGAGGCTGGTCCCCCCAGCAGACATTGCATCGACAGTCGCCGCATAACTCACGCTAGCTGTATCAACGAGTGACGTTAAAGTAAGTGTGCTTCCTGCAAAAATAGATTTGCTGGTCGTGTCGTAAGCAAACTGCAAATCGCCCTGCGCAATTTGCCCATTGCTCAAATAGCCAATGCCGGTATCAGATTGGAAGACCGCGGCACACGGACTACCCGTCGCACAAGAAGTGGTTCCGTCGGCGACGTTGCGAATCGAGAAGACCCCATTGAAACGCACAATTGATGCCCGGGCATCTAGCGAAATCGCCAGGAGTGAAAAGCACACCATCGCGTACCAGGATACTTCTCTTGATACCTTCGCCATTGGCTTTTCTCCCGCTGACTGGGCCTTTTCTCCGAACAAGGCGAGTGTGACCGAGGCCGCAGCCAACTGTCAACGCAGTAGGCTCGATGATTTATTCGCTTCGGTCTGTCGACACATCGAGGACTGCGCGCGCGGTGACTGATAGAGGTTTTGCGCGGCGCAGAATCATTTCCACCTTCCGGCGCCGGACACGTGCCACGGTGACCAGGTTGCGGCACGAGCCATCATCTTGCAGCACAAGACGCGGCGTCCTGTGCAGTTTGAAATCACCGCGGCTACCCGAGACGCGGTGCAGGCGTGGATCAAGCACGCACGGCTGAAGCCGGAAGACCTCCTGCTCCCGAGCCGCCTGCACAATTCACCGCATCTGGGGACTCGCCAGTACGCCCGGATCCTCGGAGGGTGGGTCGAATACCTCGGACTGGACCAGGCGGACTACGGTACGCACTCGATGCAAACGCAAGCGATCATCCGCCCAGCAAAGGAGACTGGCGATCGGCTGGCCGGCAGCCGGCCCCCTTCTGGCGATATTGTCCGGGGCGCTCTCGGCCAGTTGCTGTCGGTCGCCAAGGGCCGGTTTTGGGCAACTCCTCTGCTGAGTAGCTGAGCGCCGATACCCTCGCTCAGGGACGCGCTCGAATAGGCCGCGAAGATCGCGGTCCGAACAGTTACTGCGGGAAGAATCCTAGCGCCGCGCGGCCAGCGCTGCCACGCGAACACGTCCCTCGCCCATCAGGGCATTCATCTGCGCCGTCACACCTTCGACGATCTCGCGAGGCGCTGCGTCGATGCTGCCAGCGTTGAAGGGCGGCGCAGGGGAGTACTCCAGCGCGAGCTGCACGCTTTGAGCTGCCGCTTCGCCGCGCAGTTCGGCGATGAGGGTCAGTGCGAAGTCCGCACCAGCTGTGACGCCCCCGCCGGTGATGATGTTGTCGTCACGCACCACGCGAGCCTTGGTCGGTACAGCGCCGAACGTCGCCAGCAGATCGAACCACGCCCAGTGAGTCGCCGCGCGGCGGCCTTCGAGCAGCCCGGCGGCGCCAAGGATCAGCGACCCCGAGCACACCGAAGTCACATAGGTCGCGGCGCCTGCCAAGCGGCGGATCGCAGCCATGAAACGCGG
>Ga0105239_10002954_pt1 | contig 21205 bp, 20 predicted proteins | sample KBSC44metaG_FD_92761 | JGI IMG/M metagenome (GOLD analysis project Ga0105239, IMG submission 92761) | Corn rhizosphere microbial communities from Kellogg Biological Station, Michigan, USA - KBS C4-4 metaG | ecosystem: Host-associated > Plants > Roots > Rhizosphere > Soil | place: Michigan, USA... | reverse complement strand
ATTAAAATCTCTAAACGCTCCCAAAGAGGCTCTTTTAAACGGAATACATTGGCTGCCATCTAGAATACCTCGACAAATAACCCTTACTATTTTACAGAATTATTTCCCGGATAGGCTCTAAATAATTTTTCAGCAAATTTTTCTGCTAAAACACTTTTTTCTTCATCTGAAATTGAATATCCTTTTAAAGAGGATAGCTCCTTTGCTAACTTTTGAAGATTAGTTTGTATATTCCCATCATAAGGAGTAATTTGAATACTTTCACCACAAAAGGATAAGCTTTCTTTGATTGGAGTATAAGCTGATCTATTGTTATGTTTAAGTGAGGAAAAGTGGCTTGTCGGTAAGGTAGAAATTAACATGCACGGTACCCTTTAAAAGATAAGCGCCATTTTAGCTTCTATGCCTACTCTATGTCATGCCGTTAGTCCCGTTGATTTACAGGCAATATTATCAGAAAGGTAACCAGGGCTAAGGAAGAGCGTCGGGCTCTATCTGATGATAAAGCAGACTGAAAATACGGTGGACTTCAAGTTCGCCCTTAGTCTTGCTTTCATTTGCCAACTGACGATAATACTCCCCGATGGTGATATGGCGATCCAGTTTAATAATCAAATCCGACAAATCAGAGCTGTTTTCTGCAACACCCATGCCTCTATCCTGTAGAAGCACGTTCCCAATCTGATACAAGGGAATTCTAAAAAACGTGTCCACACACTCCGCATCGAAGTGGGTACCGGCATCCCGCTGCATAATACTAAGGACTCGATCGAAGGCCATGCGATTCCGATAATGCCGGCGAGATGTAATCGCATCAAATACATCGGCAATCGCTAAAATCCGACCACTCAGGTGAATATCACTTCCGCTTAAACCCCGGTGATAGCCGGAACCATCCACTTTTTCATGGTGAGATGCCGCAATTTCAGGCACTTGCCTTAAATGACGTTCAAAGTGAACATTTTTCAAAATCTCATGAGTATACATCACGTGATTTTGAATATGACGATATTCTTTCTCGGTTAAACGCCCATCCTTTTTCAGAACGTCTTCTTTAATCCCGATTTTACCGATATCGTGCAATAAGCTCGCGTAACGAAGAGCTTCCAACTCATCTTTCGATAAAGTCATTTGATCGCCCAGTAAAACCGCATACTCTGCAACACGCTCCGAATGACCCGCTGTAATCGGATCTCGAGCATCAATCGTACTGGAGAGCGTTTTGACAAAACTGTCGAAGGAAATTTTCATTTCCCGCGTTAAAGTCGCGTTTTCAATCGCGATACCCGCCTGGGTCGCAATGGGCATCAGGAGATCTTCATCAGACTTTGTGAAATGTCCCTGACGCTTATTCAGTACCTGAAACACACCAATAATTTCCATACGACGGTTGCGCATGGGTAAACACAGAATGTTACGGGTTTTATAACCGGTCTTCTTGTCGATTTCGGTATTGAAACGCGGATCTTCGTAGGCGTTACGAATGTTCAGTACTTCACCGGTTTTTACAACATAGCCCGCCAAGCCCAAATGGGCCGGAAAACGAATTTCCTCGCTACTGTCCATTCCTGTTGCAACCCGGGACCATAGCTCGTTTTTATCGCGATCGTAAATAAATACCGTACAGCGATCCGCCTGAAGAGCATCTTCCGTTTCGGTTTTAATCAAACCGAGTAAACGATTCAAATCCTGCTCTCCAGCCATGGCCTGGCCCACTTTAAGAAGGGAAACGAGCTGTTTATTGGGTCCTCGCTCAGCACCATCCTCAAAATCGTCATCATGAGTTGCCAATGTATCGAGTAAATTGGCCTCTTTTTCAAAAACACGCTCATGGCGGGCGCGTTTATCCACAATTTCCTGCCATTGACGTTCATCCAGGCGAAAAATTTCATCCTCAATATGAGGAATCAGGAAGCTGAGCCCATTGGATTCCGCAATGCGTAAAGCCTCCATCATACTGGTGAAGGCCAATTTCTGTTCATTCAACCCTAGGTAGATCTTACCCAGTTCGTAATACGTTTTAGCAAGTTCCGCGATTTCGCCCTCTTCCTTAAAGATAGCAATCACTTCACTCATTTCTTCAATAACGCTGGTACTGCGTTGCTGTTGATAATGGATGCTCGCTTGAAGACGGGAGGCCATGGCCAGGTTTTTTCGAGGCCCATAGCGATGGAAAATAGGAAGTACATCTTGCCTTAAGAGATCGAGGGCAGGTTGAAATTCCATACGGTTATAGTAAATATACGCCTTATAAAATAAGCTCTGCCCGAGGGGAATCCGCATATTGCGATCCCCGCATTCCTGCTCAACCTCACGAATGAGACGTTGTGCTTCAGGAATATCATTTTCATAAATCCGCAAACGGATGAGTTCATTCTTGATACGAGCAACCCGTTGCATATCCCCAACATCCGCGGAAATATGAAGCGCACGATTCAAGGTATCAGCTGCACGCGTGTATTCTTCTCGCAAAATATAGATGCGGCCCATAATTTGATAGCTAATCGCCTGTTCATACAAGCAACCATTTTTATTCTTCAGATCCAAAGCAACTTCTAAGCATTGGATTGCACGGTGATAGTCATTGGTCCGTTCATAGTGCACGGCCATACTTTCATTAATGCGGGCAGCTTCCAAACCCAAGGCATTACAAAAGGTTTTGGCATACATAAAGTTATGAACCGCTTCCCCATACTGCTTGTCACGGTATTTAATCAATCCCTGATAATGGATTAAGCGTGCACGAACCTCATTAATCCCGGGCTCATGCATATGAACGTGAATCATCTTACCGGCTTCAGCAAAAAGACGATTGGCTTTGCTCATGTTGTCCGGGCTGTCTTCTTCCGCACGCAAAAGCGCCAGCTCGGTTAAACACTGGATGGCTCCGATAAAATAACGATGCACAAGGTAGATGCCATAAGCTTTTTCAAGATGTTCTATGGCATTTTCCGTTTGTTTCTTGAAGTTATACAGCATTCCCGTCTCATACAGGGTATGAGCGGACTGTAAATCCTGATCGACTTCCCCACGTTCCGCTTTATAGCGTGTGTTGATATCCCCGGACATTTCCCGGAATAATTCCTGCACAACAGCGTCAGGCTCTCCAACCGAAACCAGTCCTTGAATGGAGTCATAAAAACTCGTGTTTATATTGTCGGGATTAAATGACATCAAACACCTGGATAATAGTCCTCGTCCATCGCCACGCTTGTTTAGCCCACTTTTATGTGTCTGCCTTCTCGTATGATAAACAATGCTGCATTAAATAGCGTCCAACAAGCAGAGGAGTTGCTCTCTCCTTTGTCGGCACAGTCCGGAGAAAACTTGAATAAAAGCTTCGAAAAGCTGTAAACCCGGATCTACAAGCAAATTAAAGGCAACCTCTAAACCAATAGGCTAGCTTCTTTAGTTAATAGCGCGTTTTTATTTTTAGACAAACGCCTCATATGTTTAAACCAGCTTCCTCCCTATACTAAAACAGACTTATCTTTCTGTTGAATTATTTCAACTTACGTTTTTAGCAATTAAAATTGAGGAGAGCGATTTAGATGGCGCGATTTCAAGAATACATTGATGTTATGACCGATGCTCAAACCTGTTATGAGAAGTGGGTTTGCTTTGAAGACTTTCCTCGCTTTATGAAACACGTTCGGAGTGTCACGCCCCTGGGGGCGAATATGTGGCATTGGATAGTGGATGGCCCATTAGGCAAAACGATTGAATGGGATGCCGTTATGGATGGCAATGAGCCTAATCGAATCATTTCCTGGCATAGCGTGGGAGAAAATGATATCGGTACTGAAGGGGTTATTACCTTTCAGGAAATCGCTCCGAGTTTGACTCGAATCACGTCGAGTATCCAGTTTGAAACACCAGCCGGTCCTTTAGGGGAACTGATAGCCGGAATGTTCAGCAATCCGAGCCAAATGGTCAAAGAAGATTTAAGAAATTTCAAAGATTTAATGGAATCTAACCGTTTTGCAGTTAAAATTCCGGCCCCTAGCTTAAATTATTAATTACTGAATTAAATTTAAATGCGTCCTTTGGAATCTCCAAGGGCGCATTTGAAAAATAATTGCTAGTATAAAATAAATAATTTACTGCCTCCATACATGGGTTCCCCATCCCGATAGCCCACTAACATCGGCTTATCCAACGGACGATTTTTACCGTAGGTGTTTTTAAAAAAATCACTGTCCGTATTCATTGCAGACAGAAATGGATTTTGCCGTTTTAAAGCATTTTCCTCAGTTGTTGTGGTGGAAATAGGAGTGAGTGAAGTCGTTTTTTTGTAAGGTTGCAGATTCTGCATACCCTTTGTAAAAGGCGATAAAAAATTTTCCATCGTCAATAAATGCCCTCAAAAGCAAACCCACTTGATATGCTCATGAGTGTATTGTGATTTATTGTCGCGTCAAGTGCATCAGATTATCAGAGGAAATTTAGCTCAACAAAAAAGAGCTCCCTTTGATCAAGAAAGCTCTTTTTAAAAAATGAAATTAGGGGTTGTTGGCAGCTAGAAGATACTAGGCGCTAGGAAATTGAGCAATGCACAGGCGTATAAGAAATACGCGTGAATTGGGCGATAACGCAGCAACGAAGTAGATACAGCTGTCAGCAATACCTAATCTCCGAGGGAGATACCAAGGCCTCTAGCAGTGTAAACGAGTGCACTTTCCAGTTTTACACAGTTGTACTCAGCAATAGCCGTTTCAATCGGAACTGACACAACATTGGGATGACGGTAAGAAACCATCTGACCATACTGTCCGTTCAGAACCAGCTCAACTGCTTTAACCCCAAACTGGGAAGCCAGGATACGGTCGTAAGCAGTCGGAGAGCCGCCACGTTGCAAGTGACCCAGAATGGTGACACGGGCATCGACTTCGATTTTACCCTTCAGTTCTTCAAGCACACGGTGGCCAACACCGCCTAAAATTTTGTTCTGGTAGCCGGGTTGATCACTATCACGAGCTGTAATTTCACCACCCAAAGGTTTTGCACCTTCAGCAACGACAACAATGGCAAATCCACGCCCGTTTTCAACTTGATCGTTGATTTTAGCCGCAACCTGATTGATGTCATAGGGAATTTCGGGAATCAAGGCCACATGAGCACCACCGGCAATGGCAGCATTCAAGCAAATCCAACCCGCATCGCGGCCCATAACTTCAAGAATCATGAGACGGTTATGGCTGGCAGCCGTAGTTACGAGCCGATCAACCGCTTCAGTCGCGATTTGCACAGCCGTTTGGAAACCAAAGGTAACATCAGTCGAGGACAAATCGTTATCAATTGTTTTAGGAACACCGACAATATTAATGCCGTTTTGTTGGAGCTGGTGGGCGATATCCATCGACCCTTCACCACCGATGCTGATAATGCAGTCAATACCCAACTTTTCAAGGCGGTCTTTCAGATCCTGGGTTCGATTGACGTACGACCAGGAGCCATCGGGATTATGAACCGGCCAATGGAAGGGACCGCCTTTATTGGTGGTTTTTAGAATGGTACCGCCTCGAATGTGAATCCCTGAAACAGTTTTCGCATCCAGGAGAACGACTTCCATCGGATCGCGCAAGATGCCGTTAAATGCTTCTATGCTCCCAATGACTTCCCAGTCACTTTCGTGTTCAGTACGCCGAACGATGGCTCGAATGACCGCATTTAAGCCGGGACAATCTCCCCCGCCAGTCATTACCAGTATCCGTTTCTTAGGCATTGCGACGATGCTCTCCGTTGAAAATTCGTGATCCGTTTGATGGGCCCTAACTCGGAACGTTCCGAAAAAGAGGGTTATCATTCTCTCTCAAAATCAAGCCTGAATCAAAACGATATATCCTTCCTTATTGTAGGCAAAAACCTCCCCTTAAAGGAAGCACCTCTTTCCAAAAACTCGTATGCTTGAAATGTTCGATTGACACGGGAGGAAAATAGCCCCATGCCACCTGATATTCGAGGCTACGTTATCAAATTTATACCCAATAACACCGCATTGGCGGATGTGGTAACGCATGTTCTGAAAGCAACCTTTCAAGTCAATCATTTACCGCTGCCTTTAGTCAAACAGGTTGTTGAGCGCGCGATGGAACAGTCCCGAACAATGGAAATGAAGGTTGATAGCGCTATTTTCCAAGATAAACTGCTAATGTATGCCCAACAACTCAAGCCTCGCTATCTGGCTCAGCTCAATGAAATCCGAAAAAGGGGCAACAAGTGGTAATACAAGCTCAATAATTACTATCAGGACTGTCGTGAAGTGAGATGCTCTTTATCTGAACTTATGACTTTTGAAAATGGATTGAGCGATTTTTGAAACAGGAAACGGTCCGAATCCTTTGCCTGTAAGCTCAATTCGTCTTCAGAAAAAGTCTCTTTGCTGAAAGCATCCTCTGACTCAGATTCTTCAGACGATGAAAGCGTTCTTCGAGTCCACTGGTCCCGTGAATCTTTATCAACCTGAAGCGGTATCCCGCCAGGAATTGGATCGGGATTTAAATGCAAATCCAGAGGATTGATCAAGTTCAAGTCCCCTGATGGCTTCTTCGGATCTCCATTGCTTAACATCCGTCCCCACTTCCTGAATACTGCTTATCCGACTAACACCATCCTCAAACAGCATTCCCTATACTAATTAAAAATTTTGATTCCTTTAAATTGCCATTTGTGTCAGCCTAATATAAGGCTTTATCCTGGTTAGCTGGCACGCATTAAACCATCAAACATGCTGAAATTCTTCATAAAGTCTGCTGGAGGAATATTTAATTCTTCTCCTGCATTATGAGGATTGCTCAGCGACACAACTTCCTTTCCATTTTCTTGCTTAAAGCCTTGGAAAGAATACGCATGGTTACCATAAATTTCTCGACCACCACTCAACTTCAATTTCACCGTATCATTACCATCTGTATATCTAGATACGGCAACACCTCTGAATTTACTGGGGTCAGCTTTTACATCTGCAAAAAATTGATTGATTTTCGCCGCTTGCGCAGGATCATTCATTCGATCTTCAAAAGTCGTTTTATTTTGCCATCTTTGCTTTTGTAGAGCTTGCCAATCCGCCTCAGACATATTAGGCTCAGACCTTTTTAATTTAAGCTTTTCCAAATAGCTCATCTGTTTAGCTGGAACCTCAGTTCCATCAAAGGTGAACGATTTGAAGTTTCCATTATTACCCACTAATTTTGTCGCGTAATCACTACTCCAGTTTGCATCTAAGTCTGTATTCCTTTTAGCCAGTGTATTGGAACGCTGAAGCATACCGTTGTGATCTTGATAGGTTACTTCGTCCCTGCCAAATCTTTCATTACGAACTTGACGATAATGAGCACGCTCTAAAACCTGGAATCCTGGATCACCTGTAGCACCCTGGGCTTCATCAGGTTTTTTTCCGAGAACATGAACATTTCCAGAGTCATCCTTAACAGTTCGAATATGAGTGGTATAACCAGTACCTGTCGTGACTTGATAACCCTGACCACTCGGATGACGCTTAACGGTATCCAGCAATGCCTTTGTACCAACCCCACTAGGATCAGTCATAAGGGAGTGCATTTGGGCCATTTTGGCACAATCACCAATCTGGCCTTGTCGAGAATCGATATTATTAATCCCCTTAGGATATAATTCCCGCACCAGTTCAGCGTCTTGTGATACAGGAACCATTTTTTGTTCATGATTTAATTTGTAAAGTGTGTTACCAACCTGAACAGTCTCTCCGTTATTAACATCAAAAGAGCTACCTGGAGCATATTCTTTATTATTAACAACAATCTTTTCTGACTGTCCATTATGTTGGAAGGTCATTCCTGAGGAATCCCGATTCTTGAGTACCATCCCATTGTTAGCGGCAAAACCCTCTGGTTCATGAAATTCCGTATTATTCTTGATAACAGGCTCATGTTTAATGGGAGGCGGCGTAAAATGAGTTAAAGCCTGATCTTCCCTAATCGGTTGCATCGTTTTTGTTTCGAATGCACCTTGGTGGGTATTGTTTGAATATGATTTTTTACCCGTAGCGTACATCGGATCATGTCCGCTCTGCCAACTTTGCTGCTTCCTGAAGTTGGAATTCTGCATTTGAAGCTGCTGATAGCCGTGGTTGGACTGCTTCCCGTAGGACGAGTTGATATTGTAAGGATCTTTTTCTCCATAATGGGTTTGTGCGTTATTTCCATAACCTTGCTGTTCCCATTCATCCTGCTTTTTAACAGGCTCTTGAGTATGAGTTTGTGAGTAGGGATCATGGTCTTTCTTCCCAATACTGGTTTCATGTTTAGACGAATAGTCATAAATCCGATCAGATTGCTGATGCCCATAGGCCTTGTATTGAAGCGATTGCGAACTTTGCCCTTTATATGTACTAGAGTCACCATGATGGCTTGAAACAGAAACACTCGAATCATTCTTATGTTGATACAGAGACTGTTGTTGGTGCTCCATTGTATTCGATGTCTTCTGTTGAGCAGAATAGCCACCGAAATTATCAAAATGATCATCACGAGCAAAAGCACCATTGCTACTCAGAGTAACGGGTTCGTCTTTTACGCTTGAGTGAGAATTAGAAGTACCGTAGTTAATCGGTTCATCAAACCCGGAATCTTTGGAACTGTTGCTGTGACTATAAAGTGATCCGGTATCATTTTTTACAGAATCCGCTTGTTTATAGGAACCTTCATACGCTTTGTATTGAAAATCCTTGGATTCCGGCATCTGAAGGGGTTCAGAATTAGCCTCATGCCCGGTTTGTCGGGTTTGGGTGTTATCGGGTCTATAAGGTTTATATTTTTGGGGTTCAAGCTTTGGAAAGCTCTCCGTATTTTTGCTAGCCGCTATCTGCTGTTGAGCATTAATTTTTTCTTCATACGCCTTACGATCTGCGTCAGTTCTCTCCTTACGAGAATTGATTTTTTTTTCGTATGCTTCACGATCTTCTTCTGTTCTTTTTCCTTCTTGCTGATTGAGACGTCTTTCAAAAGACGATCCAAAACGAGGTTTATCATCAAGAGGAGTACTTTTGAAGGTACTTTCAGAGTTTCGTCTATTCAGTCTCTCTTCAAAAGAAGAACCGTATTTTCGCTCCCCTAAATCGGGAGCACTTTTACTTGCATCATGATTTCCGTAAATAGAATGTTGCTGATTCAACTCAACGGAATCATTACGGCGTTGAGTTGTATTCATGTTTTGCTTATTAGCTTGAGTTTGTTGATCGACTTCGGATTTTTCTGCAGCAGACTTTTTCGTCAGCTTGGCTGACTTCGTCTTTGGCGACGAGCGAAATAAGTTTCTCAATCCTGAAAAACTAGCCACTACTACCTGATCCTCACACCTTTTATTCCAGCACAACGTGAAAGCGTTACGCTTTAGGCCCCAAACTAATATCCCTAAATAGACTTATAAATATAAAAACATTTTTTAAATCCAAATTGCCTTGTCCTCAAGACGCACAAAGCAGGTAGCAACTGATTAATGCCGGGAAAGTCGTGATAAGCTAGAGTTAGGGACAATTTTTTGTTTGGGAGAGGGTCAATGATTCCGTACGGTCGACAAAATATTAACGAAGCCGATATAGCTGCTGTAGAAGCCGTACTTCGCTCCGACTTTTTAACCCAGGGTCCGGCAATCGAACACTTTGAAAAAGCGGTTGCCCAATACACCGGTGCCAGATATGCCGTTGCAGTCTCGAACGCAACCATTGGTCTGCATATTGCCTGCTTAGCAGCAGGACTAGAGCCCGGTGATCTTCTTTGGACCTCTCCGGTAACCTTTGTCGCATCGGCCAATTGCGGACTTTACTGTGGTGCAACCGTTGATTTTGTGGATGCAGAGCCTCAAACAGGTGTCATGTCTATGGAAGCACTCCAGGAGAAAATTGAAGCCACTAAAAAGGCAGGCAAAGTCCTTCCTAAAGTGATTATTCCAGTTCACCTCATGGGGCAGCCCTGTGCTATGGAGGAAATCCGAACCCTGGCCAACTCAATTGATGCAGTCGTCATAGAGGACGCCGCTCATGCTATCGGGGCGACCTATGGCAAGCAAAAAACAGGTTCCTGTCAGTTCTCAGATATGACAGTATTCAGCTTTCACCCGGTTAAAATCATTACAACAGGTGAAGGTGGGATGATTCTCACCAACCGGAAAGACCTCTACAAAAGCCTGGTCATGCTTCGCAGCCATGGTATTACACGCAAAGCGGAGTGGATGGAGAATCCTGACAGTATTCAAAACGAACCCTGGGTTTATGAGCAATTGCTGCTTGGCTTTAATGCACGAATGACAGACATCCAGGCCGCATTGGGAGCAAGTCAACTCAGTCGTATCGAGGAATTTGTTACCAGGCGGAGCTACCTTGCCCAACGCTATGATGAAAAGCTGGCTTCCCTAGTATCAAACGGTCATGATGGCTATCTAGAGCTCCCCGGTCGACGTTCGAATACGAACTCTGCCTGGCATCTGTATACGATTCGACTTAAGCCTCACCTATGGAGTAAGAGAGCAGAAGTTTTTAAAACACTTCAAGCCTCTGGCATTGGCGTTAACGTACATTATATTCCGGTGCATACACAGCCCTATTATCAAAAGCTGGGTTTTAAAAACGGAGACTTCCCTAAAGCCGAAGCTTATTACGCCGGAGCAATCTCCCTTCCACTTTACTACGGTTTAACTGACACCGAACAAGACTTTATTGTTGAAAAACTCTGCTCGGCGCTTAAAAACATCTAAATTGATAAAACCCTCCGTTGAAGAGAATTCTGAATATTTTCATGTGAATCATTAGTAATCAATCCAACTCGCCATAACGTCCATTCCATAATGATCGAAATTTGAATTGACATGCTAAGAGCTTGATCTTTGATCATATCCAACTCTTCAGAAAAAATAACCTCACCCGAATTGTCCCTAAAAGTTCTATCAAACCTATTGAACCGTGAATGGCCGAGTTTCCAAATGTATTGTAAAACTGGCGAGTCGCTTCAAACGTACCTTGTGGATAAAACTTGAGAATTTCTTTTTCAATGGAAGGAAATATCTTCTCTAAATCTGTAATCTTTCTGGGGCCATACCAACAGGTTATATCTTTCAAAGCTTTCCATATTTCTTCTGTGAAATTAAGAAGTACAGCTTTATCTAAACCAGAGCCTGCATAGCTATAAACATTTGCTATTGCTTGATCAACTTTCCCAGCACTACTAATTTTGAAATTTGTAATCATTTCAACTATTTGAGTTCTATCGGTAAACAGATTATCAATGGTATTTTTGATTAAATCACGTGTAGAAGAATGTGGAGAATCGTTGACTAAGAGTTGCGACTTCAATTCTCGAACTAGTAATTTCAACATATCCAATTTGCCAAAAGCTAAAAATCTCCCATAAAGCTCATCCGTATCTTTTGAGGCTAAAAGCATAGAATCAAGCGTTACTTCCCATAGCCCGCGCTGAATTGCAATACTAGAAATAAAGCTCACTCCATCTAGTGCAATCATTCCATGAGCAAATCTGCGGTATTTTAAATATGCTTTCATCAAAGCCTGATGTGACAGATTATCTGAGTTTGTAGTTTCTGGAACTACCTTATCAATTGCATTAAAATGCTCAACAAATAATTCACGTCCACCCACATGATGAACTGTTAGACTTTCCACTTGTTTGAAACCCTCTAAAAACTGACATCTTAACTTTTAAATGGTGCCCGAGGTCGGACTCGAACCGACACAGTACTACTACTATTGGTTTTTGAGACCAACGCGTCTACCATTCCGCCACTCGGGCACGGAATTAACCCAAAGGGGTTTCCCTTTCGGCTTCAATTGACTATACCACCAAGTTTTTCTCAATTGCAAATGGAAACTGAATTTTTTCAATTTACCCTGTCCCTACGGACATCCTCCTCCGTCTGCTCCGCAGCGTACCTATCTCACGAGCAACCGGCTGGAGAATCTCCGCAAGGGAAGGGGATTGGATTCGGAGAGGCTAATGACAGCATATAGCCAAAGCCGTAACGGGAAATCTATGGTCCAGAGTGCCTTTGTGGTATAAATGCCCAAGCCAAACGCATGGAATTGAAGCAGGGATTAGATGCTCGTTTCTCTCTTTTTTGGCAATTCTTTCACTTCGTATGATTGAATCAAAACCCAATTTTTAGTTCATTTTGATTCTTACTTAGCAGGAAATTAACCAATGACCGCAGCCGCATCCGCTCCTTTTGATGTTAAAAGTCTCTATTCAGAGTACTGCCGGAACATGGAAACCTACATCATGTTTCGTATCGCCGCTCGCGTGGTAGAACTCACACCTGAGCTTACTGCAAAGGGCCTGCCTCCCATTAAAATGAGCATTGGTGCTCCTACGATTGCTCCACCGAAAGCTGTGATGGACCGCTTTAACGCTTGTCTCAGCGAGCCTGGTATCCACACCTACTCTGTCCCTAAAGGCGAACGTTTTTTCCTGGATGCTGTTGTTTCCCGGATGAAAAGCCGTTTTGGCGTTACCCTTGATCCCATGAGCGAAGTAACCGCCTTGGTGGGTTCCAAGGAAGGCTTAGCGAATATGTTTCGTACCCTTATTACGCCAACGCTGAATGAAAAAGAACAAGACATTATTCTGACCCCCGATCCTGGCTACGCATCGTATGTCGATGCCATTAAGATTGCAGGCGGTCATAGCTACCCAACGCCATTAACGCTGGCCAACAACTACCTGCCAGACCTCGAAGCCGCTATGGACAACCTGAAAAAAGACGGCTTTGATCCGAAGCGCGTCAAAGCCGTCATTATCAACTACCCCAGCAACCCGATTGGTGCATGTGCTCCTTTCAGCTACCTGGAAAGTGTTGTCGCCTTCGCTCGTAAGCACGGCATTTTGGTGATCAGCGATATCGCTTATTCCGAAATGTACTTCGACGGGCAAGAAGCACCTCGCAGCATTCTTGAAGTTGAAGGCGCAAAAGATCTCGCCATTGAATTCCACAGCTTAAGCAAACCTTATGCAATGACGGGCTGGCGGATCGGCTTTGCCGTCGGTAATAAAGATGCTGTTGGTATTTTGGCAAAAATAAAAGGCACTATGGACAGCGGTATTTTCCGCGCCATCCAAAAAGCGGCCGCATTTGCCCTCACCAGCACAGAATGCGACGACTACATTAAAGACTGCAACAAAATGTATGCCAACAACCAGGCTGTTATGCTGAAAGGCTTTAAACGCCTTGGTTGGCCTATTGAAGAGCTCAATCCACCCAAAGCAACTTTCTACCTCTGGCTCCCCATTCCACCAAACTACCTCGAAAAAGGCTGTGAAAAATTTGCTGCTGATGTTCTGGAGCAGGCCGGTGTCGTTCTCGTTCCTGGTACCGCCTTTGGTAAAACAGGTGAAGGTTTTGTTCGCCTTTCAGTTGTAAACCCGGTTAATGAGCTCGAAGAAGTAGCTAATCGTCTCGAGAAATACGGCTTTACCTACAAATAAGCAATAAAAGTCTAAATCGCCGGAATGAATAGTCATTCCGGCGATTTGTATTTCTACTTAATCAACTTCAACAAAAAAAGTTCGATATGATAGACAGATAGTACTCTTTTTGTTGAGTTTTTGACTATCTGTATAACTGTCAGACCATAATTGTGGGAATGACTATATGCATTGGCGTTCTAAATTAATCCACCATCAGGCTCAGGCACCGGAGGGGTTTCGCTCCCTGACACCGCCCGTTTATCGGGGCTCCACTGTTTTGTTCAACTGTCAGGCGAATGTCTGTAACGACTGGAAGACGGAATCTTCCTATAGCTATGGTCTTTATGGGACGCCAACCGTATTGGAACTTGCGGCTCGCATCGCCGAACTGGAAGGTGCCAGACATACCTTCTTGCTTCCCAGCGGTCAGGCTGCCATTTTACTGATTTACCTGGCCTTCTGCCAGTCGGGTTCTCATGCCCTAGTCCCCTTAAATGCTTATGGACCGAATCGGGAACTCGCTGCAGGCTTGTTAAAAGGGCTCGGCATTGATGTTGAACCTTACGATCCGCTTCTTGGCGCTAATATTGAGAGTTTAATCCGACCCAATACGAGTTTAATTTGGTGTGAAAGCCCGGGTTCCGTGACGTTTGAAGTACAAGACGTCCCTGCCATCGTACGCGTGGCTCATGCTAAAAATATACCCGTTGCACTGGATAATAGCTGGGCTTCCGGTGTTTTATTCGATGCCTTTGCCCATGGGGTCGATGTCAGCATGCAAGCCTTAACCAAGTATGTGGGCGGGCATAGCGATTTACTGCTGGGTTCTGTATCGGTGGCCAATGAAGAACTCTATGAACGGGTTGGTAAAATTTGGCGGCAGATGGGACAGGCCGTCTCTCCCGATGAGTGCAGTTTAGCCCTTCGCGGATTACAAACGCTGGGTGTTCGGCTTGAAAAGTTGGAAAAATCAGCGATTGAAATCGCAGAGTGGTTTACAAAACGGGATGAGGTTGAATCGGTATTCCATCCGGCTCTTCCCTCGTGCCCAGGGCACGACATCTGGAAGCGAGATTTTACAGGCTCTTCCAGCGTGTTTTCCGTCCTCTTTAAATCACAGTACAGTGCGGAGCAACTCTGCGCTTTTGTAGATGCGCTCAAGCTGTTTGGTATTGGGTTAAGCTGGGGCGGCGTCCAAAGCTTAGCGGTTATTTTCCCCAAGCTCGACAGACCAGGGAAAGATCATTACCGCACTCACTTAGTCCGCTTTAATATAGGCTTGGAAGAACCCATCGATCTCATTGAAGATATTACGGCTGCTATAAGCCAGTGTCTGAAATAGCCCACTAAGACGACTCCTAAAATAAACAAAACTTGGGGATATCCAAGAATTTTGAGACGTGGATCGATTTGGAGAAATTCAGATTAAGCTCTGAGACCTCTATTTTTACTAATGATGAGGTTTTCATTTATACTAAAATTTTTAACTGAAGAGCTTATTGAATGGAAAATAGTACACGTTTTTTAAACTGGGTAGAAACCTACCCCATGTGGGAACTGCTAATACCCCTAATAGCCCTGCTACTTTTGGTTATAACAGGCACTCATAGTGAAATGATTAGTTTAGGTGCAAGTGCCGCAACATGCACAAGTTCGGGCTGTGTGCGTGCAGACGCGATTGGCGCTGTACTTATGATCCTTGTTGCCCCGATGGCTATCCACATTTTATTAGGGCTTGGCTACCTTTCTTTATTGTTGGGTGTCAAATATTTTAAGGTAAAATGCTCGGCGCTTCGCATCTTTTTTCTAACGCTAAGCCCCTTCCTACTTACGAGTATCCCTTTCTATATAGCCACGATGAAAATTTATGAACCCGGTTATGGGACGGAACGCCGATTACTCGCTTACTGCTTAATAAAATTGATTTTGCTTACTTTGAACTGGGTTATATTTATCACTCTCGTTAAGTTAACAATTCCCTCGCTACGAAAAACACTTGCTGTTCTTGTATTACCAACAATACTTTTCGCCTTAGTTTTTAACATGGACTATCAGGAAGCATCACCCAACTTACATTACCTCTCTGAAAAACAGACCTATGAGCTTGCCAAGCTTTATGGCGTTGACAAAACAATTCAAAATATTCATTGCGAATTAGATCATGGATGGTGTTTAAATGAATTTGTTCGTCAATACAGACCACCAATGACACCCATTCGCTAGCGTTTAGCGAAACAATTAATCCATGCCTGCGGTCGCAGCCAAAATTGCATAGCTGGACTGAAGAAAGCCATAGGCTTCTGCAAACGTATCCGCAACATAACTTACTGTTCGCCCATCAATGCGCTTTAAACGCGGAATAATGCAGGCATTATCTGCCGCGAGTGGTGTCAAGAAAGTGACTTGGACTTCAAAAGGACCGGTTTCAAGACTTGAAACCGATAGTTGAGGCTGCTTCGAGTCCATATTTTGAAGCAGGGATCGGATTTGACGTTGATAAGCCGCTTCTACCTCATTCCATGCATGGCATTGTGCCGCATTTTGGCCCATTCCGCGCTTTGTTTCAACAAAGGGTAGTCCTGGGATGAAAGTTTCCAATTCTTGACCTAAAGCCCAATCTCCGCTGGCAAAAAGCAATGGAACACCATAGGTCTGCTTTGCGTGAAAGGCATTAATACCCGCTTCTCCCAGAGAAAACCCATTGATGCTGACATCAAATAATCGATGATGGAAGGTATGGCTAATGACCCCGTGAAGGGCTCCCGCCTTGGCATGGTAACCCAGTAATAGAAGTCCATCAAAATCGGAATTTAAACCCGCAGTCATCGCCAGTGGCTTAGGTTTTCCGCTAACCAGCTCAACAGAAGATGGTACACTCTCATAAGAGAGGTTTAACATCGAGCAATGGGCATCATTGACAACGATCTCACCCACCTGCCCACTGGCATGCAAGGTATTGCAAACAACCGCAACTTCACGCATCATTTGGCGAACAGCCAGCTCGTAGGCCGGGCGATCCGGCTCAGGAGAACACTGTTTTAACGAAACAACTCCGCAAATCCCTTCGAGATCTGCGGAGATGTAAAATTTAAGCTTCTTGTCTTTAATCATCACTCTATTATAGCTTTGGGAAGCTATTTAAGGGATGAATAATCCTAGTCAGCTACTTTTGAAGTTGTTTCGCGGATTTTGTTAAATACCTGTTTACTTTTCTCTTCCAAGGTATCCGTCAAATCAGAAACAGTATCTTGAACTTTATTTTTAAGTTCGCTGCTCAATTCAGTCGCTTTTTCTTGCAGACGGTCAGTCTTTTCTTTTAACTTTTCCTGACCTTGATGCAAGGCGTCACAAGAATCCGTGTAGCGGTGATCAAACTCACTTCTGAGCATTTCACGTGTTTCTCTACCAGCACGGGGAGCCATCAGAACGCCAATAATGCCGCCCAGCAAGCCACCCAGGATAGCACCACCTAAAAATTTACTTAAAGATGAATCACCCATGGTCAATCTCCTTGAATTATTTAATTTTAGTAAATTCGATTACAAACTGAAGGTTTAGCTTTTCAGAAAAACTTCTCCCAGGCTTCCAACCAGGGAACGAGCCCCAATCGACAAGCGTTGTTTCAGACTACGAATCGCGGGACCCGTGGCCGCTATACCTTCTTCTAAACTCTCAACACCGGAAACAGCCTTACGACTCAATGCCTCCACATGTTCCGCAGTCATTCTTAAATCCTGCATAGCGGGAGTCATTTCATAGCGAGCTAATGAAACCAGCTCCATTAAGCCATGAATCAGCATCGCCAACTTATAGAGAACCATAGCCAGCAGCACGCCTGTCGGTATCAATATAATCCAGGCAACACGAACCAACTGTTCCCATTCAGCGCTATTTTGCATTGCTACAGCATCCATTAGTCGTGGGCCTTAGTTTTAGTTAAAATCATAGCCGGTGGCAAGCTCTTCAGCCTGCTTGGCCTTTGCCATTCTATCCGCGGTTCTATCACGGCGAGAACGATCAATCTGGTTTTCAATATTTTGACGTGTTTTATCCAAAAGCTCTTTCGTTTTAACACTTGAGCTTGCAAGTTCATCATTTACTCTTTCAGGGAGTTCGCGAAATGCACGCGAAACACCTTTTCGAACTTCGGTACCTGATTTGGGGGTCATGAACAAAGCTGCCATTAAACCACCCACTAACCCGATCGAGAGTCCGATTAGAAAGGTTGCTATATCATCATCGCCGTTAGAACGGCCTCGTTCGTGGGACATAATTTAAATACCTTGGCCCCTTCCTGAATCATTGACAACAAGCCTTCAGTGTAGATGAGCCCTATCTTTCAGTCAAGGCGGCAATCGGCTGATTCTTCCTTGGTCTGACGGATAATTTAACTAGCTATATGGGTAAGAGCATTTCATAATTCAGCTCTTGATTAACCAATCTGCACTTACAATACAGTGAAGTTAACAACAGCGAATACAGAAAAGCCCGTATTCTCAATATAAATTTTGCTCTCGTTTCAGATGAGATAGCCTGTCCTAATTTTTAGAACGGCTATTTCCATTCGTGTCGTCTAAGTCTTCCTGGGCAACTCGATTTTTCTGCGATCCTTTTGCGGCAATCGCACCAATAGCTGCGCCTAAGCCTGTATAGATTGGAATGAGGATTGCCCCCAGGCCCAATTCCCCAAGCCCCTTGTTCCCGGTGGATAATATATGGCAAAAGGTTTGCCCGACACCCAAAATAGTACCCGCTGCAGCGCCATAGCCTGCAAAAATACCGGTTTGTGTTTTATCAGCTTCCGCTTGGTCGGCAGGCGATTTTTTAACCTGACCGTTCGACGTGCAAAGCTCATCACTATTTAATGATTTGTCGGATCGTTTACTATCCGCTAAACAATCATTATCCGGTCTATCACTCGATGATTGTGACGATGTCGCATTCGAGCCGCCAGAGAAGGTTGTTCCCGATGTGCTAATCATACGTTCCCAATACCTATATCCATCCTAGGATATTAAAACAACCAATAAAAAAAACGTGCGGAGGCACGCTTCTTTTGAACTGATAAACTATTTAGCGATGAACTCTTAAACCCGGGCAGAGGTTTACTGATTCGACTCAATATCCCCTTGAAACTTAAAGTCAGAAGCTTTCAAGTTCGTTAAGAACTCTTTAAACTCTTGCGCTTCGGCTTCATCACGCTCTTGGTCTGTCGAAATCGTTCCCTCAGCAACGACATTGGCAGTCGCAAAAATCGGAATACCAGCTTTCAATGCCAGTGCAATCGCATCAGACGGACGAGAGTCGATGACATGCTCGACGCCCTCCGCATTCACCAAGGTAATACTGGCGTAATACGTGTCAGAGTTAATATCGTTGATCTCAATTTTCTTGATTTTGTAGCCCAAGGTTTCAACCATGCCATAGAGTAAATCATGGGTCATCGGGCGAGCAGACTTTATATTCTCCAACTGACGAATAATCGCACTGGCTTCAGCCGTCCCAATCCAAATGGGCAACGCGCGTCGATTTTGCTGATCGTTCAAAACAACGATCGGCGTACCGGTACGAGTATCCAAAGCAATACCCATAACATAGAGCTCAATTATCGAAAGGCTGTCTGGACCCCCGGTATTCGGATCTTGCATCTGGATAGCCTGCCCTCCTCCTCTATATAACACTATTATATCGTATTTCAAGAGATGAGAAAGCACATCAGCCGGATAAATTGATTTTTTATTTAAAAGAAAAATATTTCTATGATTATCGACAGAACTGTTTTGATGGTAGAAGCAACACGGCACTAAGCGCACAGACGAGGAGCGTATACAAAGTGGTACGTGACGATGACGAGCACTGCAGCAACAAAGTTGCTATACCAGCAAAATAGTTATGGTTTGGATTGGTAGGGAGGTTGTTCCAAAAGCCCCACCCGGTTCAACGGCCACAGGCGAAATACGGCACGACCAATAATGCGGCTCTGCTTCTCAAACCCCCAGTAACGACTATCCCAACTCAGATTTCGGTTATCACCCATCATGTAGTACTCACCTTCGGGAACTGTAACGGTTCCACAATACGGTGGCTGCATGAAGGTGCATGTGTCTGCAATTTCGTTCACATAGGGTTCATACAATTGCTTGCCGTTCACAAAAACACCCACGTTGGGGCGAACTTCCACTTTATCACCCGGCAATCCAATCAGTCGTTTAATATAGGCGATATCAACGTTATCTTCTTTTTTATAAACCAGGCCAGAAAACCCGGTAATACGCATAAATACGCTCCACGGATCCCGTCCCAGGTTAGTCATCGGAGGATAGAAAACCAGAACATCCCCGCGCTGATAGGGTCTGAACCAATGGGTCACACGCTCTATCACCAAACGATCATCGATTTTAAGACCCGGCACCATAGACTCCGACGGGATCAGACGAAGCTCGCCAAAAAGACTTTTAATCAGAATCAGAAAGGTCAGAACAAAAATGATAACTTCGAGCGCTTCTTTACCAAAAAATAAGGCGGTCCGTTGTGGCATTGAGCGTTTACACCGTAACATCGCCTCATCAATACTGGCGGGCGTGATGTTAAAGGTTAGAAACAACTTGCGCAGTTCCACGTCACTGGATTCACAAAGGGCCTTGAGCCAATGCTCAACGTCCACCTGAACAGCTTGGTTCTTTTTCGTATTATCGGCATCTTGACGAGCCCATTGCGCAGAGGCTTCAAAAATTGGAGAAGCACCCAAATACGCAGTCGTTGAAGGCAGATTTTTTAAGGCTGCTTTCAAACGTCTCGCCGAACAGCGCAGCTCATGGAGCAATGCATCCAAACGACTGAATTTCCGACAGGTTAGCAGTAGCGCTAACAAATAATCTCTATCTGTGGGATCACTTTTAGGGCCTTTGCGAGTGGCTTTACCCACAACTAAAAGCGCTTCACGAATGTCCTCAGACTCCCGAACTCGTTCCAATGATGAATATCCTTGTTCACCCTTCAAGCTGTATACGTTTTCGTTTGGCATTTTAAATCCGTAAGGCTATCGTACTTCGATAAAAGTAGCATAAGCCTGTTTTACGAGTGACGTACCCTTCATTCTATGCGCCAAGTCAGGAAATCTCAATCTGATTTTGACCATTTTGTCGAGCACGTTGCAAAGCCTGCTGGGCATGCGTCATTAAAGCGGCCGCAGAATCCTTACCGTCAGGGCCAACAGCGGTTAAGCCAACACTGAAAGACATGGGAAACTTATGACCTTCCGCTGAAAAATCGATTTTAGAAGCAGCACTTTGAAAGCGCTGAATCGCCAAAGTGCCTTGTTCCAATGAAGTGGACGGCATTAAAATGGCAAAAGTTTTACCCGTCAAACGTGCAACAATATCCACACCGCGCAGCGATGCTTCCATAAGAACCGAAAACTGTTTCAAAGCATTATCTCCAGCGGCATGACCCGCCGCTTCGTTAATGCGCCTTAAAGAATCCACACTCAAAAGTGCCAGAGACAGATCCTGCTCGTAACGAACCGCAGACTTGCACTCATGCTGGAGCTGATTCATAAAATGGTTTTGATTGCACAATCCTGTCAGAGAATCACTGACTGCAAACGATTCCGCACGGGAATACAAGTGTCTCAACTTCATTAGCAGGCGAATTTCTTCTTCAATCAAATGAAGCGGGAAAATACGGGAGTAATCCACCACTTTTTCCGAATAGAGAACGAATGAACCGAGTAACTTACCCTCAAAGAAAAAGTCTTT
>Ga0105239_10002952_pt1 | contig 21208 bp, 14 predicted proteins | sample KBSC44metaG_FD_92761 | JGI IMG/M metagenome (GOLD analysis project Ga0105239, IMG submission 92761) | Corn rhizosphere microbial communities from Kellogg Biological Station, Michigan, USA - KBS C4-4 metaG | ecosystem: Host-associated > Plants > Roots > Rhizosphere > Soil | place: Michigan, USA... | reverse complement strand
CCTGGACGCTCTTTGTGAGCACGCGTCACATCGACACCGCCAAGCTGAATCCGATGTTTCTGGCGCGGCTGTTCTTTCTGTTCGCACCTTCGGGCGCCTACGACATCCCGCATCTCGCATCGCCCATCGAGCTTGGTTCTCCGGAGGAACGCGAGAACGCCGCGCGCTATTGGCTCGACCGGCTGAAAGCCTTGGATGCCGTAAAGGCAGGTGAGGCCGTTGCTGCGATGGAGATTGCGCTTGAGCCAACCGATCTCCCAGCGCTCCTCGAACGTTTCCGTTCCGATAGGTTTTTGAACTGGGACGAAGTTCGCGCGCTCAAAAAACGTGGCGTGGAGATCGGCGCGCACGCGCATCTGCATTGGCCTATGCACGGTGCGCAGACCCCTGACTATTTGATTGACCAGGCAAGGCTGCCGCGCGAACGGATCGAAGCCGAGATCGGACCTTGCCGATATTTCGCGTATCCCTTCGGCAATACGCCCGACATCTGCCGCGCAGCATGGCAGGCCGTGCGCGATGCTGGATATGAATACGCCTTCACCACGCTGTCCGGATCGCTGGATGCCAGCGTCAACCGCTGGCTCATGCCTCGTTATGGCCTTGAGTTGCGGGAGCCCCGCCTCGCCTCGGTGATCCCGTTCCTGCGCGCCGGCAATGCGCGCCTGACGGCCTGGCAAAGGCAAATGGCCGATTAACGATTGCCTGTCCCGGTTCGAGATTGCCTCCGGATGATCCGGTTTGTCCCGCCGTCGCGCGGTGCCCAAATCGTACGATTTGGTCCCCATCTGAAACAGCGAAACGCCTCCGCCTTGGCGCGGTCGATGCAGCCACCCCGCCGAGATTTGTTCGGTCGAGGGAAGGATGAGCGTTCAGGAGCGATTTGCGGAAGTGTCGACAGGGCCGGTCCTGCCTGCTTTCGGAATTGCGCCTGCACGTCCGGTCGACCTCGCACCCGCCAATGCGAACCGGCCACGCCGCTTCTATCCGGCGATGAAGCGCGTTCTCGACATCGCCGCCGCAGCCACACTGCTCGCGGTGGCAGCGCCCGTGATGGCGGCCATCGCCATCGCCATTCGGATGGATTCGGCTGGCCCTATCGTGTTCCGGCAGACGCGGCTGGGACTTGGTGGGCGGCCCTTTTCGATCCTGAAATTCCGCACCATGAACGTCATGGAGGATGGTGATGCGGTAATTCAGGCCACGCCGAACGATGCGCGCGTCACCGGTGTTGGCTCTTTCCTGCGCTCTACGAGCTTCGACGAACTCCCGCAGCTCTTTAACGTTCTCAAGGGCGAGATGTCGCTTGTGGGCCCCCGGCCGCACGCGACCGCCCATGACGCGCTCTACACGACTCTGATTCCAAACTACGAGCTGCGCCAGCGCGCGAAGCCGGGCATCACCGGCTGGGCGCAGGTGAACGGTTATCGCGGCGGTACGCCGACCCTCGATCTGATGCAGAGAAGGGTCGATCTCGACGCCTGGTACGTCGCCAATGCCTCGTTGGCGCTCGATCTGAAGATCCTGCTCCGCACGCCACTCGAAATCCTGCGCCCACGGAACGCTTATTGATGGCGCAAAATCAGGCTACTTCCGGTCAGTCGCACGAGCGCCGCTCCGGCGATCGTGTTTTTCCGCGCGTGGTGGTTGGCGGCGTGAAGACGGCGTGCCTTTCCCGCCAGCAATTGGGACGCTTGATGGTCGGCGATTGCCTCGCCGCGCGTGGCGGACGGCGCCGGCCGAAGCTTGTCTTCGCGGCCAACGGCCATGCGGTCGCCATGGCGGGGACCAATCCCAAATTCCGCCGCACCTTCGAGGCCGCCGATATCATCCATGCCGACGGCGCGCCGGTCGTGTTCGCGTCGAAAGTCCTGACCACAGCGCCAATCCCGGAACGGAGCGCCACGACCGATTTCCTGCACGACGCGGCCGCGATGGCCCAGGCCCATGGTCTCAAATTCTTTTTGCTGGGCGCGACCGAAAAGGTGAATGCCGATTGCGCGGCAATGCTGAACAGATCTTATCCGGGTTTGGAAATCGCCGGACGCCGCCACGGCTATTTCGCCACCGGCGACGAGGCGGCCGTCTGCGAGGAGATCAACCGGAGCGGCGCCGACGTCTTGTGGGTAGGCTTGGGCGTCCCTCTCGAATACGAGTTCTGCGAGCGCAACCGCGACCGGCTCAAGGCGGGCTGGATCGTGACCTGCGGCGGCTGCTTCAATTTCGCTACTGGGGCCTACCGCCGGGCGCCTGCATGGATGCAGCGGACGGGGCTCGAATGGCTGCACCGGCTCTGGCGTGAGCCCAGGCGCTTATTCTGGCGCTATGCCGTGACCAATCCGCTCGCGATCTTTCTCCTTTTGACCCGTACCGCGACAAAACCCACCGCCTGAACCGGCCCGCAAATTGCTCCGTGCCCAACTGCGCGGATCAAAATTGCACGTTAGGGATATTTATGGCGGGAACTGCCCTTCCCACTGCCCCTATCTCCGGTGTCGAGTGTGGCAATTCGGGACGCCAGCGGCTTGTCCGGCTGGCGGGCCGCTATTCCCTCTCGGCAGCCGGTCCGATCGCCGTATCCGGGGCGCATTTCGGCGCCTCGCTCATGTTCCTGCACAGGCTGTCGCCCCGCGAATTCGGGATGTTCTCGTTCCTGCTGGTGGTGGTGCCGTTCTGCCTGAGCGTCTCGTCGGGTCTTCTCGGCGCGCCACTCCTGAACGCGGTCGGAAAGCCCGAAACCGTGGCAGGTCTCAAAGGCGCCGCATTCCGGGAGGTGAACCGGTTCTATTGCCTGTCGGCCGGTTTCGTCACCGCGATGCTGATGTATTTCAGCGGCGCGGAGAAACTCACCTCGGTAGTGCTCGGGTTCTATGCGGCGACGATGACGTTCCGCTGGTTCTCGCGCTACACGTCCTATAACGCGAACCGCTCGATACCGGCCGCCGCATCCGATCTCATCTACAGCGTCACGTTGCTGTCGGGGCTTTTGGTCCTGATCGCGATGGACCAGTTCACGCTCCATCGCACTGCCGGTGTGCTGCTGTTGAGTTCGCTGCTTGGCGTCCTCCCGTTCGGTCTGAATTTCCTGCGCGATCAATTCCGCCTGCCGATGCGCGGGTTCATGGCCGTGTATGCGCCGATCTGGCGCGACATCACGCGCTGGTCGTTGATGGGCGTCGTGCTCTCGGAGATGACGGCCAACGCTCACGCCTATCTGGTGACGTTCGTCTCCGGTCCGCATGCCTTCGCGTTGCTCGCTGTCGGCGCCCTGATGATGCGGCCGCTGTCGCTGGTGCTGACGGCCCTGCCGGATCGCGAGCGGCCTATCATCGCGCTTCGCCTCGCCGCCGGGGACATGGCTGGGGCGCTGCGCACGATTGTGGAATTCCGGGTCGTGACCTTTGCCGTCTGGTTTGGCACGGTGGCACTGTCGGCCGCCATCCTGATCTGGTTCCCCTACCTCGTCATTCGCGGCGGCTTCCACGCACAGTCGGTCATGATCGGCGTTGTCATCTGGACGCTGATTGTCGGCGCGCGCGCCGTGCGTGCACCGGAGCAGGCATTTCTGACGGCAGCGGGCGAGTTTCATCCGCTCGCGCGTGCTGGGCTCACCGGCAGCGTGGTTTCGCTGCTGGGCACGGCCGCGCTTCTGATCGCTTTTGGCCCGGTCGCCTCGCTGGGCGGAATCCTTGCCGGCGAGACGATGATGACGATGCGTGTCATGGGGCTGATGAATGCCTGGAGGCGCGCTCATGTCTGAGGTCGTGATCGCGATTCCGACGTTCCGCCGTCCGCAGAGCCTGAAGCGGCTTCTGACGGCGATCGAAAAGCTCGAGACGAAAGCCGCGGTGATCGTTGTCGTCGCCGACAACGATGCGGACAAGCACGAAGGCCTCGACGTTTGCGAAGCAGTGCGCGCCGCGGGCTATCGCTGGCCGCTCGATGCGTTTATCGCACCCGAACGCGGCATCGCGCAGGTGCGCAACGCGCTCGTCGAACGCGTGCTCAGATCGCCTTGCGATTTCGTGGCGATGCTGGACGATGACGAGTGGCCCGAGCCTCATTGGCTGCAAGCCTTCCTGGACGTGCAGCGCGCGACGGGCGCCGACGCGCTGCATGGCGCCATCCTGCGCGAATTCGAGCGGTTGCCGGACTCTCGCGCGCTCGATTGTGAGGGCATCGCACCGATGCGCGGCACTACGGGCCGCGTCGCGATGATCGAAGGTTCGGGCAACATCATCGTCAGCCGTGCCTGTTTCGAAGGGCTCGCAAAGCCGTGCTTCGATCCAGCCTTCGCGCTCTCCGGCGGCGAAGACCGCGACTTCTTCGAACGCCTGCGCCGTCAGGGCCGCCGGTTCGCCTGGTGCGACGAGGCGGTGGTGCATGCCTGGGTGCCGGCCTCGCGCGCCAATCTGAAATGGGCGCTGTCGCGCGCCTATCGCGTCGGCAATTCCGATATGCGCGTGTTCCTGAAGCACAAAAACTCGCTCACAATTCGCCTGCGCGAGATGGCAAAGATCGCAGGCGTGCTGGTGTTGTGTCCGTTCCAGCTTGTGGCTTTCGGCGTCGTATCGCATCGCGCCGTTGCTGCCCTGCGTAAGCTATGCCGGGCAGCCGGAAAGCTCGCTGCGATCCGTGGCCGCTATTACGACGAATATGCCGTGACCCATGGTGCTTAAAGACACACCGACCGGTAAGACGGGCGACGGCGCCATGGCGCCGTTCTTCTCTGTTGTGATCCCGGTCTACAACCGTGCAGATACTCTGGACGGCGCGCTCCGCTCCGTGCTGGCGCAGACCGAACAGGATTTCGAAATCATCGTCGTCGATGACGGCTCGAAGGACGATCCTGCGCGCGTCGTCGAATCGTTCCACGATTCGCGCATCCGGTTTCATCGGCAGATCAATCGTGGCGGCGGGGCTGCGCGCAATGCGGGCATCGATCTCGCCAGAGGCCGCTTCACAGCCTTTCTCGACTCCGACGACGTCTATCTTCCCGGCCATCTAGCAACGATGCACGAGCTTCTGGAAGGCACGAGCCGCACTGTCGGCTATGCGCGCATGGTCGTCGACCGGGGCGAGGGCCGTACCTTCCTGAAGCCTCCGCGCGCGATCCGGCCGGGCGAGCACATGGCGACGTATCTGCTCTGCGATCGCGGCTTCGTACCCACGATCACCGTGGTCGTGGAAACCGCGACCGCCAGGCGCGTGCGCTATCACGAAAACCTGCGGGCGGCGGAGGACACCGACTTTGCCATCCGCCTGTTCCTCGATGGCTGCCGCTTCGTCATGGCCGAGACGGCCGGCGCCGTGTGGCGCGATATCCCCGATCCCAACCGCACCTCGGCAGGTCGCAAAGGCGGCCGCATGATCCCTTGGCTTGAAGAGATCAGGCCGCAGGTTCCCGCCAAGGCGTATTACGGCTGCCGTGGCTGGGCGATCGCCAAGCATGTCGCCATGACCAACCGGCTTGAAGCCCTCAGGCTCTATCTCGCGGCTCTGCTCCGTGGCTGCTACCGCCCAGGCCTCGCCGGCATCATCTTTTTGCAGATTTTCCTTTCCGACCGCACCTATCGGAACATGGCCGACCAGGCGATTGCGCGGCTGGGAGCGGGCCTCAGACTGGCGCGCGCACCATGAGCAATTTGTATCCATTTAGGCCAGTTGGGGCGCCCAAAGCGTTTCCCGCCGTTAACTATTCGTCAGCCGGTAGAGCGTTAAATCGGCACAAACGGGTTCAGGCACGCGCCGCCGAACTGAGGCAGGGGACGAAACCTACAGCCATGTCTTCTGCAGTGACCGCCGAGCCCGCTGCGACCGGGGGGACGTTCCATTGGGACGACCTGGTACGCGTCGCGCGCCAACGCAGTGCTCTGATCCAGATCGTCGCGATTGCCGTGGTCGCGCTGACTGTGGCGGTCCTCTATGCGCTGCCGACACTCTATTCGACCTCCGCGAGCGTGATGCTCGATCCGCGCAAGAACAATGTTGCCGATCTTTCCTCGGTGCTGTCGCAGCTGCCGACCGACCCGTCGTCGCTGCAGAACCAGATCCAGATCCTGACCTCCCGCGATCTGGCACAGGAAGTCATTGCCACGCTCCATCTTTACGACGATCCGGAATTCAACACGTCGCTCAAGCCGAGCGCCGTGGGTGGGTTGATGGCCGCGCTTAATCCGCGCAGCTGGTTCGCACAAGGAAATGGCGACGACGCGATCGAAGAGCACGAGAAGATCGTCAATGCGTTCCTGGCCGATCTTTCCGTCGAGGCGCAGGGACTTTCGACCACGCTCACCGTGCGCTTCACCTCGCGTGACCCCGAGAAAGCCGCTTTCATCGCCAACACGCTCGTCGACACCTATATCGACGACCAGGTCGAGGCCAAGCGCCAGGTCGGCGACAAGACGACCGATTGGCTGGTGGCGCGCACGCGCGAACTCGCGGCCCAGCTGCAGACGCAGGAAGCGGCGGTGCAGCGCTACAAAGCCGACAACAACATCACCGAAACGGCCGACGGCACCTCGCTCGAAGATCAACAGATCACCGCGATCTCGAACCAGCTCGTGCTGGCGCGTGCCGATCTTGCGCAGAAGGAAGCGACCGGCAACCGTGTCGCGCAACTGATGAAAGCCGGCGACACCGCGGACGTGTCCCAGATCATTGCTTCGCCGCTGATCGTTCAGCTGCGCACGCAGCAGGCACAACTCATCGCGCAGGAGGCCGATCTCGCTACGCGCTACGGCCCGCGGCATCCGAAATACGAAGCGGTCGAAACGCAGAAGCGCGATCTCGACAGCAAGATCCAGACGGAAGTGAACCGCGCGGCGGGATCGCTCTCCAACGATGTCGTCGTCTCCCGCGCGCAGGTCGCATCGTTGCAGGGAAGTCTGTCCGCGGCCGAGAAACAGGCCTCGGCGCAGAACCTCGTGCGCGTGAAGTTGCGCGCGCTTCAGTCGAATGCACAATCCACGCGCACCATGTACGAAGCCTTCGTCACGCGGCTGCGCGAGACGCAGGACCAGGACGTCATTCAAAATCCCGATGCGCGGGTTATCTCGCGCGCGGCGGTGCCGATGGCGCCGAGTTCGCCCAAGCGCATGCTGATCGCCTCGGCATCGATTCCGGCCGGACTGATGCTCGGACTGCTCGCGGCCCTTCTGGCGGAACGCTTCAGCGCACCTATGCCCGCTCGCACACAGCGTGCGCCGTCCGTTCGGCCAGCGCCCCAGGCGGTCGTTCATGGGCCCCCCGTGCTTGCAGAGATCGGTGGTGCGCTCGATCCGCGTGCCGCCGACTTCGTGATCGACTGGCCGGGGTCCGGCTATGCGCAGGAAATTTCGGCGCTCCTCAGACGCGTGCGCTGGCAGGGCGCAAAGGTGATCGCCGTGACGGGCTCCGACTCCGGACGGGCGAAAACCTCGGTCGCAGTCTCGCTGGCAAGAACGGCCGCGCGCGCCGGTCTGCGCGTCGCCGTCATCGATGGCGATCTGCAGCGTTCGATCGCGGCGCGTGCGATGGGCGTGGGTCCGATCCGTTTTGGCTTGGTCGAGCTGCTTAAAGGCACCGCGCCATTGAGCCGCGTTTTCTGCCGCGACGCGCGTTCCCCTGCGCTCGTGCTGGCGCCGTCACATCCTGTGCGCCATCCGGATGTGGTTCTCGCCTCGGCCAAGATGGCCGAGCTGATCGCGCACCTCAGGCGCACCTGCGACATCGTGATTGTCGATGCACCGTCCTTGCTTGCCGGCCCGCAAACCCAAGCGCTGGCAAGGCTTTCCGACGCCCTTTTGGTGGTCGCACCGATCGACCGGCAGCCGCGCGTCGAAGCGCTGGCCGCCTTGGCGAGCGGGATTCCCGCCGCCACCGGCGTGGTTCTTGTTCGTTAAACCACTGTAACTGTTTATGATTCTGTCGTATTGCGAGATCGGCAGAACAACGGAATTGTGACGGTAACCTTCCTGCAAATTATTTCATTGTGCTGGGCGCAGCATATGGGATACGCGTTTGCGCCCGCAGATCGCTGGGCGGCTTCACATTCGAAACGAAACGAACCTCGTCATGAACGATCAGATGAGAACTTGGCTGACGCGCGGCTTGATCGCGCTCGGCGGTTTGGTGGTTGGTCTGGCCCTTGGCTGGATCGCGCGCGGCCCCGGATCCGGCGGCGATACCGCGCGGATGGCCTTCTACAGCGACTGGCGCCTGGTCTGTCCGGCAGACAAAGAGCAAAAGGCAGCCTGCGGCATGACGGCCGATATCGTCGATCCGCGCAGCGGCACAAGGCTCGCCCAGCTCGCGCTCGGCAGCCAGCCCGGCAAGACCGATGAAGAGCTGGTGATCAGCGTGCCGCTTACGGTTCTTGTCCAGCCCGGCGTCGGTCTGCAGATCGGCAGCGATACCAAGACCTATCCGTATCAGACCTGTGTCGCGACCGGCTGCGTGAGCATCGTCAAGGTGGATGATGCGCTTCTGAAGTCTCTCGACGGTGCCTCCTCGGCGGCACTCGTGGTGACCGCGCAGAACGGCAGAAGCGTCAGCCTGCCCGTGTCGGTGAAGGGCTATAGCGACGCGCGCAAAGCCTTCAACAATATCGAAGCCAGACGCCATTCCTGGTGGCGGAGATTGTGGTCATGAAACGCATGTTGTCTTCCGCCGCTCGTCACTTCGCCGCAGCCCTGACGGTTTGCGTGCTCGCCGCATCGCCGGTCCTGGCGCAGGACGCGCCCTCGGGCGACCAGCAGCAACAGCAGCAGGCCGCACCGCGCAAACCGGTCACGCCGACTGTCATGAAGACGTTCGGCGGCTGGGATGTGCGCTGCTATCCGGTGTCGTCACCGGCGCCGTGCGACATGTGGGAGGCCATCGCCTTCAAGAAGGGCGGCCAGCTCGCGGTCAGTATTTCGATTGTCTACGTGCCGTCGCAGGATTCGCACCTGATGCAGCTCATCGTGCCGCTCGGCGTCGATCTGGCTTCCGGCGCCAAGGTGATGGCGGGAAGCTTCACCTCCGAAACGATCAAATACCATCACTGCGACCGGATCGGTTGCTACTTGGTGGTGCCGCAGGGCAACCCGATCGTCGAGGCGCTGAACAGTCAGGACGCTATGAAGGTCCGTGTCACCCAGTTCCGGGGCAAGAGCATCGACCTCAACGTCCCGCTTAAGGGATTCGGCGAGGCGCACTCCGCGATGGTCGAGTTCGCCAAACAGAAGGCCACCAACGCACCGGCTGCGAGCGGTTCGCCCTGATTTCTTTCACTTTATTCACGTAAGCGGGCGGCCTCGTGCCGCCCGTTTGCTTTTGGGCCGCGACAATTCCGACATAATTCCGCACCTGCGGTTTGTTAGTGACGCCTGCGCTCCCGAGTTCCATCGTGACGCGTTAGACTAGCAAGTGCGGGGCGCGCCTTCCGTTCGGAATGACAATGAGCAGCCAAGACACCGATAAAAGCTGGTTCAATCATGCGCAATCGGAGGCTGGCGCCTTTCCCGGCCGGGCCACGGCCTGGAGCAATGCGCATCTGCCCGGCGGTGCGAAGACACTCTGGATCGGGCTTGGGCTTCTCCTTCTCGTGCTTCTGATCTGGGCTGTCCGGCCCGGCGAACAGACCGCGAAGACCGGCCGCGGCGCTTTTGGTGGACCCATGCCGGTTGGTGTGGCGAGCGCTACCAAGGGCGATATCGCGGTCACGCTTAATGCGCTCGGCACGGTCACGCCGCTTGCCACGGTGACGGTCCGGCCGCAGGTGAGCGGGCAGGTGCTGCGCTTCGCGTTCAAGGAAGGCCAGATGGTCAAGGCCGGCGATCTGCTCGTCCAGATCGATCCGCGTCCCTTCAAGGCCGCCTACGATCAGGCGCTTGGCGTGCTCGAACGCGACAAGGCCACGCTTCAGAACGAAAAGGTCGATCTGCAGCGCGACCAGGCGCTCTATGCACAGAAGGCGATCTCGCAGCAGGTCCTGGCGACGCAGCAGGCGCTCGTCCGTTCGACCGAAGCCACCGTCAAATCCGACTCCGCCGGGGTTGAGGCCGCGCGCATCAATCTCGACTACACGCGCATCACCTCGCCGGTGGCCGGACGTGTCGGCCTGCGCCAGGTCGACGTCGGCAATCTCGTGCAGGCGGGTCAGACCAATGGCGTCGTCGTCGTGACCGAGCTGCAGCCGATATCGGTCCTGTTTGCGCTGCCGGAAGACAATATCGATGCGGTGATGAATCGTGTGCATGCCGGCGCCACGCTGAGCGTCGAGGCCTATGACCGTGGCCAGACGGTCAAGCTCGCGACCGGAACGCTTGCGACTGTCGACAACCAGATCGATACGACCACCGGCACCGTCAAGATGCGCGCGATGTTCGACAATTCCGACAGCGCGCTGTTTCCGAACCAGTTTGTGAACGTGCGCCTTCTGGTCAACACCCTGCACAACCAGACCTGGGTGCCTGCATCCGCGATCGAGCGTGGAGCGCAGGGCTCCTTCGTTTATGTCGTGCAGACCGATAAGACGGTCGCGATGCGCACCGTGTCGCTTGGGCCGCAGGACGGCGACAAGATCGCGATCACCAAGGGACTCAATCCGGGCGAGACGGTGGTGACCGACGGCGCCGACCGTTTGCGCGATGGCGCCGAAGTGACGATCCCGAGCGGCAAGAGGGTGACGGCGGTCAAACCGCCCGCCGAATCCGCCCCGGCTGCCAACGACCGCGCCGCACGCCGCGCGGCGCTGAACAAGGTCTGTGGCGCCGACTTGAAGAAATATTGCGCCAATGCCGAAGGCTTCGAGCGCTTCCAGTGCATGCGCGAGCATCGCGATGATTTCAGCCAGCCCTGCCAGGACGCGTTGAAGAAGATGCGCCGCGGCGGTGGCGGCCGAGGCGGTTTCGGCGGCGGCCCGTGATGGCCACGCGCGTCTGACGGCGGCCGCGATGAATCCCTCAGCTCCCTTTATCCAGCGTCCGGTCGCGACGTCGCTGTTGATGATCGCGATCCTGCTCGTGAGGATGGTGGGATATCTCTATCTGCCTCTCTCGGCGCTGCCCGAGGTCGATTATCCAACCATCCAGGTGCAGACGTTCCTGCCGGGCGCCAGTCCCGATGTGATGACGACGACGGTCACGGCACCGCTGGAGCGCCAGTTCGGCCAGATGCCGGGCCTGAAACAGATGTCGTCGGTGAGTTCGGCCGGCGCGTCCGTCATCACGCTGCAATTCGATCTGAGCCTCAGCCTCGATATCGCCGAGCAGCAGGTCCAGGCCTCGATCAATGCCGCGGGCAACCTCCTGCCGCAAAGCCTGCCGGCGCCGCCGATCTACGCCAAGGTCAACCCGGCGGATGCGCCGATCCTGACGCTCGCGATCAGTTCCAAATCGATGCCGCTGACGCAGGTCGAGGATCTTGCCGACACGCGCATCGCGCAGAAGATCTCGCAGCTTCCCGGCGTGGGTCTCGTCAGCATCGCTGGCGGCCAGCGTCCGGCGATCCGCGTCAGGGCCAACCTTCAGGCGCTCGCGTCCTACGGCCTCAACATCGACGATGTGCGCACGACGATCTCCAACGCCAATTCCAACGCGCCGAAGGGCAATTTCGACGGCGCCTCGCGCGCCTACACGATCAACGCCAACGACCAGCTTCAGAGCATCGACGACTACCGCAACATCGTCGTCGCGTACCGCAACGGCGCGCCGGTGCATCTCTCCGATGTGGCGGATGTTTCGAACAGCGCGGAGAACAACAAGCTTTCGAGTTGGATGAACACGACACCCGCCATCCTGCTCAACGTGCAGCGCCAGCCCGGCGCCAATGTCATCAGCGTGGTTGACGGCATCAAGCAGATCCTGCCGCAAATCGAGGGCGGGCTTCCGGGCAGCATCGATGTGAAGGTCCTGACCGACCGCACCAACACGATCCGGGCATCTGTCGCCGATGTGGAATTCGAGCTCGGGCTTGCGATCGTGCTCGTCGTGCTCGTGATCTATCTCTTCCTGCGCAACCTGCCGGCGACGTTCATCCCGAGCCTTTCGGTACCGCTTTCGATCGTCGGCACGTTCGCCGCGATGTATCTGCTCGGCTATTCGCTGAACAATCTCTCGCTGATGGCGCTCACCATCGCGTCGGGCTTCGTCGTCGACGACGCCATCGTGATGATCGAGAACATCTCGCGCTACATCGAGCAGGGGGACAAGCCCTACGACGCGGCAATGAAGGGTGCAGGCGAGATCGGCTTCACTATCGTGTCGCTGACGGTCTCGCTGATCGCGGTCTTGATCCCGCTCCTCTTCATGCAGGAAGTGGTGGGACGCCTATTCCGCGAATTCGCGGTGACACTCGCGATCACTATTCTCATCTCGGCCGCTGTGTCACTGACCTTGGTGCCGATGCTCTGCGCCAAGCTCCTGCGTCATCGGACAGAGCAGAAGAAGCAGGGAAAGATCGCCCGCAAGGCCGAGGAATATTTCGACCGCGTGATCAGGGAATATGACCGGCTGCTGGTTTGGGTTCTCGATCATCAGCCGCTGACGCTCTTGATCGCCGTCGTCACGCTTGCCGTGACGGTGCTGCTCTACATCGTCATTCCGAAGGGATTTTTCCCGGTGCAGGACACCGGCCTTGTGCAGGGCATCACCCAAGCTGGTCCCACCGTCTCGTTCGCGGCGATGGCGGAGCGTCAGAACGCGCTCGCGCGCGAGCTTCTGAAGGACAAGGACATCGAGAGCCTTTCGTCTTTCATCGGCGTCGACGGCACCAACAACACGCTCAACAGCGGCCGTTTCCTGATCAATCTGAAGCCCAAGGATGACCGTTCGAGCGACATCTCGACGGTGCTGCGCCGCCTGTCGCGCTCGGCGCGGGGCGTCGCCGGAATCTCGGTCTATTTCCAGCCGGTCCAGGACCTGACGATCGATTCCACCGTAAGCCGCGCACAATATCAATTTGTGCTCGAGGGCTCGAACACCGCCACGCTGAACCAGTATGTGCCGCGCCTGATCGACGCGCTTTCGAAGCGGCCGGAACTGGAAAACGTTTCGACCAATTTTACGGATCGAGGTCTGTCCGCAACTGTGATCGTGGATCGCGACACCGCCGCGCGCTTCGGAATCACGGCGGCCACCATCGACAACGCGCTCTACGACGCCTTCGGCCAGCGCATCGTGTCGACCATTTTCACCCAGTCCAATCAGTACCGCGTGATCATGGAAGCTGACCCGGAGGTGCAGAACACCATTGCCTCCCTCGGTGACATCCACATGCCCTCCGCCGGCGGCGGGCAGGTGCCGCTTTCGGCCTTCGCGCGGGTGGAGGAACAGCGCGTGCCGCTCGAGACCGATCATCTGGGTCAGTTCCCGGCGGCTATGATCTCCTTCGACATTGCCTCCGGCTATTCACTGGGCGCCGCGGTTGATGCGGTGAAGCAGGGCGAGAAGGACGCGGGACTTCCCGCCAGCATCGCGACGAATTTCCAGGGCTCGGCGCTCGCGTTTCAGTCAGCGCTGTCGAGCGAATTGCTCTTGATCCTGGCCGCGATCGTGACGGTCTATATCGTGCTCGGCGTGCTCTATGAGAGCTTCATCCATCCCATCACGATTCTCTCCACGCTGCCATCAGCGGGTGTCGGCGCCCTTCTGTTTCTGATCCTGACCGGCAACGATCTCGGCATCGTGTCGATTATCGGCATCATCCTGCTCATCGGTATCGTGAAGAAGAACGCGATCATGATGATCGACTTCGCGCTCACCGCAGAGCGCGAGGAGGGTAAGAGCCCGCGCGACGCGATCCATCAGGCGGCGCTCCTGCGCTTCCGCCCGATCATGATGACAACGGTGGCGGCGCTGTTCGCGGCCCTTCCGCTCATGCTGGGCAACGGAACCGGCTCCGAACTGCGCCATCCGCTCGGCATCTCCATCGTCGGCGGATTGCTGGTCAGCCAGCTGCTTACATTGTTCACGACGCCGGTGATCTACATCTATTTCGATCGTATGAGCGAACGTTTCGGCTGGCGTTCGCGCAGTCCGCGTACCGAACCGGCCGGACCATGAGCTTTTCGTCCGTCTTCGTCCGCCGCCCGATCGCGACCACGCTGCTCACGATCGGGTTTGCGCTTGCAGGCATGGCGTCCTTCTTCCTGCTGCCGGTCGCATCCCTGCCCAATGTCGATATCCCGACCATTTTCGTAATCGCATCGATGGCCGGTGCGTCGCCCGAAACCATGTCCACCAGCGTGGCGACGCCGCTGGAACGGCACCTGGGTTCGATTGCCGACGTCACCGAAATGACCTCGCAAAGCTCGGTCGGCAGCACCCGGATCGTGCTTCAGTTCGGACTGGACCGGAACATCGACGGCGCCGCACGCGACGTGCAGGCGGCGATCAATGCGGCGCGTGCCGACCTTCCCGCCTCGCTCAAATCCAACCCGACCTACCGCAAGCTCAATCCGGCCTCGGCGCCGATCCTCATTCTAGCGCTGACCTCCGACACGCTGTCACCCGGGCAGATCTACGACTCCGCCTCCACGATCCTGCAGCAAAAGCTCAGCCAGGTGAACGGCATTGGTCAGGTGCAGATCGGCGGTTCGTCGCTGCCCGCGGTGCGTATCGATCTCAATCCGCGTGCGCTGTTCAAATACGGAATCGCGCTGGAAGACGTGCGCGCCGCGCTCTCCGCCGCCAACGCGAATGCGCCCAAAGGTGCTATCGAGCAGGGCGCGCTCAAATATCAGATTGCGGTAAACGATCAGGCGCGGATCGCGGACCAGTACCGCACGTTGATCGTGGCCTATCGCAACGGTTCGGCCGTGCGGCTTCAGGACGTCGCGAATGTCACCGACGGCGTCGAAGACGTGCGCAATATCGGGATGGCGAACGGCAAGCCCGCGATTCTCGTGATCCTGTTCGGCCAGCCCGGCGCCAACGTCATACAGACCGTGAACAATGTGAAGGCGGAGCTTACCAATCTGCAGGCGGCGATTCCGCCCTCGATCAAGCTCATCATCGCCAACGACCGCACCGGCACGATCCGCGCCTCGGTGCGCGACGTCGAGATCACGATGCTGATCTCGATCGTGCTCGTAGTTTTCGTTGTCTACTTGTTCCTGCGCAGCGCCCGGGCGTCGCTGATCCCGAGCGTCGCCGTCCCGTTGTCGCTTATTGGCACGTTCGGCCTCATGTATTTCGCGGGCTTCAGCCTCGACAATCTTTCGCTGATGGCGCTGACGGTGGCGACGGGCTTCGTGGTCGACGACGCCATCGTCGTGCTGGAGAACATTACCCGCCATATCGAGGCCGGTATGGGCCGTTTGGAGGCAACCATCCTAGGGGCGCGGGAAGTGGGCTTCACGGTGCTTTCGATGAGCCTGTCGTTGATCGCTGTGTTCCTGCCGATCACGCTGATGGGTGGTATCGTCGGCCGCTTCTTCAACGAATTCGGAATGGTGCTAGCGGGTGCGGTCCTGATCTCGCTGGTGGTTTCGCTGACCACGACACCGATGCTCTGCGCCAATCTCGATCTGCACAAGCCCGATCGCAAACAAAACTGGCTGCTGCGCACCTCCGAGCGCGTGTTCGACGGCGGGCTTCGCGCCTATGACCGTTCGCTTAGCTGGGTGCTGGCAAATCCCGGCACGATCGTCTTCGTGCTCGTCATCGCCATCGTTCTCAATTTCTATCTCTACATCATCGTGCCCAAAGGCTTCTTCCCGTCTGAGGACACGGGCGATGTCAATGGCGGCATCCGGGCCGACCAGAGCATCTCGTTCCAGCTGATGCGGCAGAAATTCTCGAAGTTCGTATCCATCATCGCGAAGGACCCGGCTGTGGAGAACGTCGTGGGATTTGCGGGCGGCGGCGGTGGCGGGCCGCGTGGCGGCGCCACGAACTCCGGGAATGTTTTCGTCCAGCTGAAGCCCAAATCCGAGCGTGGGGGCTTAAGCACCGATCAGGTGATCGAGCGCCTGCGCGCGCCGCTCAGCACCGTCGCCGGCGCGCGCATGTTCCTGCAGAACGCGGGCGGCGTGCCGGGTGCCGGCGGCCGTCAGGGCAACGGCGCCTATCAGTACACGCTGCAGGCCGACACGCTCGCCGATCTCGACGAGTGGATGCCCAAGATCACCAACGCGCTGCAGGACGTGCCGGAACTCGAAGACGTCAATTCGGACCGCGAAGACAAGGGGCTCGAGGTCGAGCTCACCATCGACCGCAACACCGCGGCTCGGCTCGGCATCACTGCGTCGCAGATCGACAACACGCTTTACGACGCCTTCGGCCAGCGCCAGGTGTCCACGATCTACAACGATCTCAACCAGTATCATGTGGTGATGGGCGTTGCGCCGGAGTTCTGGCAGAGTCCCGAGACGCTGAAAGACGTCTATGTCTCGACCTCGGGCGGCGCGGTCAGCGGCACGGCCGCAACCGGTGCGGTGGCGGGAACCACGACGCTCGCCAATACCACGGCGCTCACAACGAGCCAGGTCGCCCAGGACGCCCTGCGCAACCAGCAGCTCAACACGCTGACCAACAGCGCGCGCGGTGGCGCTTCCACCGGTGCGGCGGTCAGCACGGCGCAGGAGACAATGGTTCCGCTCGCGGCGTTCTCCACTTTCGGTCCGGGTACGACGCCGCTTGCCATCAACCACCAGGGGCCCTTCGTGTCCGCGACGTTCTCGTTCAATCTGGCGAAGGGTGTTTCACTCGGTCAGGCGACGGCCGCGATCCAGCGCACGATGAGCGATATCCATGTGCCGGTTTCCGTCCATGGCGGCTTTGCGGGATCGGCGCAGATCTTTCAGCAATCGCTCTCGGGTGAGCCGCTCCTGATCCTCGCCGCCATCGTCGCGGTCTATATCGTGTTGGGCATTCTTTATGAGAGCTATATCCACCCGCTGACGATCCTGTCGACCTTGCCGTCAGCCGGCGTCGGCGCGGTGCTCGCGCTTCTGATCGCGCATGTCGAGTTCAGCCTTTTCGCGCTGATCGGCGTCATTCTACTTATCGGCATCGTGAAGAAGAACGCGATCATGATGATCGACTTCGCGCTCGTCGCCGAGCGGGAGCAGGGGTTGTCCTCGCGCGACGCGATCTACAAAGCGTGCCTGTTGCGTTTCCGCCCGATCATGATGACGACGTTTGCCGCCATCTTGGGCGCGCTACCCCTTGCGATCGGGTTCGGTACGGGATCGGAGCTGCGCCAGCCGCTCGGCATCGCTATCGTCGGCGGGCTCATCGTCAGCCAGCTTTTGACTCTCTACACGACCCCGGTCGTCTATCTCTATCTCGATCGCTTCCGCGAATGGGCCAAGCGTGGCTGGGACCGCTGGTACGCGCACCTGCTGGGTGACGATCGCGCGCCGCAGCCGGGCGAATAGGCAGCCTAGAGATTCGGCAGCTCTTCGGTGTTGGTCTCGCCGTTATGGATTTCGGAATTGCGATACTGCCGGTAAAGGCTGCGCTGCGTCGCGTAATAGTCGATCGAGGTGCGCTCGATCTGGTCGAGCGTCTCCACATTGCGCGCGCGCAGATCGAGCACGCCGAGGCCAGCCCGGGCGTATCCCAGCGTGTGATAGCCATCGAACCGTGCATAGGTGAACGGATCGAAGAAGATGTCGACGACCCGCCCGGCGGTATCGCGCGGCGGCGACGGACCGAGGAACGGCAGGACCCAGAAGGGACCTTCGCCCACGCCCCACACGCCCAGGGTCTGTCCGAAATCTTCCGTATGGGGCGGAATGCCCATCTTCGCTGCGATGTCGAAGAACCCGCCGATGCCCATCGTGGAATTCACCACGATCCGGCCGAGCGTCTGGGCGCCGCGGATCGGCGCGCCCTGCAGGATGTCGTTCGCAAACGTGACCGGCAGGTCCATGTTTTCGAGTGTGTTGTGCAAGCCGTCCCGGATCCGCTCGGGCACAGCGTGGTTGTAGAAGACGGCTACCGGACGGGCGAGGTGCTTGTCGAAGCTCTGGTTGAGCTCGAAAATCTTTCGGTTGGTGGGCTCATAGGGATCGTTCTGGGCGAGCGATTCCGGGTTGGTCGTGGTCGCGCAGCCACCCAGGGCCGCACCCGCCATCAAAACCGCCAACAGCAATACAGGACGCAACATGCCCCACCCTTCGATCTATCCGAATCTGGGAAACGTTCTGGTTTGAGAATCGATGCAACCGATAATATCGGGATTGGCCCCGCAACGGACAAGTCCCGACAGCGTTTTCCTGCGCATTAGTTGCAGTTTAGCCCCTCCTTCGGGGCGGCTCATTTGGCCGAAGTTCTCCACAAGGAAGCTACGCAGCAATTCTTTTGCCAATTTGTAACCCCAAAGCCGTGTCGCCCTGAGACGCTAGGGCGCACCATTTTACGTCGCCGGACTAGCGACGGATCAATTCCCCACCCAGCCCTGGGCTATTGCCGCATCGTTACGCGCGCGTTCAGGCGAGCCCAGGATCTGGCGGTTGAAGCCGATGCGCTTGAACCAGTAGTGCAGGCCGAGCAGGTCGGTGAAGCCCATGCCGCCATGGACCTCGGTCGCGGTGCGCGCGACGAAGGGACCGATTTCCGACAGATGCGCTTTGGCGTGGGCGGCGAGGCGGCGGGACTGGTCCGGTCGTGTGTCGAAACCATAGGCCGCGTACCAGATCAGCGCGCGGCAAGGTTCGAGTTCGGCGGCCATCTCGGCGCAGAGATGCTTGACCGCCTGGAACGAGGCGATGACACGGCCGAACTGTTTGCGCTCTTTCGCGTAGGCAACGGCCTTCTCGATCATGCTCTCGCCCGCGCCGAGTGTGTCGGCGGCAAGGATGATGCGGCCTGCGTCGATCATGCGCTCCAGTGTCAAAAGGCCATTGCCGCCGGTGAGCGGTTCGGCATCGACGCTATCGAAATTCAGTTCGCCGATGGCGCGTGTCGCATCGATGGTGGCGAGCAGGGTCTTCTCCAAACCCTTCGCGTTCGCATCGACCAGATGCAGGTCGCCGAACTTGTCGGCGACGATGAAGATATCCGCGCCGTTGAAGTCGAGCGCGAACAGGGACTTGCCGCTGAGCTTCCCGTTTTTGGCTGTGACCTGCGCCTTTTCGCGCGGGCCGCTGGCGTGTTCGCTGACAGCGACACTGGCGATGGCTTCTCCGCTGGCGAGTTTCGGCAGCCACGTTCTTTTCTGCGCGTCCGTGGCCGCGCCCGTCAGCGTAAGCGGCGCCATCACCGCACTCGCCACAAACGGCACGGGCGCGACGTGCTTGCCGAGCATCTCCGCCGCCAAGGCCGCATCCAGAAGCGAGAGGCCAAGACCGCCGAACTCTTCGGGGATCAGAATGCCCGGCGCTCCGAGTTCAACCAGCGCCTCGAACACATCGCGCGCAAACGGCTCGTTCGCCGCTTTGCGCACACGCTCCAGCGGCGCCACGCGCGCGAGCGTGCGGTCGATGCTCTCCTGCATCATCGTCTGGTCAGAGGTGAGACAGAATTCCATCAGCTTGCCGCCTTCGGCTCTCTAGGCATGCCGAGACCGCGTTCGGAGATGATGTTCTTCTGAATCTGTGCCGTGCCGCCGCCGATGATGAGGCCGAGGTCGAACATGAAGCTCGTCTGCCACGCGCCACCCGCGCGCAGATGCGGCGCGTGTCCGTAAAGGATTCCGAGTTCGCCGAGGATGTCGTTGGCGAACCCGGCGAGCTGATGATTCAGCTCGCAGCCCATCAGCTTCACGATAAGTCGCGCAACGCCGGGGTCTTCGCTCTTCAGGCTCGCGGTCAGAAGGCGCAGGCCATGATATTCCATCGCCATCACCCGCGCCTGCAGCTTCAGGAGCCGGTCGCGATAAACGGGATGGTCCATCAGCCTGCGGCCATCGACCTCCTCGGTCATCATCATGTCGACCAGCGCCTTGAAACGCGTGCCGGCCTGATTGGGATCGCCGAGCATGCCGCGCTCGTGTTTCAGGGTCGCGTTGGCGACCAGCCAGCCCTGTCCGCGCTGACCGACGATATCCTTCTTCGGCACGCGCACATCGGTGAAGAACACCTCGTTGAATTCGGCCCGGCCCGTCATGGTGACGAGCGGGCGCACCTCGATACCCGGCGTCTTCATCGAGAAAAGGAGATAGGAAATACCTTCGTGCTTGGGTTTGTCGGGCTCCGTACGCACAAGACAGAAGATCATGTCGGCCTGTGCGGCGGTTGAGGTCCAGATCTTCTGGCCGTTGATGACGAAATCGTCGCCATCCTCCACCGCGCGCGTCGAGAGTGAAGCGAGATCGCTACCGGCGCCGGGCTCGGAATAGCCCTGGCACCAGATCACCTCGCCGCGCAACGTCGGCGCGATCCAGCGCTGCTTCTGTTCTTCAGTGCCGATTTCTAGCAAGGTCGGCACCAGCATGGAGATGCCTTGGTTCGCCATGCCCATCGGCAAGCCGGCCGCGATGAACTCCTCCGCAATGATGCGGGATTTCAGGATATCTGGCGTCCCGCCGAAACCGCCATATTGCTTGGGGATCGTGCGCGCGGCATAGCCGTGCTCGATCAGCAGCCGTTGCCAGGCGCGCGATTCTTCGTTGAAGCCGAGCCCGCGCGGTGCGCGCCCGCCAAATTCCTGGGCAAAGGCACGCACTTCGTCGCGGAACGCTTCGTATTCGGGACCGTAGGAGAGGTCCACGGCGCGCTTACAGCCGTTCGACGATCGTCACGTTGGCGAGGCCGCCGCCTTCGCACATGGTCTGAAGGCCCCAGCGCTTGTCGTTCTGCTTGAGCGCATTGATGAGCGTCGTCATCAGCTTGGTGCCAGAGGCGCCGAGCGGATGGCCGAGCGCGATCGCGCCGCCATGAACATTGATCCTGTCGGGATTGGCGCCGGTGTATTGCAGCCACGCCGCCGGCACCGAGGCAAACGCCTCATTGACTTCATAGAGATCGATGTCGTCGATCTTCATGCCGCTCTTCTCGAGCGCGCGCTTGGTGGCCGGGAGGGGCGCTTCCAGCATGATCACCGGATCGCCACCGATGACCGTCATGTGATGGATGCGTGCCAGCGGTTTCACGCCCAGCGCCTTGAGCCCCTTCTCGTTGACGATCATCACGCCCGATGCGCCATCGCAGATCTGCGACGAGGTCGCCGCCGTGATCGCGCCGCCTTCGCGCAGCAGCTTCACGCCCTTGATACCTTCGAGGCTGACATCGAAACGGATGCCTTCATCGACGGTGTGCTCGATCTCGCTGCCGTCATCGAGCTTCACCTTCAGG
>Ga0105239_10002951_pt1 | contig 21209 bp, 16 predicted proteins | sample KBSC44metaG_FD_92761 | JGI IMG/M metagenome (GOLD analysis project Ga0105239, IMG submission 92761) | Corn rhizosphere microbial communities from Kellogg Biological Station, Michigan, USA - KBS C4-4 metaG | ecosystem: Host-associated > Plants > Roots > Rhizosphere > Soil | place: Michigan, USA... | reverse complement strand
CGATTCCCTACATCGGCAATTGAAGGCCCGCGCCGCGCTGGCAGGCATGGCGTTGTCCGACTTTCTGATCCGTGAGGTTCGGAAAATCGCTGAGTATCCTACTCCCGAAGAGATGCGGGAGCGGTTGGCTCAGCGCGACCCCTATCGGGGCAAGCTCTCCCCTACCGATGTCCTGCGTGGCGAGCGTGATTCGCGTTGATCGTAGTTGATGCCTCAGCCGTCCTCGAGCTTCTACTGCGTACAGACAAGGGCATCAAGGTACAGGAGCGGGTGTTGGACTCGGGAGAGACTCTCCACGCACCCCATCTGATTGACATTGAGGTTACGCAAACACTTCGCCGCCTGGCGATCCTCAAAGAGATCACCGCAGCTCGGGGCAAACATGCGCTCGAAGACCACGTTGCACTCAACATCAAACGCGCAGAGCACAAAGACCTGCTGGAGCGAGTCTGGACGTTGCGTGACTCAATCACGGCATACGATGCGGCCTATGTTGTCTTGGCCGAGATCCTGGATGCCCCGTTGATCACCTGTGACGCAAGACTTGCCCGCTCGCATGGACACAAAGCGCGCATAGAAGTGATCGGCTAGAGTGTCCTGATCAGCGCGATTTTGTGACTGGCGCTCGTCCTGAAAAGGGGCCCCTGCTTTACCCTGGGGCAGCTGCTGCTCGCCGTTGCATTGGTGTTGAAAATCGGCATCCATGTTCTACCCCGCATGCGCCACCGACCGCATCCCCGGGCCCCGCCGTGAAAAACCGCTTAGTGGCCGCGAACGCAGCGACTCTTAACAACAGATGGACCGGGGTGGGTCACAATCTGCAGCACTGAACGTCAGTTACACAGTAAGTCACGTCGCTGCATTTAACCCGAGACCAAGGGACCCTGAAGATGAAAAATCGATCCGGTGTACGCAAAAGCAGTCTTGCGCTGCTGTCGGTCAGCAGCGTCGTAGCGACGGTGCTGGCGCTTCCTGTCGAGGCAGCCGATTCACACGACCATTCCATGTCGACAGCACCCGTGACGCCGACGACCCTGACTGAATGGGCAAAGGGGGCAAAGCTGTTTTCCGGCTTGGGAGACGCGCACCGTAAGATCTCAACGCGTTCACGCGAAGCGCAGAAGTATTTCGATCAAGGGATGCGTTTCATGTGGGCCTTCAACCACGATGAAGCGTCGCGCTCTTTCGCGCGTGGCGCCCTGCTGGATGCGCATTGCGCCATGTGCCTGTGGGGCTTTGCGCTGACCGTGGGACCCAACTACAACATGCCGATGATGGCCGAGGCGCGCGCCAGGGCAGCCCAAACCGCTCTGCGCAAAGCGATGCGGCTCGAAAAGTCCCTCACACCCGTCGAGCGCGATTTGATCGAAGCACTGCGGGCACGGTATCCGAAGCCCCAAGCGCTCGATCCCGGTAATGCGGGACCGGTGCTCAGCGCTTATGCGAAAGCCATGCGCACGGTGGCGCATCGCTACCCGGAAGATTCCGACGTCCAGACCCTGTTCGCGGAGTCACTGATGAACATCAATGCATGGAAGCTCTGGAGCGCGGATGGCAAACCCAACACTGAAACCGAGGAGATCGTCGCGACCCTGGAGGCTGTCCTGAAACGCGATCCGCAGCACCCCGGGGCGAACCATTACTACATTCATGCCATCGAGGCATCACAGCACCCTGAGAAAGGCGTGGTCGCTGCAGAACGGCTGAAAGGCATGATGCCGGCCGCCGGCCATCTGGAGCACATGCCCTCACACATCCTGCAGCGTGTCGGACGTTATGAAGAGGCCGCGGAGGCCAATCGCAAGGGCTATGCCGCCGATCAGGTGTATCTGCAAGCCACTCAGGCTCCGGACTACTACCCCATGTATCTGCTGCACAACCTGCAGTTCCTGGCGTATTCCGCAGCCATGGAGGGGCGCAAACAGGAAGCGCTGACGGCCTCCGGGCAGATGCGCCAGCAGTTTCCGGAGTCGGCCATGATGGCCACGCCCGGTTTCGACTGGATGGCGGGCGCACTGCCCTACATGGTCATGGTGCGTTTCGCAGCCTGGGAGCCGATCCTGGCGGAACCTGCGCCCAACCCCGCCCTGCAGGGACTCACTGGAGGCTATCTGTTTGCCAGGACGCTGGCGCTCGTCTCGACAAACCAACTGCCGGCGGCACGCCAGACTCTGGAACAGTTGCAAACACTACGGGCCGCGGTTCCCAAAGAGGCTCCGGCAGGCAACAATAATCTGGCGGACGTGTTGAATTTAGCCTATGCGGTGTCCCTGGCCACCGTTCAGAGCGGCGGCGGCGAGCACGATGCGGCCATAACGACCCTCGCTGCCGCTGCTGAGCTGGAAGATGCCCTGGCGTACGACGAGCCTTCAGCGTGGTTCTTCCCGGTACGTCATCTTCTAGGAGCGAAATTGATCAGCGTCAAACGCTATGCGGACGCTGAGGCGGTCTATCGAGAGGACCTGCGACACAATCCAGACAACGGCTGGTCGCTGTTTGGATTGAGTCAGGCCCTGCGAGCGCAGGGCAAAACAGCAGAAGCCGCACAGACAGACTCGCTGTTCGAGAAGGCCTGGAATCACGCGGACGTGACGTTGACCTCCTCTTCGGGCAATTGAAGATGCACAGACGCACCCTCATTCAAGGTGCGTCTGGACGGAAGGAATCCGCGGCACCAACTGGTGACGTCAGACGCCATGCTTCGTTCAACTCTTAAAATTTCATCACTGCCCTGCCGACGATTTCTCCCGCTCTCAGCAGCTCGATGTGTTCATTGATCTGATCGAACCTGAACAGCTCGATGGTGTGACGGATCTTGTCCTCAGCCGCCAACGCCATGACCTCAGTCAGATCGGTGTTGTTACCCCAGTAGGAGCCGTGAAATGTCTGCTCGCGCGATACCCGCGGAAACAGCGGGATGTCCACCCGATCACCCACCAGTCCCACATCGACATAGTGCCCGCTGATCGCGAGGAGACTGAATGCCAGTTGCATCATTTCCGGCGCGCCGGCGCAGTCGATGATGGCATCGAGGTCACTCTGGCCGGTGGCCTCGCTCAGCTCCTTGCTGACATCGCTCGCGGATTTGCCCTTGATGTTGATGACGTGATCGACGCCATATTAGAAGTTAGGCCGACGACCGAGTGTTGAAGGAATGTCGCCAATTCGAATCGAGGTGCGAACCCCCGTGATCTTCTTGTACTAACGGGCAGCAATGCCGACCGACCCTAAGTGTTTCAAAAATAGCTTCGACGCTCGAGGCCTCACACCGTACGAGCCAGCCTACGCTACTTCTCTCCGACCTGTCATGCTGCACGGGCGCTTCATGCAACGGCGCAGGTGATCGGAGACAGCGGAAGTCCGGGCCTCGGCCGCCTCACCAGTGCGTGGCCATGCGCAGACCCAGTGAAATGTCGTGCATCGATGTGCGCGCCAGACCTGCCATGGCCTGGTAGTCCGCAAACGCGGCGACTCCGAAGGGGAACTGCGCCGACAGGCCGGCCGACCAGTTGAAATAGTCCCGATCGGGATCGTCCGTCAGGATCGCGAATGCTGAAGCGGTATCTGCCTGGAAGCGAGCCGTGACGGAGCGGGCCGTCGAGGCGAACTCATGCACGCTGAATGCCTGCACATGCGGCAGGAATACACCGAAACGCGTGTTGAGCGCGTATGAAGCGTGGCCGCCCGCTTTGACGGTGAAGGACTCCCCGAGCTGCTGGTCGAACGAAAGGTCGAGACCTTCGGCGCCCGATTCCTCGAAGCCGCCGATGTCGACGCGAACGTAAGTGGGGCTCACCACTGGTCCCACGGTCAGGCCGCGCCAGTGCCAGTCGTAGCCGGCACTTGCACTGACTGCGTCCTGGCGCCCAGTAGTAGAGCCGATGGCCCTCCGGTCGACGAGTCCGTCCGCTGTGACAACGCTGCTCGCGAACTGGATATGCCGACTCGAGTCGAAATCGAGCTTGCCGTGGCTCGCCATGAAGTCGACATGGCCATCACCGACGTACCACGATCCATACAACGATGCTGTGACGTTCTTGCTGTCCACCCGCGCCTCGGGCGCGGCGAACTCGCTCCTGGCACGGGCATACCCAATGGCACCACCGGCGACGAGTGAATCCGTAAACCGATAATCCAGCCCCAACATGAATCCATGACTACGCAGATCGGCCGCCGATTCACTGTCGCTCGCCTGCCGATCACCGACTCGTAGATTGGCCGTCACGAAAATTCCGATGCGGTCGCGCAGCAACTCACTGAGCGGTGCGCCGTCGCCCGCATCGCCACCGCCGCCACCGATCACCTCACTCAGGATCGACGCCAGATCCGCGAGCGGAATGTCGACATCGCCGCCCTGAACGTGAACTCCCGAGGCACTCACACCTCGATGGCCGCGACGCAAATCCGTCAGTCGGTCGCTCAGATTCTCGAATTGCGAGTCCGAGAAACTGAGTCCCATACGCTGCATGCTTGTGATCTGCTGTCCGGAGAGCGAATCGAGCGCACCTTGCAGACCAGAGACATTCTCCGCATTGGCATAGTCATTGATCAGCGCGCGGCATTGCTGCAGCAGATCGGTCGGACCGGCCCCAAGCGTTGCGCCGGCTTCGTAGCGCGCAGTCAGATCCGAGCACGAGCGCTCGAGTGCCCGAGCAACCGACCTCTGATTGGCGGTCAGACCGGGAATGGAGGACAGCGGAGTCTCCTCGCCCTCGACGTTGGAACCTGCCACCGTGATCGTGACGGAGCTACGGGTCACCGATTCACTGGCTGGATCGCTCACGGTCAACGTCACGGTATTGACGCCATCACGAAGTTTAAGTGTCGGCTTGCTCGTGCCCTGTACCGAATCCACCGTCACTGCCTGGCCGTGAACCATTGCGGCCGCGGTCCAGGCATAAGCCGATTCCGGAATACCTCCCGCCCCTGTGCCGCCAGTTACTGTAGCCACCAGCGTAACGCGCTCGCCCGGCAAGCCGTCGGCGTCGGCTACAGTGCGGTTACCTCCTGAGATAGTCGGTGTTGTGGGCTGGATGGCACCCACCGCAATACGTACAGAGGTCGCCGCGCTCTGTTGGCCGCGGCTGTCGGTGACAACCAAGGACACGGTGCTGGAGCCATCGTTGAGTGTCAACTTCGGACGTGGCCCGGTCGCAGTCGCCACGGTAGTGCCATTGACGGACCAGGAATACGAGGCAATCGTCGCGCCTGCTTCGGCAGTACTGCCGCTTCCGTCGAACAGTACAGACTCCCCCGCCTTACCGTCCGTGTCGGCAACACTCCGGTTACCACCTGCTATGGCCGCTGTCGGGGCGTTGGGACCACCCACTGTGATGGTCACCGAAGTCGTACCAGTCAGTCCGAAGCTGTCTGTGACAGTCAATGCGACCGTATTACTACCATCCTTGAGAGCCAGCGTGGGCTGCGGTCCAGTGACACTGGTTATCTGTATACCGTTTACAGACCACGCATATGTGGTGATTGACGCTCCGCTCGCAGCACTGCTGCTGCGACCGTCGAAGGTCACGGACTCACCCGTCTTGCCATCACTGTCATTGACAGTCCGATCACCCCCCGCGATAGCGGCGGTCGGAGGAGGCGCTGCGACGGTAATGGTGACCGGTGCAGACTCCAGGCTCGCCTGCCCAGTGTCACTTACTACGAGCTTGATCGTGTTGGCGCCATCGTTCAGCCGGAGCGTCGGGTTGGGTGAATTGGCACCCGTAACCTGACCGTTGACTGTCCACTTATATGTCAGGTTGGTACAGGCAGTTCCCACGGGACCCGTACAGTCTCCAAAAACGCTGCCGGAACTGCTCATGAGCACCGACTCGCCAGCCAGCTTGTCAGAGTCGGAAATCCCTCGATTCCCACCCGCGACGACAGCCACACTGGGGCCATAGACCACCAGCGTGAGAGTAGTCGAGCTCGTCCGACCGGCTGAGTCGATCACGCCCAATGTCGCAACATGATTGCCATCGGTGAGAGTGACAGTGCTCGTCGGGAGCATACTGACGGTCTCCATCCCGCCGTCGATGCTCCACGAGTACTCAATAATCGGCGCCGCGTCCAGTGCAAGGGTGCTACCCGAAGCGTCGAGAGTGGTGGACTCGCCCCCCGCGGCATGATTGGTGTCGAAAATTCCGCAAGAGCCTGCTTGGCAGGACACGTTGCTCCCGGTTGCAGTAGCTATCGCAGTCAGTGTGGGTAACCCGGCAGCCCATGCGGTCGCCGGTGTGATGAACAAAGCGATGAGTGTCGCTAAAACCGCGGCACCGATAGGCACGAAGGGGTTGAAGCAATCACACACAATGCCGTGCGCGCGTGGCCGCGACGCGACGCGCCGGCTCATATTAACTATCATCCGTTGGTCCTTGTTCGTCCGTATTTCGCGTCGAGCGTTTCGTCACCGCTCGCGTGATCGCTTGTCCTTAGTCGCCGGCGTGTATCTGCGGCCGCATTGATTCAAGCAGGTTGCGATCCTAACGGCTGCCGGTCGCGACTGGCAACGATGTTCACGTAGCCGCAATACAATCCGTCGCATTCCGGAGACGCATCACGATCATATGTTGGATTAGATCGACGGGTGCCGAGCGAATGTCGCGATCTCAGCGTCTCTCGTGACCGCGCTCACGATGACGAGCGGTCGAATCGTCGTGCGCAGGCGCCTGCAGGGGCTCATCGGGCACACGCGGATCGAGCCCGATCGTAACAGCCAGGGCCGCCAGGGAACTCTTTTCGGGCACCAGTCGGTCCGCCCCCAGAGCCCGCTGCTGCGCGAGCCGCCGGCGTACCTCCGCCGCGAAATGTTGAAACCATTCGGTACGCTGACGGGCGGCAATCTGGCGCGATCCCTCTTCCAGCAGAGCGGCATTGACCGCGGCGATACGAGAGTCACCCCAGTCAGGGTTGTTCAACAATGGTGCAACCAGAAGAAAAATCCGGTCGGAGCCGGCAGAGACCTCGGCCGGAGGAGCGCCCGCCTCATCGCCCGCAGGCGGGCTGCGACTGCGCTCTCGAACGAAAAGCCCGGCCGTGCCGGCGACCAACACTGCGAGAACCAACACGCCCATCCATCGGGCTCGTGCCAGGGTCCACACGCGCACCAGGGCGGGCGGCATCGGCCTGCCAACTCCGGCAGCAAGCGGCGGCCTTGTGCCGCCATCCGACGCAGCAGCCTCTGGTAGCGACCGCGGCTGCATGACCTCCTCTGCATCATCCCCGCAATAGGCCGTGAGTGAATCCAGAAGCGACGTCCTCAGCCGCCGGTAGTCTTCGAGACTCAAACGACCCTCGGCGTATTCCTTCGCCAAGGACCGAAGCCGGCCCCCAACGTCCTTACTCACAGGTGATATCTCCAGCACACCGTGCAATTGCTCACGATGCGCTGAACTCCACAACCACGACCGACACATTGTCATTGCAAGCGCCGGCCAAAGCCTGACTCATGAGCGCCTTACAGGACGTGTCCACATCCCCGCGCGCGAGGAGTTGGGCGAGATCCGCCTCGCTCAGCTCCTTGTAAAGGCCATCACTGCATAACAGATAGCGATCCCCATGCCGCAGCTCTCGCAGTTCGAGATCCAGGTAGAGGTCTTGCGAGCCGCCCACCGCCCGGGTAATGACATTGGAAGCCTCATGTTGTGCGGCAGCTTCCTTGTTGATGCTCCCCTCGTCCAACAGCGCCTGCACCTCCGTGTGATCTCGCGTGATTTGGGTCAGCGATTCCTGCTGCAGGCGATAGACCCGACTGTCCCCCGCCCAGATGCTCAGACAGTAAGCATCGAACGCCAATAACGCAGCAACCGTACTCCCCGTCATCAGCCCGATCTCGAGCGACGAACGATGGAGCCGTTCGTTCACGGCCCTTAGGCGTTCCTCGACACTATCGAGCAACTCGCTCAGGCGCCTTGGTCGCGGAATGACACACAGTGCCTCGACAATCATGCGGCTGGCGACGTCGCCGCCTTTGTGACCACCCATACCGTCGGCCACGACCCACAATCCCGACGCAGAAAGCTCGAGTACGGAATCTTCGTTGTGTGACCGTACGTTGCCCTGCGAAGTGGCAGATGCCGAGCGCCAGGTAAATCCCGTCGTTGGGTTCCCGCGCACGGCCGTCGTGGACATTGCAGCGCTTACCGCAGATCTGCAGCGCTGGACGCGGCGGCCAGCAACATCAATGGAAGCTCGCGGTCGTTAAAGCCCGAATCTCCCCCGCTAAGACGTTGGACCGCGGCCAGTGCGGCATCGGCGCCGGTCTGGGCATCGTCGACAAATCGGCGTGCCAACAGTACGGGCAGCCTTGCAAGTTGCGGATCGTCAAACAACCGTGCACCAGCGAGTAACCATACATCGCCGCTCATCAATGTATCGTAATGAGCCACGACGGGCTCAGCGCTGGGAGCGGGCGCGGGCGCCGTGAGCAGATCCAGGAGGCTGCCACGGGCGGCCGTGCGCGGCAGCTGGAGCGGATCACCATCGCTTTGCACTGATTGCAATTCGCCTTCAATCACCGTGACCTCGGACGCGCGCAGACGAACAGCCTGCGCTGGCCCTGCGCAAACAACGGCGCACTCATTGGAGCGACTTAGAAACACCACCGCGCCAATCTCCGCAACGGTGGTCCCGGAAGCCGGCCCCGGCGGTTGATTCCGCACAGCCTCGAGCGCTCGCCGCACCTCTTCCACCAGAGAGCTCAACGACCCCGCTGTTGGAATATCGTGCAGGACATCGGCCATGGATTGTGCGATCGAGGCGCCGCCGGGGTCGTGTCCAGCGCTGCACGAGACGCCCCACAGGCGTTGATCCGGCCGTGAGATAAAGTAGATGCGCGGCGGAGAGCCGGGCCCACGCGTGATCGCGCCATGCCGCACCGTGATGGCAACTGGCTGGGAGTTGAGTTCCAACGCCGACGCTGCGGGGCCGATCGAGCGCGCCGACCCGGCTGGAGCAGGCCTCCAGGTAGGCCCTGCTGCCGAAGCAGGCGTCCGCGCAGGATCTGCCGTAGCGGACGTACGCGGCGGCCCTGTCGCCGGAGCAGACGTCCACGCTTGGTCAGCTGCATCAGGCGCCCGTGCCGACCCTATTGCAGAGGGCGCCCACGCAGGGTTGGCCGCATCAGGAGTCGGCGCAGAGCCAGTGGCATCCGGCATCCCCGCAGGGTCGGCCACATCAGGCGTCGACGCAGAACCTGCGGCAGCGGACGTCCACGCAGGGCCCACCGCAGTGGCAAGCCCGAGGCTCTCCCACCCAAACCTTTCCCACCCCCCCGCAAGCAGCGCCGCGAAACTCGACGGAGACGGCAGTCCCCGGTTGCACAACCAACACGGCGCAACGACATCGGACCCGGCTGTCCACCACAGCGCCAAAGGGCGCAGTGTGCGCTCGAGCTCACGAGAGGCAAACACGTTAGCCGCCCGCTGTACCGAGTGTACGGTCGAGAGAGGAACCTGCCATTGACCAGGCCGGCGCGCGAACTGACTGTTTCCCATCAGCCCTCGCAGCTGTGCCGACTCGGCGGCCTGTGGCCCACCAACAGGCCCTGTAAGGGCCGCTACCTGCTCATCGAACGCAACCAGGTCCAGATCGTGCGCCTGCAATGCTCCCAGCGCGAGCGCTTCGGCAGAATCGAACCACTGCCGACCGTCATCGCCAGCCACTTCCAGCAGACAATCATCAGTGTTGAGCTGCGCGATCAGGGTAAGCGGGAAATAACGCCCGACCCGATCGACGCTCGGCAACATCACACCGGCGTACGCGCCACTACCACAAACGCCCTCGCCCAACACGAAGCGCCAGACGGGGCTGGTCAGGTAAGCATCGAGCCAGCGATCCTGAAGCTGTTCACGGCTGACGAAGAGGCATTGCTGGAGCCAAGTATCCCAGCCATCGACAAACTCCTGCGACACGCGCCGCTGCAGAAAATCCCCTTTGCAGGGAAGCTTCCCATAGAAGCCTGCTGCGGATTCGGTTTGCATACCCGCCGCTTACATTGCGCAGTGAAACCCGGCGAGCTCATTGCGCGCGAACGGGTTGCGCACCGAGGCTGCGTCCATGATCACGCGCATCGTTTTGCCGCCGGCGCCGAAAGTGACTTTGAAACGGGTGTCGGAGTTGCGCTCGACCTGGGCCTGCGCGAGCAATCGGAACCACGCCCAAGGCCCCTGAAACGAAGTACCGGGAATCGGGCGACCGCCGCGGTCCTCGAAGGCAAACGCGGCTTCACCCGCGCTACCCGGCCACGTCATGGGCCGGGAACGGGGGGACTCGTAGCGATACTCGAAAGACTGACCGTCAACGTTGAGAGTGAAGCGTGCGACGGAGCCGTCGAGCGAGTCAGCCAGCAGGCTGAATCTGGCCTCCGGCCCCTTCGCTCCGGGGGCGAAGTAAAGGTCGCGGATGCGCTGCACGCGCTGGAACTGCTGCAGCATCGCGGCAGGACCCGCCGCGGCACCGTCACGCCAGCGCCACTGCGACCCGGTGGTATCAACGAGCGGCGCCAGATTTTCACGGTAGAACGTATCAAACACCCCACCGGGGCCAAACACGCGGGTGAAATCCTCGAGCTTCGTGTCGGTTGGACTTGCGGGATTCATCGGAAACAGCCCCTCGACGCGCTCGTGGCACTCGCTCACTACCTGCTGCGCGTAGCGGCGTGCAAGCTCTCCACGGGCTTGTGTACTGACGATGGCTTCGCTGCGTTGTGCGACTTCCGCCAGGATATTCCCGAGCGGGGCCGGCATCTGCTTCGCCATCAGATCGAGCGAGCGTTTCGCATCACCCACCGCCGCCTGGACAGAGGGATCCAGCGCGCTCTGCTGACCTACGCCCGAGCCCGTAGTCTGCAAACGTCGCGACTGCTGCTGCAGGCTGGCAAGCATCTGATCAATCGGCGCCTGCCCCGGCGGTCCGTCCACCAGGCGCCGGATGGGCTCGAAGTAGACGGTCACCTTCGTGCCCGGTGGCGCCGCGCCCTCGGGCGGTGCTCCCAGAATCTTCTTCAATCCACCCAGCTTCGCATCGAGCGCCTTGTCGAGCGCACCGCTGGCCCGGCCCGCCACCGAGGTATCGGGCTCGAGCAGATCCGTGTTGGCCGCGACCGCTGTCAGGAAGCCCTTCAGGGGAGACGTGGGACTCGAGATGATGTCGAGCACATCCGCGAACTCGCGGGTATCGGCGGAGCGCTTGATTCCAACATCCTTCACGACCTCGTCCCAGACACGGATGTAGTCGGCCTCGTAGAGGTTCAGCACGTCATAGAGCAACGCGCCGCCCCGGCTCATGTCGAAGGCGTTATCGCCAAAAACCCAGTTGTCCGCGACGAACTGTTGCGTGAGCTGGTATTTTCCGGTCGTGTTGATTTCGTTGAACACCGCGCGCGTATACAGCGCCGGAACGGGCTGCGACAGCGGCTTGCCACTGCGGCGCACCAGCGCTCTGTCCGCCCCACCGCCAGCAACAACATCGAGCCGCACCGCTCGTTTCGAGTCATCGACGTAATTCACCTTCAAGCGGTCGTACATCAACACCGGCAGGGTCGCGTTACGCAGCGCGACGCGCGCCTGTTGGGTCGCCTGCTCGTTGAGTGGCACGGATTTCAGACGATCATCCGGTAACAGTTGCTCGAAATGCATCGTGAGGCGCTGCACCGCTGCCGGATCGCGCGCAAACGCGTGCGCCCATTCGTTCTGACCGACGAAGCGCAGATAATCGGCATCCCGATGTTTCGCATCGCCGAGCATCAGGTATCCCTTCAAATACTCATAGAGCCGATCCGGAGCTGCGACGTTTGCCTGCAGATCCTGCTCGAAGCGCGAGCGCAGAACGGGAACAATGGTGGCATTGAGCTCGCGCGAATACGCGTCACGTGCCCCCTCCCCTAACGCGCTGCCCCGATACAAACCCATCCGCATGTGCCAGGGCACATTGCCCTTATATTTCTCGGCCACCGCGGTTATGTCGTGCAGTAGATCGAGTTCGGGTAACGCCACATCCAGTGTTGCACCAGGAGCATCCGCCGCTGCCTGCGCCGGAGGAAGAGGTTTGCTCGCCTCGGCTACACTGTCGATGTAGGAGGCATTCGCGTTGTAGCTGACGATCAGCCACAACATCCCGAGCAGGAGTACGACGATACAGGCGATGTAGGCCACCGACTGCACCGCGATCTTCTGCAACTGCACGCGACGATTCACGCCTGCGAGACCGGACTCCTGGAAGATCACGTTCTTCAGCAGCCGCTCGATGAAGTACGCCTTGCCCCGGCCTGCCGGGGGCGCTGAGACAGCGCTGGTGAATCCGAATGTGCGGCCAATGGCGCCCAGCATCCGGTCGATCGGCGTGCCTTCCTGCGTTCCGCTGGTGAAGTACACACCCCGGAGCAGAATGCGACTATCGAAGCCGGTGGCCGTGAAGGCCCCCTTCAGCAGATCGCCGAGCAGGGGTTTCAGAGTGGCCATCTGCTGTGGGAAGCCTAGGATTCCGACGCGCCTGCGCGCGTCTCGCTCGCTTTCCATACGGGTGAAGACACGTTGCTGCAGGCGCTCGATGAGTTTGTCGAATTCTCCCTCGAAAGACTCTGTGGCGCCGCCGGATTCGCTCGCCTCGATCGGGAACGTGGTGCCCCAGACCTGCGAGCGCGCCTCCTGGCCAAGATCCTCGAAGAATTCGACGAAGCCCGCAATGAGGTCGCACTTCGTGACGAGCACATACACGGGAACTTTGATCCGCAGGTTGCGGCCGATCTCATCGAGCCGCTCACGAATTGCCGCGACATGGTGCTCGCGCTCACGCTCATCCAGCGCAACGAGATCGCTCGCGCTGATGGCCACGATCACGCCGTTGATGGGTTGGCGACCCCGAAACTTACGCAGCAGCTCGAGGAAGGTGCCCCAACTGGTCGCATCCGCCCGGGCGTTGGAATCCTGAGTCGTATAACGGCCGGCCGTATCCAACAGGATGGCCTCATCCGTAAACCACCAGTCGCAGTTGCGGGTACCACCGACACCCCGCAGCGCCTCCTTGCCGAATTTCTGTGCCAGGGGGAAGTTCAGTCCGGAGTTGACCAACACCGTGGTCTTTCCGGCACCCGGCGGGCCGATGATGATGTACCACGGAAGTTGATACAGGCTGACTGCGCCGCGCTTGGATTTCTTGAGCGCCTCGACGGCCTCGTCGAAACGCTTACGTAGCTGGGCGGCATCCCCGGCTGGCGCCCCGGCGGCGGCACCACTCGCCCCCTCTTCCTGCTTCGAGACTTCACTCGCGAGCCGCTGACTCGCGCGTGCGCTGCGCAAATATCGCACCTGAACATACACAGCGTAGCCCACCGCCAGAACCATGATCGCGACGAGACGCGCCACGACACTTTCGAGCGGTTTGTAGTCGGCAAACGCGAAGTACGGACCCGCGAACCAGATGATGAGCGCCAGTAGGACCAGGCCCAGGGCGACCAGAAAGATACGATTTTTTAACAGTGCCAACATGGCTGTCACAGATCCCGGCGGTGCACGATTTCCACGCGGCGGTTGCGCGCGCGATTCTCGGGCAGATCGGCAGGTTTGTAGAGCGGGTCGGAATCACCCTTGCCGGCCGAGTCGATCCGCCCGGCATCTTGAACGTCTTGCTTCAGAAGCTGCGCTACCGACTGGGCACGAGCACGAGAGAGCTCGTAGTTATCCTGGAATTGGAACGAGCGGACGGGTTGATCGTCCGTGTGTCCGGTCACGATGATCCGTCCCGGCACTTTGTTGAGCGCGGCCCCGATTTCGTGGACGAGCGCGCCATAACGCGTGTCGACTCGGGCGCTTCCCGAGGCGAACAGGCCGGGAACGGTTACGGTGATCAGCGTGCGGTCTCCCTGCTCCTGCACGGCGACCACGCCGCGACTGATCTGTGGAGCGAGAAATTGTGCCAGCCCACTCGCAGGCGCTCCCACTTGCGGTGGCGCCTGGAACCGTTCCAGGCCGACATTGCCGAGCATCGCATTGACCGGAGCGGCGCGGGTGTTGAGTCGCGAGTTGAACCAGATGTAGGTAACGACCAACACCGCGGCGCAGGCAGCAGCCACTACCCACAACGGTACCACCCGCATGACCGCATTGCGCCGGTCCTCCACGCCCTTCCAGTGCGGTGATAGCTCGGGCTCGACGCTACCGCGAATCCTCTCGATTCGCTGGTACAGGTCACGACGTATATCCGCCAGCCGTTGTGCGCCACCCTGGTCGAGCCGATACCGCCCCTCGAATCCGACGGCAAGACACACGTAGTACAGTTCCAGCAGTCCCAAGTAACGCTGCGGCTCTGTCAGCAAGCGGTCGAGGATTTGGAAGAATTTCTCTCCGCCCTGTGCCTCACGATGAAAGGTGACCAGGAGCGATTGACTCGCCCAGCCGCTCTGCGCTCCCCATGGCGTGTTGAGAACGGCCTCATCGATTGCCGTACACAAGGCATATCGCGCGGCCAACGCGTCCTCGGACGGTACATTACCTTCCCGCAGGCGATCCTCGAACGCACGGACTTCCTGAACACACTGACGTCGCACGCTCTCCACGTCCGCGTTGGCGATCTGTCCGCGCAAGCGTCCCGCCAGGACCAACAGAGGCACGGCCGCCTGTACCAGCGGGTTGCGACCGGCAGAGATGAACTCGCTTACGCTCGGCCCGCCGGCAGTCGCGTAGCGCATCGATGGCGAAGAAGGCAAAGGCTGCGAACCTGGCGGTGCGCCTGCACCCGCTTGTCCCGGGCCCGGTTGCGACGGACCTGATTGCGGTGTCCCCGGACGACGTCCCGGCCTCGGTCGCAAGATTGTCGCGTCGTTCGGGGCGAAGGGATCATCGGGCGGAGGAGGTGATGTGGGCATCGATCAACTCCTGATCGCCCAGAACTCGAGCGTCAGACCGGGAAACTCGCCGGACTGATGGATCGCGATTCCGCCGGAGGACTTCAACTCACGCCACAGCTCCGCGGCGCGGTCGAGCTCGAAATAGACAAAGCCCGCGTGATACGGGATCTGCCGGGGTGCCACAGGCATTGCCTGAATCGCAATCCCGGGCAACTGCAGGTTGACGAGATCACGAATCTTCTCCACCGGTCCGATCTTGAGCTGCTGCGGAAAGCGCCGCCGCAACTCTTCAGTAGGCATGTCGCCCCTCGCCGCCAACACGAAGCCGGCGGTGTCGAAGAGCGTGCGGTCAGGGACCGTCCCCACGCTGATGCCGAACTTTCTCTGCACGAGCGGAATCGGGATCGCGTTCTCCTGCAGCGGAGTGCTCAGCAGCCCGCGCAACGCCTGAATGACCGGCTCGAAGCTCGCCCGCAGCGCATCGTGACGATAGCCTGGGAACTGCGTCGGGCGGCGGGACGTGGTCAAGAGCGTGGAGAGGTCACCGGCGATTTCCAGTGCCAGCCGATACAGACTCTCCGGATGACACCGCGCGGTGGCGGCATAGTGAGTAACGATGGGCTCGTAGCGATTCACCGCTTGCAACACGAGGAAGTCGGCGATCTCGGCTGCCCCGCCACGACCACTCGCAACAGCTCGCGCAGCGAGGGCCTCGCCTCTTTGATGGAGCATGCCCTGCAGCTCCGATAGGAACGTGGCCAGCCGTGGCGCGGCCCCACAGCTCAGTACCGTCGGGATGAATCGATCTTCGAGCACCACCTGTTTGTCAGCGCGGCACTCGATGACATGCGCAACCGGTATCTGGGCGAAATCTTCGGCAGGCTCGCTCTGGGGCATCAACCGCGCGCTCAAAGCAGCCACTTCGAGCTCGGTGACGGACGCGAGATCCGACATGACATCGCGAGTCTGATGATCACGGCTGCGATAGCGCGTGCTCTCGGTCACGCCGTCGCGGCGAGTCGAGAGCGCGGCGCCGGATTTACGCAAGGGGATGGCGAGATACACCACCTGGTCGCGCAGCTGCGTACTGATTTCCAGCGGGGCCGGCAACGGATCGGCATCAGGCATCACGAACGGTGTCCCGTCCGGAAAGATCCCGCGTGCCCGGCGCAACCCCAACTTGCCGATGCCCAACAGGTCGCGCTCGATCTCGAGCTCCGTGACTCCCCACGAGTACGGGTGCAGGATCGCGGCACGGCCTTCGATGTAGGCCTCGAAATACCGTTCCATTTGCTGAAAGTGTTGCGGCCGCAGGAATAGCCCCTCGGACCAGACCACGCGATTATCGTCTGACATCGGTCAGTGTGCCTCTTTGCTGCCCGCCCACGGGATCAGTTCTTCGTCGACAAGGTGATAGCGTCCTTCCCGACGCTGATGTTGATGCGCTGCGTCGCCAAGACCTTCAGCAGCGATTTCTCCGGACGCCCGATTTCCGCCCGCCAGCGGCTCGCCCCGATCTCGCGATACGCCGCCACCGCGCCGACAAAACGTGCCTCACCGGACAGCGGCAGATCGATCTCGATCTGCTGGCCCGGAAAGAGCGTCTTCTCGTCGCGTCCGATCAAACTCGCCCCGAGCGTCTCCTTGTCCCTCTCATACAGGGCGAAGAACTCGGCATTGTTGAATTCGGTGTCGCCGCGCAGCTGATAGATCCGCACCACAATCGGCGACGGCCGGCCGCTGGAATCGGGATTGACATCCGCAGCCGCCGACAGCACGGCCTTGGTTTGCACAGGCTTCGCCGGCTTCGCGGCGCAGCCCGCGAGCGCAACCGCGACGCAGGCGATCGAGGCGCCCAAAGTGCGACGTAATAACATGTCTGTCCCTCTGCTTGTCGTTCAGCGCGGCGGTTTGCGGCGGCTGCGCTTCAATTGCTCCAGCTGCTGCTCGTAGGCGCTGGCAAACACGTCGCCAAACAGGCGCCGGAAGGCATCGTCAGGATCCCCGGTCAGCTGGCGAAACTCCTCGATATATAACTCCCAGTAGCGGGATTTCGTGGCCATCTGGAGCAGACCACCCCGCGTCCCCCGCTTCTCGAACACTTCCTGCAGCCGCTGTGGATCGAAACGCTTCGTGGCGTGTTCGAATCCAGCTCGCATGCCGACGAGCATCGCCATCTGGTGGAAGCGGATATCGTCGAAGGCATCCTCGAACGCATCCACCGGCGGGAGGTACGCAGGGCTACGCCTCCCCAGCAGGGAGTTCAGCGCTTCTTCGGCGTTGACGGAGAACTTCAGCGGATTGTTCTCCGCGGTCCGGATTTGAGTGTGCGGCAAGCGGAACTCATTCTTGATCTCCGCGCGTGCGTGCAAGACCTCCATAACCCCCTGCACGACCGTTTTCAGGATAACTCCCAGCGATGCGGCTGTGTCGGCTGGGACGGTCGCCGGATCGACGCCGGCAGCGCGCAGGAAAGCTGTGAGATCGAAGTCGGTGGTCGGGCCCGCGGTCTGTTGCGAGTCGGGCTCAGGCACAACCTGTTGCGTCAGATCCTGCGTCGGCCGGGTCTGGTGCGCGGCACCCTGCTGCGCGGGTGTTCGTTGCGCCGGGCGCTGGTGGACCGAACTCTGGTGTGCGGTGCTCTGGTGGGCCGGGTTCTGGTGTGTCGGGCCCTGCTGTGTTGGGCCCTGCTGTGTCGAACTCTGTTGGGCCCCGCCCCGCTGTGTCGGCCTCTGTTGCGGCGCCGAGGCACCCTGCCCAACCGGCGCGGGCCGCAACGGAAGCGGCGTGCCGCGAGCCGGCCGCAACCCCGCACCGCCCGCGTCGGCCACTGCCGCATCCGGAACCTCCGGGCGACTGAAACTCGTCTCATCCCAACGTTCGGGAATCGGCGAAAACCCAGACGTCGGCGCCTTGCCTGTTGGCCCCCCGGAGCTGAAAGATTTCTGGGCCGGGCCCGAAGTATTGCCCGGCCCGAAACTGGTTTTATCCCAATCATCCGGAATCGTCCCTGAGGGGACAGCCGGCGGCGTGAACTGATCCCGCACGCCAGCCGTATGATTCCAGTTGACCTCCGCGGGCGTGAACGCAGGCGCCGCGCGCCCTGACACCCCACCCGACAGATGCTTCAGCGGATCGAGCTCGTCATGCGAGGGCTCCAGAGGATCAACCAACGCGGGTGACCGAGCCGTCGCGACCAGATCTGCGAGAGGATCTTCGACTGGCGCGAAGCTCCTCAGTCCCCGGGCGGCGGGGCTCTCGGCGGCCGCAACGGCGATTCCAACTGTGATCTCGTACTCGTCGATGAAAAGCCGGTCGCCATTCCTGAGGGCGCGCCGCTCCCGCTGCGGAATCATCGCTTGCGCAGCGTTGATGGCGACACCGTTCTCACCAGTGCTCTCGACGTAATACGTGCCGCTGACCCAACGGATCGTCGCGTGATGGCGCGAGATGTACGGACTCGGAAGCACCCAGTCACAATCCGGCGCCCGACCAATGCGGCCGCCCTCGGCGCCGAACACCTTGTAGCGCGCGGGTCCGAGACTCTGGCCGTTGGGACTGACTATCTCGAGGGTGAGATTCATCCGTGCACTGCCCCTTTGAGGCTCAGACCGGAGTGAACCGCAACATGGCAATGCCCGCGGACTCCAGAGCCTGCTTCACTTTGGCGTGTACGACGATCGTCCCGGTATCTTCGGCCAGGCGGAACATCAGTTGGCCGCGGGCCTTGTCAGGATCGACCGCGAGCGCATCGAAGTGCGTGTCGATCCGGGCCGCGCCGTCGAAATTGCTCCATTCCGACTTGGACAGATCCGCGGCCGCGATCAGTCCCAGGATGTTGATGGCCAGGTACTCGAACTCCCGATGATTCACGCTGTCGACCAGAATCGCGGGGTAGGTATCGATGTTGTCCACGCCGCAGCGGCGAAGCGCGCCCACCATCGCCTCCCCCATGAGGCACATGTAGCGGTCGAACATCGGCGCCGGCTCTCCCGTGAAGTCCGTGACCGGCACCAGCTCAATGCGGATGGGATCCGGCGGAGGCGTGTCGAATGGCCGCCCCAGCGACCAGCTCTCGATGCCCGGAAAATCGATCCCGTCCTTCGGCATGTAATATCCGCCGTCATCGTCCATCGGGTAGTCATAACTCAGCTTGAAATACATGCGCCCGCCCGCTCACAGCGCCGGATCGGGAAGCAGCATGAGCTGCGACCGGCTGGAGGTGAAGTAGCCCGAACTGATCGGCCACTTGCGTACCGGACCGGCCAGAAACCGCCGGTGCATGCGCGAGACGGCATTCAGGCGGCCGACCAGCCCGTAAGGCGGTCGCGCCTTGTCCGCGAGCTCCTTGTCGCAGACACCGCACTTCTGCGGCTTCTTGAGATTGATCTTGTCCGCGATGGCGCGCAGCGTTCTGATGGTGTTGTCGCTGTATCTGGGATGGGCATCGTGGAACTGTGCCCCGGCGCGCTTCATCGCCGCCCGCGCATAGTCGTCCTTGAACGAGTAGGCACTCCATTTTTTCCCGAAGTCCGAGTCCGGCCGCACGCCGTAGTTCGCCGGCAACCAGATCCCGTTCTGCGCGGAGTTGATGTCATAGCCGATATCCGACTGGATCTTGCCGCGGCCAGCATCGATCAGATCGAGCATCTTCGGAACGTTCTTGAGCGAGGCATTCCCGGGAATCAGATGGTGAGCCCCGGGGATCACCTCACAGGCGCGCGTGATCTTCTGCCCTTCATGCTCGTCCGGCGCGCTGATCATCCAGACAGGGCGATGGCCGAGGTTGGTGCCGAGTTTGCTCGAGTCGTTTTTCAGGTCGTTTTCGGGCTCCCCGATGGAATCAGGGCTCTCGTCGAGATCGTTGTGCAGCTGCTGCGGGGGATCGCTCTCACAAGCCCAGCACTTCTCGTCAGACGGTGCGGCGACGACGACGGCAACAGGCTCTCCCATCTCCATCGCTCAGCCCATCCCGTTCTTGTCGTTGTGAAAGAGCGGATCTCCCAGCCGGCAGGCGTTCTTGCCTTCGAATTTGACATCGAAGGAATACATCATGAACTCGCAGGGCCCCTTGACCTTGCTGCTCACAACGCCGCCGCCAGCGGTACCGGCCTCATCGCCTGTGCTCATCATGTACTTGGAGCCCTGAGTCATCGGCATCTGCCCGTCTATCTTTACGGTGGTCGGGCCGGAGGACGTGTCAGAGGCCTTGCCGACGTTCGGGTACGGAATGGGGACCGGCCCGCCGGGCGTTGGCGTCTTGCATACGTCGGGGAAGATTGGACTCATGCCCCCACTCCCCTTGTGTGAGACGCCCCGGCAGTTGGCGAACACTGTCACCGGCATTACATGTCCCCCGCGCGCCCGAAGGTCCTGGATCGTGACATTAAAGCACAGGCGCGGGATTCGCCATCCGATGCGGCCCACACCAATGCGGGGCCGGTGCGATGGCCCGCCGCGAGCGCTTTCGAGGCCAAACTCAGCAGGATCGCACCCGTTGCGGCGCCGGCGTCCCCGAAACAGTCGGCCGGATGCTCCAGCGCCATGGCGGGCGCGAAAAAGTCGGAATGCCGTAGGCGCGCGACGCCCCACGCCTTGGCATCGAAGCTCTCTCCATTGAGGCCGGCGAAAGTGGTCCCAACCGGCTCGGTCGCATTCCGCAAACGATTGCGCAACAAGTCCATGGCCTGGGCGAGGCCCTCGCCCCGCGCCGGCTCCGTTCCACTGCGGTGGCCCGGGTCAGAAGTCGAAGCGGCCGCCTCCACCGTAACCGTGGTCTCGCTCTGAGCCTCGTCGGGCAATTTGGCGAATGAGGTGGTGAGCGTTGCGTCGGCGAGCACCAGAAACCCCGCGCCCTCTCCAGGAATGAAGCCGTCCATTACCCGGCTGCTGAGAATGCGTCCCTCGGCATCGAGTGCTGCCAGCAGCCTCGAGTCCAGAAAGGTATCGACTCCACCGACAATGACTGGCCGGGCCGGGTCGCGCTCCAATGCATCGAGCGCCAGCTCGAGCGCACCGAGTGCGGCAGCGCGTCCGGAAGGCACGACTCGACTGTTTGCTGAGTCGATCTGCATCCCCGCGAGCTTGCCAAGGTGCAGTGCGAATCCCTTCAGCCACTGTGCCTCCGCGACCGGCAGCTGGGGCAAGCCCAGAAACAGGCGAACGGGCGACGGGCCAGCGCTCTCCAGAAGGGTCCGCAGAGCCGGTGCCCCGAGCCGCAGCATGCGTCGAGCGCGTGAGGGCAACGGAAGCGATTCCAGCTCCGGCAGCAGCTCCGGCTCCAGCGCATCCTCCGGGACGAGGCCCATCCGGATCGGCTCAAAGTTGCGATCCATCACCCGGGAGCTGCCAATGCGCGCGATCCCGG
>Ga0105239_10002949_pt1 | contig 21217 bp, 13 predicted proteins | sample KBSC44metaG_FD_92761 | JGI IMG/M metagenome (GOLD analysis project Ga0105239, IMG submission 92761) | Corn rhizosphere microbial communities from Kellogg Biological Station, Michigan, USA - KBS C4-4 metaG | ecosystem: Host-associated > Plants > Roots > Rhizosphere > Soil | place: Michigan, USA... | reverse complement strand
ATACACTAATTATGTGATCGATCTCCGCCGCTTTCTTCGCATCTATAAGCACCAGGTGCTGGCCCTGCAGATCTTCGGCAGCTACAACGGCGGTGAAACACCTCTGCGAAGCCTGACCTACCTGGGCGGTGCCAACCTGATGCGGGGCTATTATGCGGGCCGCTATCGCGACAAGAACGCCGCCGTTATCCAGGCCGAATACCGCGTTCCCCTCTTCGGGCGCATCGGTGCCGTCGGGTTTGCCGACGCCGGCAATGTCGGCCCCGAACTGGACTACATCAATTTCCACCATTTTAAATATTCCTATGGCGGCGGACTGCGCATCGCACTGAATGAAAAGGAAAAGCTGAACCTCCGGCTCGACTATGGCATCGCCAAGGGATCCTCACAGGGATTCTATTTGCAGCTGGGAGAGGCATTTTAGCTACCGCAAAACCGTACGGGTAGCGATCTGGTACGAGATCCAGCAGAAGACAAACGCCCCGAGTACGTCGAGGGTGTAGTGTACATGCTGTACCAGCAGGAGGAAGGCGACGACTGCCGTCACCACCAGCGCCAGCTTCTTGTCGGTCTTTCCGGGAACGGTGAGAAAAAGAAGGAACATCGAGGAAGTGTGACCGGAGAAGAACAGGTCCTTGGTAACGAATTTATCACTGCCGTAAAAGAAGTTGCTCACAGGGTCGACGAGCCCGATCAACCCCGCAGGCGGATCGAGGGGCACGAGCGTGATCGTGAGACAGCGAAACACGGTCAGGAAGATGAACGACCAGAGATAGGCTATAAACATCCTCGGCGTCTGCGCCGCCCGAAATACGCAATAGGCGGTGAAGGCCCACATGACGATAAATAGCGCCGTCGAGATATTGTGCGCCGGCAACATCCGCAATACCACGTCATTCAACTGGACGCCCTGGCGCCGCTCGATGTACTGAAAGAACAGGGGCAACAGGGATAGCAATGCGATGAGGATAACCATTCCCGCCATCAGGCGACGACGGAACGAGGGCGTGAGCCAGGCTTCCTGCCATCCCAGCTTTACTTCGATCAATATTGACTGTGGTTGTAACATAAGGGGAGCCCGGAGGCTCCCCACAAAAATACAATAATGATTAGTTAACGCAAATTTAATGACAGCTTAATAGAGGGTCAGTTGCGGTCTTTTATGGCTCCGGGCGTTAGTAGTGCCAACGAACGAACGCTTCCATGGCCGCATATTTTGTGAATCCCAACTGCGCATACAGGTTGGCCGTATTCGCATTGCGATCCTCTGCGCGCTGCCAGAACTCCCGGCTATCACTACCCTGGAAGGGGACCATATCCTTTTGCGACTGGTGGATGAAGATGCCGAAGCGCTTCTTGAGCACCTGGTCGGGACTCATGGGGATGGCCATCTCGATCTCGCTGATGTCCCACTCCTGCCAGGCGCCCTTGTAGAGCCAGAGCCAACAATCCTTCAGCCATTCATCGCCGGCGGCCTTCAGGCGGCGCATCGATTCGAAGACGATATCCAGGCAAACCTTATGCGTACCGTGCGGATCGGCGAGATCGCCGGCGGCGTAGATCTGATGCGGCTTGACCTTCCGCAACAGTTCCATCGTCATCTGTATATCGGCCTCGCCCATGGGCTTTTTCTCGATGGTCCCGGTCTCGTAGAAGGGAAGGTTCATAAAATGGATGTTCTCATCCTTGATGCCTACATAGCGGCAGGTGGCCCGGGCTTCGCAGCGGCGGATGAGGCCCTTGATCGCGCGGATCTCGGGAGTATCGATATCGCTGGCCTTCTTCGTCTTGAGATAACGGGTAGCCTGCTCGAGGATCTGCGAGGATTTCTTATTGTCGATGCCGGAGAGCTCTTCAAAGCCTACCGCGAAATCAAGGAAACGGGTGACGAACTCATCCGTGACCGCGATGTTCCCCGAAGTCTGGTATGCCACATGAACGTCATGCCCCTGGTCGTGCAGCCGCATAAAGGTCCCACCCATAGAGATGATGTCGTCATCGGGGTGGGGGGAGAAGATCAGGCAGCGCTTGGGGAAGGGCTCCGCGCGTTCGGGGTGCGTCGTTAACTTGAAATTGGGCTTCCCGCCGGGCCAGCCGGTGATGCTGTCACGCAGCAGATAGAACACCTGCAGGTTGATCTCATAGGCATCGCCTTTCTCTACGAGCAGATCGGCCAGACCATTATCATTATAATCACTGTTCTTCAGGCTGAGAATGGGTTTGCCCAGCTTCAGGGCCATATTGACGACGGCCTTGCGCATCATCTGCGGGGTCCAGAGGGTATCGCCGGCCAGCCAGGGCGACTTGAAACGGGTCAGCTCGGACGCGGCAACTTCGTCGAGGAAAAAAGTGACGTCATTGTGCTGCTGCAACAGCGAAGCGGGGATCTGCTCGGTGACATTGCCTTCGACGGCTTTCTGGATCACCGGCGCCTTCAGTTGTCCCCAGGCCATGAGGATGATACGTTTTGCCTTGAGGATGGTGCTGATGCCCATCGTAACGGCCAGGCGCGGCACCTGCGAGATATTCTGAAAGTCGTGGGAGTTGGCGATTCGCGTGGAGTTGTCCAGCGGAACGAGCCGGGTACGGGAATAGATGCTGCTTCCCGGCTCGTTGAAACCGATATGCCCGTTGTTACCGATGCCGAGGATCTGCAGGTCGATACCGCCGGCCTCTTCGATCATCTTCTCGTATTCCAGGCAATGCTGCTTGATATCCTCTTTCTTCCACTGTCCATTTGGGATATGACAGTTGGCGGGATCGATATCTACTTTGTTGAACAGCTGCTCCTTCATGAAGCGGTTATAGCTTTGCAGCGCATCGTTATCGATCGGGTAATATTCGTCGAGGTTGAAGGTGATCACGTTCCTGAAGCTCAACTTTTCGTCCCGGTGCAGACGCACCAGCTCGGTATACAGCGATTTGGGCGAAGAACCCGTGGCCAGACCCAGGACGGCCTTTTGACCTTTTGCTTCTTTCTCGCGGATCAATTTCGCGATCTCTTTTCCAATTTGCCGGGAACCTTCTTCCAAAGAGCCGAAAATGCTTATAGGGATTTTCTCGAACGAATCTACCATGCTCATAGCTTAGAATTTTTGATGAAGATGGCGCAAATTAAACCCTTATTCCGATATGTTACAAAAATGGATCAATCGTTTGCGGAGATAACGATATGTTTTTTTAGCATTTTCATGGCCTGGTATAAGAGATTGCGGGCTACCTGGTAGTTGATGCCCATCACTTCTCCAAGCTCGTCATAGTTGAGGTTCAAATAATACTTCAGATAGATGATCTCTTTTTGACGGGGGGAAAGCTGACCGACCGCCTTCAGTACTTTCTGCCGCTTCTCCTCATTTTCCTGTGTGGCGATAAGAAAGGTCTCGTGGCTCCATTCGAAGGCAAGCTCAGCCGCTGCGCCCAAAAGGGTATCCCGCTTTTTGTGATTGGCTCTTAATAATTTGTATTTCAGAGACTTGAGTAGGTAGGAGCGGACGGACACGACGGCGTTGCGCGAGTTGGATTTCCAGAGCTCGATGAACAGCTCCTGGATGGCATCTTCCAGCTGCTGATGGTCGCCGGTGAATTTACTGCCAAACCGGCAAAGGGCTTCATAATGATTGCGGAAGAGGGCGGCGAAGGCTTCCCTGTCTCCTTTGCGAAAGGAGTCCCATAGCATTATGTCGTTTTGGCTCGTATTCAAATGGTGGCTCTGTGCTAAAACAGACTGAAAATTAGCAAAATAATGGCTGCGGGCGGAAAAGAATTTTAGCAGAAACGATAAAACGTTCAAAAAAATAGCGGAAGTGGGCATTACAAAATTATCTTTATGGGCACGAGTTATAGTATGCAACAAGATTATCGCGAACCCGAGGACCTTTTGTCCGATGAATCGTTCCTTTCCTGGTATTTCAACCGGGACCGGGAGCCCGACCCGGAATGGGTCCGCTGGATGAGGGAGGCGCCGGGCAGGGAACAGATGGTGCGGGAAGCGGTCGTACTTTTGGAATCGACTCTTGTTGCCGAAAAGGAATTGCCGGCAAGCCAGCTTCAACGGGCGGAAGCCGCGTTGATGCAAAAGATAGAAGTCGAGGAGCTGCCTGCCGCCAGAAGCGGTCTCTCGGCCTGGCGATGGATGGCCGCGGCTTCCATTCTTGTGGTGCTCGCGGGAGCCATGATCGTGATGCGTATCCGGTCGGGCGGCGAGAAGGTCCTGATCACTCCATATGGACAGCTGATGGTGCAGCAACTCCCGGATGGATCGGAAGTGACGATCAACGCCAATAGCCGCCTCCGCTATGCCAATAACTGGAAGGACGGAGGAGAGCGGGAAGTGTGGGTGGACGGCGAGGCCTTCTTTCATGTGCGCAAGACATGGAACCGCAGCAGGTTCGTGGTGCATGCCGACCGTTTCGACGTCATCGTCACCGGCACCCAGTTCAATGTGGTCAACCGTCCCCGCAATGCCAATGTCATGCTTCACGAAGGAAGCGTGATCCTGCACGGAAAGGACGGGCAACAGCTGGACATGGCGCCCGGGGACTTCGTGCAATGGGACGGAAAGACCCCGAGGCGGCGGGAAGTCCAGCGGGACAGCGTGCTCGCCTGGAAGGACCGGACCTTGTTCTTCGATAAGACGCCTCTGAAGGAGGTGGTCAATATCATCGAAGACCAATATGGCGTAAAGGTGCAGCTGGCCGACCCTTCACTTGGCGACAGTACGATCACCGGCATTATGCCCAATAACAACCTGGAAAGATTGCTGCAGGCGATGCAGGCGACAAAGAACTTCGATGTGATCCACAGTGATGGGAGGATCGAAATAAAAGTACCGACCCGTTGATGCGCTAGGAACCAAAACTCTGTTTGAATGAAAAAATCAAGCGCCTCTCCATATTGGCTTGAATTTTTTCTGGCTTTGCAATTGGTGGTGACACCGATCGCGCATTTGCGTGCGCAATCGGTTGAGCAGAAGAAACCCCTGTTGGAAGTCCTGATCCAGCTCAACCGCACCCGCGGAGCCTATTTTCTCTTCTCGCAGCCCGAGATCGGCAAGACTCCCGTGCCTCCGCCCAACCCCAATTCGAATTCGACGATCGAAAAGCTCCTTGGCCAGCTGCTTAAAGGCACCGGTCTCAGCTATAAGAAGGTCGACGACCAAACCTTTGTCATCCTCCGCCGCAAGAAGAACGGCCCCGATGCCGATACCGTGGCACCCGCCTCGATGGCCGACGAGGAGGAGGACGCCCGATCGCTGCCGTTGCCCGAGGCGCCTGTGGGGATGGTCAGCGGGAAGATCGTCGACCGGGAGGGCAAGGTACTGCAGGGGGTCAGTGTCACCGTTCGCAACAGCCATCGCGGAACGCTGACCGATCTTAGCGGGATGTTCACGATCCGGGCCGCGGGTGATGAAATGCTGATACTTTCCTTTGTCGGGTATACTAATAAGGAGATCCCGGCGGGACTGGCGGGGAAGGGTCCGATCGTGTTGAGCCCATCCGATCAGCCGCTGACCGAGGTGCTGGTCACGGCTCTCGGGATCGACAAACCCGAGAAGAGCCTCGGTTTTGCGGCAAGCGAGGTGGATGGCTCTGCATTCACTCAATCCCGGGAGGTCAATCTCGGGAATGCGCTGGCGGGGCAGGTAGCCGGCGTCAACGTCGTACAGAACTCCACCGGGCCCTACGGCAGCAGCCGGGTGCTGATCCGGGGCAATGCCTCGCTGAGCGGCAATAATCAGCCGTTGTATATTGTGGACGGTATTCCCTTCGACAATGCCAACCAGGGCTTCCCCGGGCAGTGGGGCGGGGCCGATCTCGGGGATGGTCTTTCCAATATCAACCCCGACGATATCGAATCCCTCACCGTCCTGAAAGGGGTTGCGGCTTCGGCGCTCTATGGCTATCGCGGCGGCAATGGAGCCATCCTCATCACGACCAAATCGGGCTCGAAGACCCATGGGATCGGCGTCCAGGTGAACAATAACTTCACCGTCAACCGGGTAATCGATCAACGCGACTATCAATACAGCTATGGCCAGGGGCTCAGCGGCATAAAGCCCCGGAGCGCCGATATTGCCCAGGCTGCGTCGTATTACAGCTGGGGAGCCCCGCTCGATGGCTCCAGCGCGGTGAACTATCTCGGAAATACCTATGCATACCGTCCCGCACGGAACAATTTTGAGAATTTCTTTCGGACCGGGATCACCAACCAGGGATCGGTGGCCTTGACCGGCGCGAATAACAAGGGGCATTTCCGGCTCGGCATCTCCGACCTCTACCTGAATACCATCGTTCCGAATTCGTCGATGACGCAGCAGGGCTTGAACTTCAACTCTGCCTTCTTTATTACCAACAAGCTCCAGATGGATCTGAAGGCGGACTACGTCTTCGAACAGGTGAATAACCGCGCCTCGCTTTCCGATGCTGCGGGAAATGTGATGGCCGCGCCGCTCTATCTCGCCAATTCTTTCGATATCCGGTGGATGAAGGATCACCAGGTGCATCCGGATGGAACGGAATGGCTTCCGGGCAGCACCGATCCCTATTTCGAGAATCCTTATTACATCGCCTACAACTACCAGAATACGACCAACCGGAACCGGCTCACCGGCGGGCTGACCCTCAAATACCAACTGCTGGACTGGCTTTTTGTGCAGGGGCAGGTGGCCCGTGACGGATATCTCTTCGACGTAACGCAGATCGTTCCCCCGGGTGTCCAATATACCCGCACGGATGGAGTGCATGGGGGTAACCTTACCCAATATCAGGTCAACTTTCATGAGCTCAATAGCAGCTTCATGCTCGGCGTCAATAAGAAGTTCAGCGAGAAATGGACCCTTGCGGTCAACGCGGGCGGCAACCAACAGGACAATGTCAATAATGCGAATGGTGTCGGCGCTGTGCCGGGTTCGGGCAACCGGCCGGCCGGTCCCTTTATCGTTGCAGGAGACTATAGCCAGAATAATCTTCAAAACAAACAATACTCCGGACCGATCGACAAACACTACCGCGTGAATTCGCTGTTCGCATCCGCCGACCTGGGGTATCGCAATTTCCTGTTCCTGACCGTAACGGCACGCAACGATTGGTTCTCGACGCTCAATATCCACACGGATCAATATCTCTATCCCTCGGTATCCGGCAGCTTTGTTTTCTCGGATCTCTGGCGGCTTCCTTCCTGGTTCACGTTCGGTAAAGTCCGGGCCTCCTACGCCGGCTCCTCCAACGGCACTACCCCGTATCAGAACGCCCTGACCTATGGGCTGCAAAACTATTCCATCGATACCCTGCAGCTCGGATACGTAGCGACCAACGGCGTCATCCCCGATGCGCACCTCCGCCCGGTGAGCATATCGGAAGTGGAGTTTGGGACCTCTCTGCATTTTTTCCAGGACCGGCTCGGACTGGATTGGGCCTTCTATAATAAAATAACGACAAATGATATCGTCAAAGTGACGGTGAGTCCCACATCCGGATACAACGAGCAGGTGAGAAATATCGGCAAGGTGCGGAACAAGGGCATGGAACTGACGCTGACCGCGGTACCGGTGCGTTCCGCGCAATTCAAATGGGAGCTCTCTTTCAATCTGGCGATCAATCATAACAAGGTGCTGTACCTGGGCGGACAGCCGTCGATCGTGATCAACGGCGCCTATCCACGCTGGGGAAGCGAGGTCAGTATCAGCAATGTCGTCGGGATGCCCTATGGACAGATCATGGGTTTTGGGTACAGGCGCGACAAGCGAGGCAATATCCTGTTCAGCGACGGGGTCAGCAATCCCGCTCCTGCCGGGGAGCCGGAACAGACGGGGCTGATGCCGCTGGGCGCGACGACCTACAGACAGACGGGCGGATGGACCAATACCGTGCACTATCGCCAGTTTTCACTTGCATTTCTTATCGATTATCGTTTTGGCGCAAAGCTCTATTCCGGCACCAACCTCCTGTTGTATTATTATGGTCTGTCAAAGAAAACACTGACAGGAAGAGCGGCGGGCTTTGTCGGCAAGGGGATGCTGGAGAACGGCCATACGAATACTTTGGCGGTGCCGGCCCAGCAGTACTTCCAGGATATCTCGGCCAGCGGAACGGATCATATCGCCGAAGAGTTTGTCTATGACGCCAGCTATATCCGGCTGCGCTCTTTCTCGCTGAGTTATAATTTTCCCGCGAAGTGGCTGAAAAACAAATCCTTTAAAGAGATCAACGTTTCCCTTGTGGGGCGTAACCTCGCGGTTCTGCTGAAGCACACGCCGAATATCGATCCCGAGTCCAGCCTGAACAACACCAACGGACAGGGGCTAGAGCTGTCCGGTTATCCCGCGGTGCGCAGCCTGGGATGCAACCTCAGTCTGCGTTTTTAAGGGTTCGGATAAAATATTTTTTGCAGCGCACGTTACAAGCGCATCGAAAGGTACACTCTAGTGGTTAACTAAAACGCTGTACGATGAGAAAAGTAAGCCTTTGCAAAGGCATGATCGGTTGGTTGCTGCTCCTCCAGCTGTTCTGCCACCTGCCGGCCCATGCGGCGGGGAAGTTTGCCCCCATCACCGGGACGATCACAGACAATAATGGAAAACCGTTAGCGGGTGTCACTGTAGTCGTAAAAGGGGAACGAAAAGGAGTCTCCACCGATGAATCGGGAAAGTTTACGATCAATGCCAAGGGCGGTGATGTTCTCGTTTTCTCCTTTATTGGATTTAAGACAAAAGAAGTGCGCGTTGGCGCCGAGACAACGCTTTCCATCTCGCTCGATGCAGGCAGCAGGGAGCTGACGGAGGTTGTCGTCACCGCACTGGGTATCAAGAAACAGGCCCGTTCCCTGGGTTATTCCACCACGCAGATAGACGGTTCGCAGATAACCGGCTCCCGCGAAGTAAACATCGGGAATGCCCTGACGGGTCAGGTAGCCGGGGTTAACGTCGCAGGCGATGCGACGGGGCCCTATGGCAGCAGCCGGATCATCATCCGGGGAAATGCTTCGCTCAGCGGCAACAACCAACCGCTATACGTCATCGACGGGGTGCCTTTCGACAATACCAACCAGGGTATGTCGGGACAATGGGGCGGCGCCGATCTTGGCGACGGACTCTCCAATATCAACCCGGACGATATCGAGAATATCTCGGTCCTGAAAGGGGTGGCGGCATCAGCGTTATATGGATATCGGGGTGGGAACGGCGCCATCCTGATCACCACAAAGTCGGGCGCCCGGACCAAGGGCATTGGGGTCGAGGTCAACGACAATGCGACGGCCAATACCATCATCGACGACCGCGAATACCAGTATTCTTACGGGCAGGGGACACTCGGTGTGAAGCCCGGTTCACAAGCCGCCGCGCTGGCTGTAGGCCAGTCCAGTTGGGGAGCGAAACTGGATGGCAGCCCCGCGGTGAACTTCCTCGGCAATACCGTTCCCTACGCTGCGCAGAAAGATAATTTCAAAAATTTCTTCAAGACGGGGCTGACCAACCAGGTCTCGGTAGCGCTGACCGGCAGCAATGACAAGGGCCATTTCCGGTTGGGTCTGTCCGATCTTTACCTGGGCACGGTCATTCCCAACTCCAATATGAAGCAGCAGGTGGCCAACTTCAATTCAACGTATAACATCACCAGCAAGCTGCAGATGACGCTCACCGCGAATTATATCTTCGAGAATGTAAAGAACAGGGCCTCCTTCTCCGATGCGCCCGGGAATGTGGTGGCAGGCCCGCTTTATCTTGCCAATTCCTTCGATATCCGCTGGATGAAGGATCACCAGACCAATCCGGATGGCACGGAATTGCTGCCGGGTTCGGATGTCTATTTCGAGAATCCTTATTATATAGCGTACCAATATCAGAACAGGACGGACCGCAACCGGCTCACTGCCGCGCTGACGCTAAAGTATAGCATCTTCGACTGGTTGTATGTTCAGGGCCAGGTGCAGCGGGATGGGTATATCTTCGACGTAACCCAGATCACTCCGTCCGGCGTTCCATACACCCGGAGCGACGGTATCCATGGCGGGAATATCACGCAGTATGAAGAGAATTATCACGAATTGAACTGGAACGGTCTGGTCGGGATGAACAAAAAGTTCGGCGAGCATTTCAGCTTAAATGCCAACGCAGGCGCCAACCAGCAGGATAATGTCAACCAATACTACGGAGTTGGCGCCGTACCCGGTTCGGGTAACGGCGGCGCCGGCCCGTTCCTGATCGCCGGTTTTTACACTCCCAATAACGTTACCACCAAGCCCTTCGGCATCAGCTATTCGCATTACCGCGTGAATTCTGTTTACGGCAGCGCCGATCTGGGCTTCAACAACTGGCTGTTCCTGACCGCGACGGCCCGGAATGACTGGTTCTCGACACTGAATGTTAACACGGATCATTATCTCTATCCTTCGGTAGCCCTGAGCTGGGTCTTCACAGATGCTTTGAGACTGCCCTATTGGATCAACTTCGGTAAGTTGCGGGCTTCCTATGCCGGCGGCTCCAACGGGACCTCGCCTTATCTGAACACGTTAACGTATGGATTGCAGGGCTATTCCATCAGTGGGCAGCCCGTCGGTTTTGTGGCCGGCAACCAGGTCATCCCGAACGCCAACCTCAAACCTGTCAAGATCCGCGAGAAAGAGGTGGGGGCGAGTCTCGAGTTCCTGAATAACCGGTTGTCCATCGATGCCGCGTACTATGATAAGCAAACGACGGACGATATTGTACAGGTCACGGCCAGTCCCACCTCCGGTTACAATAAGGCCGTTCAAAATATCGGGAAGATCAGCAATAAGGGCGTGGAGCTGCTGGTGAGCGGCACGCCGGTGAAAACGAAGAGTTTCAGCTGGGACATATCGGTCAACTTCGCCAACAACAGCAGCAAGGTGCTGTATCTCGGCGGTCCGAACAGCATCACCATCGACGGCGCCTTCCCCCGATGGGGCGACGAGGTCAGCATCAGCAATGTGGTCGGGATGGCTTATGGACAGATCATGGGTTATGCCTATACAACGGATTCGAAGGGACAGCGTGTCTTCAGTGACGGAGAACCCGTGCAGAGCAAGAAGGTGCTTCCCCTGGGCAGCAGCGTTTACAAGCAGACAGGCGGCGTCCGGAATACCTTTACCTATAAAGGCGTATCGCTGGCCGTGCTGTTCGACTTCAAGTATGGCGCCAAGATCTATTCCGGCACCAACCTGTTGCTGTATGCCGACGGGTTGCATAAGAATACGCTGCAGGGCAGGGAAGGAGGCTTCGTCGGCAAGGGCAACGATGTATCGGGTGCGCCCAATACCACGTCGGTCACCGCGGAAAAATACTTCACGGATATCTCCGCCGGCGGGTCGGACCATATAGCCGAAGAATTTGTGTATGATGCCAGCTTTATCAAGTTGAGATCGCTCACCCTTAACTATTCCCTGCCGTCGAATATCCTGCAGAACACCTTTATCAAAGGCATCAGCGTCTCATTGGTCGGCCGAAACCTCTGGACCGTGGTGAAACACGTTCCGAATATCGATCCCGAATCCAGCCTGAACAACGGCAACGGCCAGGGACTCGAACTCTCCGGCTTTCCGGCCACCAGGAGCATGGGTGTAAACGTAAACTTCAAATTCTAATGCCATCAACTATGCGATATAAAACTCTTTTGACAGCACTTGCGACGGTATCGGCACTGTTCAGCTGCAAGAAAGATTTCGTGGCGATCAACACGGACCCGAATCATATCACGGCAGCCAACATCAACTACGCCTACCTTTTTACCAACGCGCAGATGATCGCTTCGGGCAACAGCGATGCCAACGGTTACGAGGACTGGCGGAATAACCTGATCTACTCGTCCTGTATGATCCAGCATCTCTCTTCCATCCAGGGCTATTGGGATGGCGATAAATATTTTTACAACGCGGGCTATAACTCCGCGTATTGGGACGACAACTACAATAACACTGTCACCAATATCGTGGAGGTGGTGACGCATACCGCCACGGATGCCACCCAGACCAATTTCTACAATATCGCCAGGATATTCAAAGTATTCATGTTCCAGCGCATGACGGATATGTATGGCGATTGTCCCTACACAGAGGCAGGGTTGGGTTTCATCAAGGGGATCACCCAGCCCAAGTATGACAAGCAGCAGGATATTTACGCAAATATGCTCAGCGAGCTGGCGGATGCCGCGGGCAAGCTGGACCCAGGCAAACCGAATACCGTTGGGAAGGCCGACCTGTTATACGGGGGAGATGTGGCGCAATGGAAGAAATTTGCCTTCTCCGAGATGGTGCGCATTGCGATGCGGATGAGCAAGGTGGATGCCGCCAACGCGCAGAAATGGGTACAGACGGCAGTACAGGGCGGGGTGATGGCCTCCAACGATGACAATGCCATCGTCGCTCATCAGAACGTTCCGAACACTCCCGTTCCCAATGGGACGGGCTTGATCCTCATCGGTAATGATCCTAATGCCTACCGGCTCAGCCAGACCTTTGTCGACTATCTGAAGTCAACGAGCGATCCGCGGCTTTCTTACCTGGCTACGGTTTGCGCCGATCCCACCGATGGAAAGGACAAGGGCGATACCACCTGGGCTAACCAGTTGGGTCAACCCAATGGCCACGATGCTCCCGGCAGCGGCAGCGCATACGATCTGTCGAAAGTGGCTAACTGGCCGGGCGATGCCAACAAATATTCCGTTGTCAATCGCTATACTTTTTCACGGCTCGACGCCCCCACCTTTCTGTTGACCTATGGTGAGACCCAACTGTTGCTGGCCGAAGCGGCGCAAAGAGGATGGGTTACGGGAACGCCGGCGGCTACCTACTACAATAACGGGGTGACGGGCTCCATGGCTATGCTGGGTGCGCAGGCGGGAGCGGGTCCCACCGACGCTGCTATTGCGGCTTATCTCACGGCCAATCCTTATAATGCGGGCAATGCGATGGACCAGATCAATACCCAGTACTGGGTGGCCAGCTTTATGGACGAGAACGAATCGTTCGCCAACTGGCGGCGCAGTGGGTATCCGGTGCTGACGCCTGTGAACTATCCCGGGAACGTCACTAATGGGACGATCCCCCGCCGGTTTACCTATCCGCAGGGTGAGGCTTCTACCAACACGGCCAATTATACCGCCGCCGTCGGCGGTCTCAATAATGGGGATAAAATGACTTCCCACGTTTGGTGGGATGTGCAGTAAGTTTCGGTTTCTTGACCATTCAAAACAAAGGCCGCCTCACTGAGCAGTGGGCGGCTTTTGGTTCCTGGGCGAGAGAGTGTATGAACTGTCAAAAAACCTGTATGAACTGTTCGCTCCGAACGGTTGCCCGGCTTATCTTGAACGGTAAATCCGGCTTATTTGCGTCGACTTTTCCATACGCTGCTCTTCCTCTGTTTGACTGTCCCCCGCCTCACCGCCCAACCGCAATACCTTTTCACGCGGCTGGGTACCCGGGACGGGCTGGCCTCCAATTCCGTCTTGTCGCTGGCGCAGGATGCGAAGGGCTTTATCTGGATTGGCACCAGCAACGGGCTGCATCGCTATGACGGTCACCGGATGCTGCTCTTTCAGCACCGGAACGAGGATGGCCGGTCTCTTCCTAACAATATCGTGTCGCAACTTTTGATGGACAAACGGAACCGGCTTTGGATCCGTTCAGGGTTCAACCGGGTAGGTTATATGGACCTGTCGGATCTGCAATACCATGAAGTGCGAACCATGGTCTCCGAAGACGACCGCAACAAAGGCGCCGGCCGGCTTTTTACCGATCGGGCCGGCCATATCATGCTCTTTCTTTTCAACCGGGCGACCCTTACCTATGATGAAAGAACCGGGACGATGCGTACGGACAACCGGCCTTTCGATATGCCAAAGGGTTGGGGGCCCATCGCCTTCTTCGAGGACAGCGTGGGCAACTGCTGGCTGGGTTCGGATTCGGGGCTAGTCAAATACAATATGGCAAGACACAATTTGTCCTACCGGGGACATAACGCCGACAATGATCCGGTGATCCGCTACTATGGTCACTATACGAATATTGGGTTCCCTTATATCGATCGCAACGGCCGGTTTTGGGTGTTATACTGGCCGCGAGGGGGAGCCGGGCCCAGCTACCTTAGCCTTGACCTGCGCACCGGAAAGGGACATGACTATAGCTATTCTATCGGGAGCCGCGTGGAAGGCAGGTACAGCGAGCTGACACAGGCGGCGGACATGTCCGATGGCACCTTCGTACTGGCGGGAATTCACCTGTTTATGCTTCTGCGGCCCGGAAGCACCGATTTCGACCTTATAAAACCCAATGCCGGCGGTGAGTTCAGCCTGTATTACGACGTTGTGCAGAACTGGATAGAGGATCGCGAACACAATATCTGGCTGGCTACCAACAGAGGCCTTTACTGGTATAACCCCGGCGCCCAGGTCTTTCATTCCATTTCCAACAGGCTCCCGGGATCGGACAGCGTATATACGTCGGAAGTGACGAGTGTCCATCAGCTGCAGAATGGGGATATCCTCGTGAGTACCTGGGGCGAGGGGCATTTTGTTTACGACAGCCTTTTCCGGCCGGTAAAAAGATGGTATACCGATCAGATCCGGCCCCAGGAGGCGTGGAGGCGGCTGGCCTGGTGTACTCTCCAGCGACCCAACGGAGATATTTGGTTTGGTCAGCAGCGGGGCTGGCTGTTTATTACCCACTGGGACCGCCATAAGACCGAGATGATCAGCCCGCCCGTTTTTAAGAACAGCACCATCCGGCAGATGGTTCAGGACAACACCGGTAATATCTGGATGGGGACACAGCACGGCGACCTGATCCGCTGGCAGGCGCAGACAGGTGTATTTACGCTGATGAGCGAGACGAAGAGCCCCATCCAACGCCTTTATCTCGATCGGCGGGGCGATATATGGGCCTGTACCGAACAGGATGGCGTCTTTCATATCCGGCCGGACGACGGGATGATCCTGCATCATTATACGCCCACCGGGGAAGAGGGCCGGCGGCTCAGCGGGATCGGCGCGGCGGACATCATCCAGTATTCCGACAGCCTGTATATCATTGCATCGCAGAACCTGGACATCCTGAACCTCCATACCGGGCACATTCATAGCGATACTTCCCGTACGGGAGCGATGTTCAACGGCTCGACCAATCTCATCGCCGACCGCAGGGGTTACATCTGGATCACGAACTCTGAAGGGATTCATAAACTGAGCCCGGCGACGCAACTCTCCGCCCGTTTTTTTGAAGTGGACGGCGTAGGCAATAACGGATTCAACCCGGGCTCCGCCTCCATGCTTCGGGATGGGCGTATCGCCATCGGCACGGCGCATGACATGGTCGCCTTCCAGCCCGCAGAGATCAAGGCGGCACAGACGCCGCCAAATGATGTCGAGATCACGGGCATCTGGATGCAAAACAGCCCCCTGTCCGTTGATTCCATTGCCAGGCTGGGTGTCCTGGAGCTGCCGAACGGAGAGCACTCGCTGCAGATCACTTTTTCTACCCTGGCCTATCAGGACGTAAGCGGCACCAAGCACCGCCTGGAAGGTCTCGACAGGGATTGGACCGAATCGAGGTCCAATGAGGCGATCTACAACTATCTCCCACCCGGCCATTATACCTTCCAGGTCCGCGGCATCAATGCGGAGAACATGCAGAGTAAGAATAGTACCGAACTGTCTATCATCGTGCGCGGCCCGTTCTGGCGCACCTGGTGGTTCGTGTGCCTTGTCCTGCTGGCGGGTGCGGTGATCCTTTATTTATTGGACCGGCTGCGGATGCAGCGAAAGGCGGCCCTTGAGAAGATGCGTAGCGATATCTCCGGTAACCTCCACGGCGAGGTGAACAAAGCCCTGCAAAATATCAACGTGCTTAGCGAAATAGCCCGCATAAAGGCGGAGCGGGATCCCGGGCAGACGATCAATTATATAAATGAGATCCATCACAAAAGTCATAATATGATCATCTCGATGGATGATATGCTCTGGGCGATCGATCCGGCCAATGACAGCATGACCCGGGCCATCGACCGGATGCGGGAATTTGCAGGGGCACTGAACAACCGGCATGGGGTCCGTATCCGGCTGCAGACCGCCGGGGAGGTGGACCGGCTACGTCCCGATATGAATATCCGGCATGAACTGCTGCTGATGTATAAATTAGTGTTGCGGGTGCTCGTGGAGGAGATCCAGGCGCCGGAGACCCTGGTTCAACTGGACCAGGACCGGGGGATGCTCCAGCTGAGCATCGAATCGCCGGGAGTGCGGATCGATCCACGTAACGGCCGGTCGATCCGGATGATGGAAGAGGCCCGAAACCATGCCGCCGCGATTCGTGGGACACTGGACCTTCATTCCGATGAGCGGGGAACCACCGTTCTTTTTATTTGCCCATCCATTTCTTGAAGTCGGCGACCTTTTCCCGGCTGACCAGCGCCTCCTTGTCGAGCGCCGGGCGCAGGGTCAGGATCAGCCGGTTGCCAAAATATTCCTCGATCCGGTCGATACAGCCTACGGATACGTAAAAGGCGCGGCCGATGCGGAAAAAGAGTTTCGGATCGATCATCTCTTCCAGTTCGTCCATCGTATAGTCGACGACGAATTTCCGGTTATCGGTGGTCTTGAAGAAAGTCAGCCGGCCGTCGCTGAAGAAATAGGCGATCTCTGCGATGTCTATGCTGACCAGCTTCTGACCTTGCTTGACGAGAAAACGTTTCCGGTACTCCCTGGGTTCCAACTGACGCCTAAGCTCTTTGAGCAGGACGTCGAGGCGCCCTTCGCCTTCGGTCCCGTCTTTGGTCGCATAACGGATCTTCATCTGGTGGTATTTGTCGAGGGCCAGTTGGAGTTCTTCCTTTTGGACGGGCTTTAGCAGGTAATCGATGCTGTTGACCTTAAAGGCCTTCAGGGCGTATTCATCATAGGAGGTGGTGAAGATGACGGGACTGGTCACCTCCACGAGCTTGAAGATCTCAAAGCTTTGACCGTCCGCGAGCTCTATATCCATAAGGATCAGATCGGGGGCGGGATTTTGTTGCAGCCATTCCACCGTGCTCTTGATACTGTCGGTGACACCGGCCACTACAGCGGTATTCTGGACCGATAACAGCGTCTTTTGTATCTTCTTTACGGCCAGGTCTTCGTCTTCGACGATCAGGATGTTCATAGTACCGAAGTTGTTTTAATTGTTATTCCAAATCAGCGGCAGCACCACCATAAAATTCTTCTCCCCCTCAACCACCTGGAAACCGTCCTCTTTCAGGAGCCGGTACTTCGCCTCGATGTTGCGTAATCCGATCCGCGTGGACGTTGGGGCGAGGGCCTTTCGCTGGAGGTTATTGTTCACCACCAGCCGGTTGCCGGCCGTGGTAAAGATCTCCATGACCAACGGCTGCTGGCGGGAAACGACGTTGTGTTTGACGGCATTCTCGACCAGCAGCTGAAGGCTCAGGGTCGGTAGCTGGTAAGAGTAATACCGCCGGTCGATCTCCATATTCAGCCGGAGCCCTTCTCCATAGCGCGTGCGGAGCAATTGGAAATAGGATTGGATGAAGCGGATCTCCTTTTCCACGGTGCTGATCCCGCTGTCGTTGTTGCGCAGGAGATACCGGTAGACCTTGCTCAGCTCGTCCAGGAATCGTTCGGCCTCCGTCCGGTCCTCTTCGATCAGCGACGAGAGGGTATTGAAGCAGTTGAAGAGAAAATGCGGGTTGATCTGTCCCTTGAGATTCTCGAATTCATGCTCCATACTCATCTTTTCCAGCAGGGTCTTCTCCTGCAGGCTTTCCCGGTATTTCTCCAGCAGGAACAGCACTTCCCAAAGGGTATCGAACAGCAGATTGACCGAGAGCCCGATGAGATAGCCCCATTCCAGGTCGACCGTATGAAGACGGTAACCCAAAATATGCAGCCGGTCGTACACAAAAAAGATGAGTAGTACCGACGGCGTCATGATCAGTGGATTGGTCAGCGCCTTGTAGAGGATGCGTTTGCGCGTTTCTTTTATCGTAGGGAACCGCCGGCGGATGGCATGGTCATATTGAATATGAGCGTACCAGGAAACGATGCCGATGCCGTAAATGAGCGGCCAGCTGACGGTCCAGACCCGCCAGTCGCCAAGAAAGCGGCCGGGGTAAAGGATCGCGTTATAGGCTAATACGATAAAGGGCATCGAGACCCAGAATCCTATCACCTGTACTTTTAAGGGCCGGGAGAATTTCATAACGGCAGGTCGCTTTTTTCGATGAGGGGAATGTACACGCTTCTACAGGACGTTGTTTCGCGAATGGCCACCTCCGGGCCGCCCAGCAAGCGGTATTTGGCGATGAGGTCGTCAAGACCTTCTTCCTGGTCGGGACCGTCACGTGTTACGGGCTTTGGCTGCAGGGTATTTTGGATCAGCAGCGATCCATCGATACGGGTCTGGATATTGATCCGCAGGGGCTGGGACTTGCTGAAAGCGTTTCGGTAGATGATATTCTCAAGCACGATCAGCAGGCTCATCGGGGCGATGATCTTACGCTCGTCGCTTTCGTCGATCCTTATCTCGACCTCCAATGCGGGACCAAAGCGGGTTTTTACCAGATAGAGATAGGCATCGATGAATTTCAGCTCCTCACCCAGGCTGACCAGATGTTCTTCCGCGCCTTTGAGCAGGTAACGGTATACCCGCGTCAGCTCGTCGAGGAATTTCTCCGCTTCCTTCTCATTCTCCTGGATCAGGCTGGAGAGAGTGTTGAAGCAATTGAAGAGGAAATGCGGGTGCAGCTGTCGTTTGAGGCTCATCAGCCGGCTTTTCTGATAGGCGTTGTTTAACCGGTCGGTCTCCATCATAGAGGCTTTCCACTTCTCCCAGCCCAGCGCAGCTTCGTTGACAAACGTGAGAATGGCGCTGGCCAGGCAGCCGTAGCCTGTCACCCACCATTCCATGCTGCGCTGCACGGAGCAGACTCCTATCGGCAGCTTTTCGTATACGAGGTAGACACCCTGAATGGTCAGCAGATTCATCACACAGAACAGCGGGAGAAGGATACCGATACGCCTGAACAGCTCGTGGTCGCCGGGAAATCGTGTCTTCACCAGCATGGCGGCCATGCCGAAGATGAAATAGATCGCGGCGAAGTACAACAGCGAGATGCCCAGGCGCAGGAGGAAACCGGCGATGGAAGAAAAGCTGCAATAGCCGAACAAAAGAAGGTTGACCAGGACGGTATAGGGCAGCATGAACCAGATGAAGATCATCGGCTCAATGCGGCTATACCGGTTGAATTGCATAGGTTAGTCAGGGCTTCAAATTAAGATAAAATATTCATTATTTCATGCTTCCTCCCGGCGGGATCGGCTGCTTCGGATTCGACGGCGGGATCGGCTGGGGTACGGTATTGTTCACCGGCCTTGTCGTCTTCAGATAGGCGTAGATGGATTTGAGGTCGCGATCCGTCAGCTGGCTGAAGTTTTGCCAGGGCATGGGCGGCAGCAGGGGCCGGCCGCCATCGAGGCCCTTCCATTTGCCTTCCCGCAGACAGCGGATGAACTGGGCTTCCGTCCAATTACCGATGCCCGTGGGATCGGAGCTGATATTGGCCGAAAAGGAGACGCCCCAGGGACCGACAGCCGCGGTTAGATCACCCGCAAATAATACCCATTTATGTGTAGTGCCTGTGTCGAAGGAGGGTAACGGCCGGCCGGCGGGATAACCGCCGAAACGCAGGTTAGTGTCGATCTCCGGGCCATGCGGACCAAACTTCTTGGTGGAGTGACAGTCGTCGCAGCCCATGGTGCTGACGAGGTATTTGCCGCGCTGGACCTTATTGGCCGAGTCGGTGACGGAAGGAGTGAGTGATTCGGCGACGTTCCCGGCTTCGAGCGGGCCGCAGGACAGATTGAAGAGGATCGCGGTCATGGCCAGCAGGGGCAAGGGCCGGTATTTCTTAAGCATATTCAGTTTCATTTAAAAGTTGAAGGAATTGTTGTTTGTGCCGGACCAGCCAGGATTCCAGGCTTTGCATACCGGGGTTGATGCAATAGCTCTCCATCAGGTCCGCGCTTCGCTGGGGGATGAAAAGCCGCTGGGTTTCGAACATGTTGGCGAGCTCTTCGGCACCGGGGAATCCCAATCCTGAAAAGATATCCCGCTGGATATGCCGGTAGCGAACGGTCACGCCCAACACCCGGCTCATGATCGCCGCATATTCGCGGCAGGGCCGGTCTTCGCCGACGACGCCGACGGTACGATGCAGATAAATTTCCGGACAGGCGAACAGCTGCGCAACGATCGGACCGATGTCTTCGACGCTGGCCATGGCCAGCCGGGTATCGCCTTGTGGAAAACCGAAATAAAAGCAACCGTCGTCCTTTTTCTGCGGTGGGAAGAAGGAAAAGAAGTTCTCATAATAGAATGAGATATGGACGAAGCTGGCCGGGATCTCCAGCTGGCGGGTGTAGTTCTCCAGCGCGGCCTTTATATCGCAATGCGGAACGGGAAACTGGCCGCCGGTAAGCTCCAGACAGCCTTTGAGACCGCTGAAGACGAAATGCCGGATGCCCGATGCGGCTATTGCATCGACCAGGTTCCGGCCTTGACTGAACTCCTTCTCGAAATGTTCCCAGAAGTTGGTGACCCCAAAGACGCCATAGCAGCCCTTCATGGCAGCCAGCAGGCTGTCTTTATCGTCGAGATCGCCGGCTACCAGCTCGGCGCCCGCCAGCTGAAGCGCCAGGGCCTTGTGAGAATGGACGTTGCGGGTAAGGCAACGGACGGTGTAGCGGTTGGTGTTGAGCAGGGCGCGGGCTACGCTGCCTCCCTGCGCGCCGGTGGCGCCGGTTACCAGGATGGCAGGGCGTTTGCCGGGGAGTGGGTGTTGTTGCATAAGTGTTGCTTTTAAATTTGACTGTTATTGAATTTCTGCGTGCCGCTATTGCATCTCCTGGAGCCATTTTTCTGCGAACGTCTTTGTTGTCTCATAGACCTCTTTGCCGGCGCGGTAGATCATCTTCCAGTCGTTGCTTTTGTATTGGAATTCGGCCTTATCAAAGATCTGTTTGCTGTGGGCCTCATGCGTCGTAGCCGTGAAATCGACCGTGGCGGCAAGGGCGAGGTATTTCTGGATGCGGGCTTTGACGAAGACCTTGCTGTCCTCGGGATAGCGCTGTTCCCATTCTTTGGTGAACTTCTGATAGTCCGCCAGTTCGCCTTTGCGGCGATCCAGCTGACTTTGGTATAGTGCCTCTATCTCCTT
>Ga0105239_10002948_pt1 | contig 21224 bp, 15 predicted proteins | sample KBSC44metaG_FD_92761 | JGI IMG/M metagenome (GOLD analysis project Ga0105239, IMG submission 92761) | Corn rhizosphere microbial communities from Kellogg Biological Station, Michigan, USA - KBS C4-4 metaG | ecosystem: Host-associated > Plants > Roots > Rhizosphere > Soil | place: Michigan, USA... | reverse complement strand
TGACGATCCCCGCCGGCACGACGCTGAAGTTCCTCGGCAACTACATCCTGCGCATCCGCGGTTCGCTGCAGGTATCGGGCACGTCGTCGCAGCGCGTGGTGTTCACGTCGGGCAAGGCCGTGCCCGCGCTCGGCGACTGGGGCGGCATCGAGATCGTGTCGACGGCGACGAACGTGTCGATCGACTACGCGCAGATCGAATACGCGAACAACGGCCTGAACTTCAACGGCACCGCCGCGGGCGTGGGTCAAGTCACGCACACGCTGGTCCGCAACAACACGCACGGCATCAATGTCGTCGCGCCGAACGCATCGCCGACGATCACCAATGGCAACGAGATCACCGCGAATCGTTATGGCCTCTACGTCCAGGGCAACGGTGTGGCCGCGCAGAATCCGCTGCCGGTGGTCACCGGCAATTCGATCCACGACAACATCTATGCCGTCGGTACGGTCTACGACTACTTCGCGACCAGCTTCGGCAACCCGGGCTCCGCGGTTCTCAATGCGACCGGCAACTGGTGGGGCACTACGGACTACCTCCTGATCGGTTCGCACGTCTACGACAGGCGCGACGCCGCCTCCTCGTCACCGTTGGTCGGCTATGACGGGTACACGGCGAGCGCGACCGATCCTCCACCGACGATCGTCGCCTACGCCCTGGCGATAACCGCGGCGGAGGCGCGGCCACTGGATCCACAGGCGGCCGGCGGGACCTTCGTCTTGACCGCGCCTGGCCAGGTCACCGTCCAAGTGCATCGCGAATCCGACGACTCGGTCGTCTATTCCGATGCGCAGACGTACCCGGCCGGACAGAGCTCCTTCGAATGGCTCGGGACCGATTCCAGCGGTGCCGCGCTTCCGGTCGGCCTCTATCACGTGGCGCTGGTCGCTTCGGATGGAACCTCGACGACGACCTACGATCCCCCGTTCGTGGCGACGCAGGCGAGCGTCTCCGGCACGGTTCCGGCCAGCTACGATCCTTTCCGCAACGTGTTCTGGAAGATCGACGTGAACATGGATCTGGCGTCGCCGGCCATGTTGACGCTGTGCTCCGTATCCTCGTGCCTCAGCGGATTCAAGGTGTTCGAGAACGTCTACTACCCGCCCGGGCACAGTTGGGTCTACTGGGACGGTCGTGATCCGTCCGGGCAGATCGTGACCCAGTCGAGCTACATGTACTTCCCGCCGCCGATCGTGCTGCGGCCTTCGACGGTGCGCGTGGCGGGCTCGCAGACCGTGATCACCGGTACCGGCGCGGCGCCGAACATCGAGGTCAAGTCGAATCCGTACTTGATCACGCACAGCTACGAGGAAATTTCGACGCTGGTCTACCGCATCGACCAGGAGTCGTACGTGACGGTCAAGCTGCTCCCGCCGGGAATCTACGATCCGGCCAATCCCGCGGCGATCGTGCTCGTGGACAACGAGCATCAGCGGCCCACCATCGCCGGTCAGCCGCTCGATCACGTCGTGGAATGGCGCGGATACGACCTCACCCACACCAATCACGTCGCAACCGCGGATGAGGGCGTGTTCACCTTCACGATCGAAGCGCGCAATGCCGGAAGCGACCTGACGACGCTGTATCGCGGCGTGCTGCAGCTGAGGCGCTGAGGCCATGATGATCACCACCATCGCATGCCAGTTGACGATGTCGCTCGCACTCGGCGCGTCGCACGAATCGCTGGCCTATCTCGAGTTGCGGGACGGCTTCTGGCAGGTGTCGATCATGTCCGCCGATGGGTCGGGCGTGCGTCCGGTGACGCGCAGCGCGGGCGACAAGACGAGGGTGTCCTGGTATCCGGACGGCAAGCGATTGCTCGTCAACGGGGCCGACGGCCGGATCTACGGCGTCGACGCAGCGACCGGCCAGGAACAGTCGGTGAAGACGGAGCTGTCGGGTTTCCAGGATGCCGTGCTGTCGCCGGACGCGAAGCAGATCGCGTTTTCGCTGAGCACGTCGGGCAGTGTCGACGATCACGACATCTGGCTCATGAAGGAAGACGGTACCGCGCTGCGCAAGCTGACCACGATGCCGTGGCTCCAGCACGAGCCGGCCTGGTCCGCGGACGGGCGCTACGTCTATTTCCTGTCGGGGAACGGCGGGCAGGTCCACGACATATGGCGCGTCGGCGTATCCGATCGCCGGACCGAACAGTTGACGAACAACCAGCTCTACCACTTCGACGTGGCGGTGGCGAAGGACGGCAGCCTCGCCTTCTCGAGCAATCGTTCCGGCAACTACGACATCTGGATCCGCACACCCGCGGGAGAGGATCGGCAGATCACGCACGACGCGGCGCTCGATGCGCGGCCTGCGTGGTCGGCTGACGGAAGGCACGTGTTCTTCGAGTCATCGGACGGAGGCAGCTTGGGCATCTGGAGCATCGGCATCGATGGAAGCGATCGCAAGCGGTTGACCGGCGTCGCGGACCAGGCGCGATTCCCGGTCGTGTTCGACGCGGGTGGCGCGCCATGAAATCGACAACGCTGATGCTCGCTGCGGCCTGCGTGCTCGCGCACACATCCGCCGTCGCCCTCCAGCTGACGCAAGTGCACGTGGATCGCAACGTATTCGACCCCGCGCGCAAGGAAAAGGCGGACGTGAAGTTCCACCTCGACGAGCCGGCCGGCGCCGAGCTCCTGTTGTTCGACGGCCGCGACGTGCTCGTGCGCACCGTGCGCGCGACCGCCGTTCTGCAACCCGGCGATCGCGCCATCACCTGGGACGGCAAGGACGAGTCGGGACGCGTCGTGCCGCGGGAGGCGTACCACTTCGTCGTGAAGGCCACGTCGCCGGGAGGCGCGACGGCCGTGTCCGACCTCAGCGACGCGACCGGTGGCGAACAGATCGTCGCGCAGAACGTGGCGTGGGATGCCGATGCGCATCGCATCCGCTACCGCCTGCCGCAGGCCGCGCGCGTCAACATTCGCGTGGGCTTGCAGGACAACGGTCCCGTGCTACGCACGGTGATCGACTGGGTCGCGCGCCCCGCCGGCGACAACGAGCAGGCCTGGGACGGCTGGGACGAGTCGCACGTGCTCGACGTCGGCAAGCATCCCAAGCTCAGCGTGTTCGTCGACGCGTATGCGCTCAGCACGAATACGCTGCTGGTAGGTCCCGTCACCGACGCGGTGGCATTGATCGATCCGCTTCCGTGGGGGCGGCACGAGCGCGAAGGGCGTACGGCGCCGCGCAAGCTCATGCACTACCACAGCCAGCAGCCGATCGAGCAGCGCGGCGACGTCGCCGTTCGCGTCGTGTTGCCGGAAGGCCTGTCGAAGAACGCGGCCGGCGTACCCGAGGTGAGCGGCCGCGTGACCGTGCGCCTGGACGTCGACCCGAAGGACAGGGACCGCGTCATTCGAACGCGTTTCGAGCCGGTGTTCTTCGTCGACGGGACCTTCGCATTCGAGAACGAAGTGGGTTACCTGCCGTTTTCCTGGATATGGGACACGTCGACGATGAACGAGGGCATCCATTACGTCTCGGTGAACGTACGCGGGTACGAAGGCAACTTCGGCATGGCGACGGTGAAAGTCGACGTCCGCCACGCACCGACGGGCAAAGGAGCCGAACAATGAGAACGAGCGTCGTGGTGGCTGCATGGGCGATCGGTGCGGCCTGCGCGGCAGGTGCGATCGCGGCGGAAACCGATCCCGCCCATGCCGCGTTCCAGAAAGGTGATTACCCGCGCGCGATCGACGCATACGAACGCATGGGCGCGCAGCGGCGTGACGTGGTGCAGACGCTGGAGCTCGCACGCAGTTACCGCATGGTGCAGGAGCCCGAACGAGCCGAGGCGCTGGCGCTGGCGGTGCTCGAACGCTCGCCGAAGAACACCGAGGCGTTGCTCGTGCTCGGCGACACGATGGCGTCGCGCGGCGACTGGCACGGAGCGGCCGAGCAGTTCGCCGCAGCCACGGCGAGCCCATCCGCGCGCCCGGAGATCTGGTTGCAGCTGGGCCAGGCGCTGCAGATGGACGGCCAGCCGGCTGCGGCCGAGCTGGCGTTCCGCGCCTACGGGCAGTTGACCGCGAAATGAGCCGACACACTGGGGCATACGAGTCTGGGGTAGTCATGAAGACACAGCGCAAGCAGGGTTGGATGGTGCAGGCGGCCGCGGCGGTGCTCGTCGCGATCGCCGCACTCGCCGGCGAGCCGGTATCCGCACATGATTTCGGCGGCACCTCGAGCCCCAACCCGCCGCCGACCAACCCGCCGGACGATCCCTGCAAATACAAGTGCTGCGACGGTCCGGGCAATCCGCCGTTCACCGGCCCCAACGTCGGCAAGCCGATCGACGTGTTGTCGGGCGCCGAGCGCTTCACCGTCACCGACCTCACGATCAGCAGCATCTACCCGATCGAGGTAACGCGCCGCTACGACAGCAGTTCGTCGTTCGACACGGCGCTCGGGTTCGGCTGGTCGTTCGCGTTCGACCGGCGCCTGTTCGAGTATCCGGACGGCTCGGTGGTGCTGCGCACGGGTTGCGGCTTGCGCGAACGTTTCGTTTCGTCGGGCGGCACGTACGTCACGCCACGCGACGGCACGCAGGGCACGCTGGTCGAGAACGGCGACGGCACCTTCGATTTCCGTTACTACGACGGCACGCGCGACACCTACGATGCGGATGGCCGCCTCGTCGCCGAGCAGAACCGCGCCGGCCATCGCCACGAATTCCTCTACGACCCGCGCGGCAAGTTGCCGTTGACCGGCACTTCACCGTTCAGCGTCGACCCCAGCCAGCCGATGATCGTCGCCTACCTCCCGCGCATGACGCGCATGCAGGAGCGCAGTGCCGATGGCCAGCTCACCGGCTACGCGCTCGACTTCACCTACGACGAGAACACGGGGCGCCTCACCACGATCACGGGAAATGACGGGCGCGAGGTCCACTACAGCCATGACGTGACGGGCGGAACCCTCACCAAGGGCAACCTCACCCAGGTCGACGGACTCGGCGACCTGTTCTACTTCTACAAGTACGAAGACCCGAACGACGCACACAACGCGACCTGGATCCAGTTCGGACAGAACGGCACGCCCACGCTGAATACGTACGACACGAAGGATCGGGTGACGCAGCAGAACCAGGGCGCGACGCAACTGACGTTCACCTACGTCACGCCGCGCATACAGACCAACGTGACGCGCAAGATCTACGACGACCAGGGCGTATTGCTCTACACGAACCTCAGCAAGTACTACTTCGACGAGGCGGGCTACCTCACGTCGGAAGTCAATCCGGCCGGGTACGAGAAGAAGTCGTTCTACACGGCGAACAAGGACCTCGAGCACGTCGAGTGGCGCCCAACGTTCAACGGTACCGCGCAGAAATCGGAGGCTTATACCTTCGACGGCTCGGGCCACAAGCTCACGCAGAGCGTCCACCTCGACGCGGCGGACGGCGGCGAAACCATCACGAAGACCTGGACGTACGATCATGACTGGATCGCCAGCGAACAGGTCGTATCCGATGCGGCTCCGACGAAGATATTCCGGACGGAATACACATTCGTGCGTGATGCGAACAATGTTCCGGTGGCGATCGAATCAGTGAAGCTCAGGAATGACGATGGCAGCTTTGCGACGACGACCTACGGCTATTGCACCACTTCCGATGTTTCGGCGCCGAATTCCACATGCCCTTACCTGCGACTGCTGAAATCCATAGACGGTCCCCGAACGGACGTCAGTGATGTCACCACTTATTCGTACTATCCGTCGACCGATACCAGTGGTTGCGCCAATCCCCCTTCCGGGACATGCCATCTCAAAGGAAGCCTTTGGAAGATCACGAATGCATTCGGACAGATCGTAGAGCATCAGCGCTACGATTTGTCGGGGCGTCTGAGCCGTGTCGCTGACCTCAACAACATACCGACGGATCTCGAATACGACTCGCGCGGACGCTTGTTGGCCAGGAAGGTGCGCGGAGCGGACGACGGCGGGGAAGCCGACGATGCGATCACGCGATACACCTACGACGACGTAGGCAATGCCATGCGTACGACCCGACCGGACGGTTCATATCTCGACTATGCCTTCGATGGACGCGGTCGCTTGACCGGCATGACAGACAACGCCTCCAACTCGATCCACTACGCGCTCGACTCCGAGGGCAATCGACTGCGCGAGGAAACTACCGACCCCGCCAGCGTCCTTACGCGGACACTTGGGCGGTCGTTCGACAACCTAAGTCGCGTACAGCAGTCGCGGAACGCGAGTAGCCAGGCTACGACTTTCACGTACGACGTGCGAGGCAACGCGACCGTCGCGCTCGACCCGCTTGGCCATAGTGTGAATCAGAGCTACGACGATCTCGACCGTTTGACGAAAACCGTGCGAGACGCGGGGTCGGGTGGAATCATGGCCACGACAAAATTCACCTATGACGCGGCCAACAATCTGCGCAAAGTCGTCGATCCCAAGAACTTGCCGACCGACTATACGTTTGATGCCATAGGCAACCTGACAAGCGTGGCGAGTCCCGACACGGGCGCGACGACCTACACCTATGACGCGGCCGGAAACCGCCTGACCCAGACTGATGCGCGCGGCGTGCAAGTTGTCTACACGTACGATGCCCTGAATAGGCTGCGCACCGTCGAGTATCCAGGCGCGCCGAGCCTCAACGCGACCTATTCCTATGATCTGTCGGACGTCAAGACCGGATGCCTGGATGCACTGTCACTGGGTCACCTCTCAGCGATTGCGGACGCTTCAGGTACTACGGTCTATTGCTATGACCGGCGTGGCAACGTCGTGCAGAAGTCTCAGCAGATCGGCGGAACGACATTGGCGGTGGGCTACACCTACGATCTTGCAGACCACCTGACCTCGATCAGCTATCCCGGTAGTGGTACGGCAACCTACACGAGAAATTCGCTGGGTCAGATTACGAGCGTGGATTTCCAGCCCTTCGCTGGCCCCGTCAAGCGTATTCTTCAGGACGTCGACTATCTACCCTTCGGGGGGGCGACGCTGTACTCGTTCTCCGGCGGGCAGACTCTGAATAAGAGCTATGACAAAAACTACTGGATGACCGACGTCGGGGGTAGTGCGCTCAATCTGCATTTTGCGCGCGACGCCATGGGCAACATTACGACGCTGGGAGATGCGCCAGGTGTGCCGACGATACTTGAGAAGTACGGCTACGACGGGCTTTATAGACTGACGTCGGTGAAGGATGCAGCCAACACCAATATCCAGTCGTTCACCTATGATGCGACGGGAGACCGGCTCAGCAGCACGGCGGGTGCGGGCTCCCCGGAAACGTATGTCTACCAGGCGTCCAGCCATCGCCTTCAAAGCGTCGCGGGACAGGCGCGTTCGTACGACAATTCCGGCAACACGATTGCCGACGCTTCCGGGAGCCGCCTGTACACGTATGACGAACGCAATCGATTAACCGCGGCTTCAGTAGGGGGAGCGGGCGCCACGTATCAGTATGACGGCAGCGGCGAGCGAGTCAGCAAGACCGCCGGCTCGTCCACAACGCTCTTTCTGTACGATGAGGCAGGTTCTCTGCTCGGTGAATATTCGGCGGCGGGAGTCCCCACGCGTGTCTTCGTCTACGCCGATGGAGTGCCGGTTGCCACGGCATCGGGAACGGCCGTCCACTACATCCATACCGACCAGCTGGGCTCGCCTCGTGCAGTCACTACGACAACGGGATCGGCTGTATGGCGCTGGCCATTTTCCGCCAATCCATTCGGCGCCGCGGCAGCGGACCAGGATCCTGATGGCGACGGGAGCAAGTTTGCGCTGCCATTGCGTTTCCCGGGCCAGTACTACGACTCTGAAACAGGCGCGCACTACAACGGTTTTCGAGACTACGAAGCGAAAACCGGTCGATACCTACAGTCTGACCCAATCGGTTTGAGAGGCGGCATCAACACGTACCGCTATTCGTATGCCAACAGCCTCCTGTACTTCGACGAACTCGGCGCCCAAGCGAGCTGCCGCCCGGTCGCTTCGTTCCCCGGCTTTGTTCACGAAGAGTTGGCCGGCTCGAAATTCATCTACTCGAGGGCCTACTTCAATTGGGTGCGCGTATATCCGAAGTTCATAAGCATTCCTCGATTCCTCGGCGGTCCGGGACCAATCTTCCAAGGAAGATTCTGGGTCGACTGTGCCGCCACGATCGTCACGAAGTACGAAGATACATACCATCGCTGGCGCACGAACACGATCGTCGAGTTCTGTACCGAACATACGTGCGACGGATTCGACTTCTGGTTCAGAACCAGGGAAGAAACGGAGCAATTGGCCGACAGGACGGAAGACAGGTTCACCTGGCGCGACGCGCGAGCTTACGATCCCGATATCGGCAGCGCATTGGAGGGAGAGTTGTTCTGTTTGCAATGGATAAAAACACTGCAATGAAGGGCAGGGTAATGCTTCTCTGCATCGGGATCCTAGTCGGCGCGATCGTTTTCGCGCCGATGATCGGTTATGCCCGATTCGGCTTGATGCGGATAGGGAGCGATTGGCGGACGCCTTCCTTTCTGCTCATCGACTTTCTGCCCGTGGCACTCGGCGCTCTGTTGCTCCTCGTGTCGCTCGGAGCCGCCAAGTATCGGGTGGCGACCATGGGATGTGGCGCGCTGATCGGCGTCGCATTGTATGAGACATTCGTGCTGATCATGTATCCACCGTTAACTGACGGCTCTCTGCTCAGTGGTGGAATCGTATATGGCCCTGCGTTTGCGCTTCTGACCTTGGCTTCAGTTTCGATCTGGAAGACGATGTTCGCGCGCGGCAACATGATATAGCTGTCGGTCGCGGAATCTCGCCGCCGCAGGAATGCGGCAGTAACTAACGGGGTCAGAACACCTTGTTCTGGCGCCAACCCGGGATAGCGACTCGGCCGATGGGCGGCCGGACGCGAGCGCATCGTCCGAGTTCGGCCTTGATCAGGCGCTGGAACCGATCATTTCCCAGCGCCCGCTGCTGCTGGACGTGGGCGCGGATTTCCGCGAGCTGCTCATCGCCGATCGCTTCGGTGAAGAGCGCGCGGTAGGCAATGCAGCGAGGATCCGGATGACGTATCCGCAGCTGACGCTGCGGCCGGTGAGATCGCGTCAGCCGTTTCTGCCAACATGCGCGGGAAGGTGCTCTGGCGCCGTTGGATCGGAATGCGCGCACGTCGTTGCCATGCTTCATGACAACATCGGAGCGCAGGACACGCTGGATCCGAGGGCGCGCGCGTCGTTCGCTTGCGCTTTGCTTCGCTGACAGGGTGCCCGCAGCTCCGTCTCACCATGGTCTTACGTCGAGGTATTGGACATGTACAAGCCCATCTACGGTCTGGTGGTTGCGCTGCTATCCGGAGTCGGCATCGGATCCGCGGGAACGTTCCTGCTGACGTCATCGAAGGTCGAAGACCTCGTGGCGTCGTCGTATGTCAGGAGCGCCAGCGATGCTCGATCCTTCGCCCAGGTCCTGGACGACATCGAATCGCATCGGGAAGCACAGGCGATCGTTCGGCTGGAGGGCTATCTCGGCATTGCACTCGCCTCGCTCGGCGACTACGAGACCGTTTTTCCTGAGCCCAGGCGGGAGCCTCGGATATACGAAGCATTGGCGACCGTAAGGGCCTATGTGGCGAGCCACCCGACGCTGGCCCTCCCGGCTGAAGCGGCCAATGCGCTCGCGATGGGAAGCGCGAAGGACGGCCGATAGAAGCGCATTCGATCCTCGGCGCGCGGCGGAGCGGTGCCGCAGCGGTCGCCCGTGCTTCAGCTGCCCACGGTACTCGATCTCAAGGCTCGAACCCGTTCGCGAAGATGAGGTCGGGCCGGTATATGACCGTATTGGCCAACGCGCTCGCGTAGCCTTCATTGACGGGACTCGTCGCCGCCAGCACCTGCGCATTGAACACGAGGCCATTGCCGGTTTCGCCGGCCGGCGGCGTCCAGGTGGCGGTGAAGCTGCTCGCGTTGGACCACGGCACCTGCGCGACCCAGCCGGCGCCTTGCACCCAGAATCGCACGGCCTGCGGACCGCCGAAGATCGTCGATGGCGGCGTCACCTTGTTCCGGTCGAGCTGGTCGACCGTCATGGTGAACACGCCCGTGGCGCTGTTGCGCGACACCGACAGCCGCCCCCAGTCGCGCGCCAGCAGGGAAGACTGCGCGGGAACCGCGACGATGGAGTACGCGCCCTGGTCGCTGCCGCCGAGGACATTGAGGCCGAGGACCGTGTCGCTCGCCGGCACGGTCATCGTGGTGGTGTTGCAGGTTCCCGGCACGAACGACGGGCCATTCCAGTACGTCGCATGGCCACCACGGATCTCCGCGACTTCCGTCGCGCCACTGTGCCCGCCCGCGGGCGAGCAGTAGTAGACGAGCACGTCCTGTCCTGCGCTCCACTGGAAGGTGAAGGCGCGCTCGTCGGCGTTTCCGTTCGAATGGGCCGTGCCCGGGAACCCCACCATCTGCGGCGACCAGAACCCTCCGCCCTCGCCGGTGTAGTCGTTGGCCGGCGGCGTCGCAGGCGGCGCGAACTCCGCGACCATGTCGAGGATCGCCGACGTGCCGTTCGCGCCGATGGTGCAGTCGGGATTCTGCTGCACCGTTCCGATGTTCGCGTCCACCCAGGTGCGCACTGCGCTCGAGATCGGCCAGTCCAATTCGTCGAAGGCGCAGTTCACGTTGCGATTCGCGGCCGCGGAGTACGCCTCGAAGAAGTGGTCGAGCTTGTCCTGGTCGGTCGGCGACGACGCATGGTTCTCGATGAAGTCGATCCAGCGGCCGACGGCGGCCTGGCCATATAGGTGCTCGATGCGGAAGAACAACGCGACCGGCGTGCTGTATCCGGCGGCGTCGCCGCAGGCGGACTGGCCTTCGATGACGCAGGCCTGCCACGACGCAGTCCCGGCAGGCAGGTCCAGGTACGCCTGCAGCGTGCGTTCGTAGTCGTGGTAATAGAGGGAATTCTGGTTGCCCGAAAAGGTGTAGATGGCGCGCAGCATCGTCGTCCAGTAGTGCGACGAATCGGGCAGCGCGGAGAACTTGTACGAACCGCCGTAGGCATCGAAGTTGTGGGTCAGCTCGTGGATCGCGCCGTAGTGCTCCAGGCCGTCGAGCGCGACGGGCACGATGGAGCTGTCGTTGCCGAGTTCGACGCCGAGCCCACCCACGGTTCCGCAACCGGAGCCGCAGCCCGGCGGGTCCACGTACGCGATCGCGTCGAGGGTCGTGCCCGGCCTGCGGCCCACGATCTCGTAGAGATACTGGTAGACCATGTCGAAGCCGTTGATGAAGACGCGGCGCGCGTTTTCGTCGAACACCGGCTCGTCGAACCAGGCCTGCGGCACCAGCACCTGCGTGTACACCCCGTCGAACTGCTGCATGACGTAGGTGTTGCCTCGCCAACTCGTGTAGCTGACCGTCGTGCCGCAATACGACGTGCAGTTCAAGGTGGGGGCCTGCGCCCGCTGGGCGGTCGTCAGCGGTCGTATGCGCGCCGTGCCTTCGGAAAACTCCGGGCGGTAGTCGCTCGCGACCGGGATGTCCGGCATGAGCGCGAGCGACGGGTCATGGCCGCGCTCCATCGCCGCCAGGCGGGCGAGTGGCGCAAGGGCGACCAACCCGCAGGCGATTGCACGCTGAAATACGGAGCCGAATCCGATCGCAGCCATCGTGTCCCTTTGCGCCCCTTCTTCGAAGACGGGTGCGCGACGCAAACCCGTTCGCACATCTTGGCATGCCTCGAAAAAGAAACAGTGCACGGTTCGCGGAATGGCGGCGGTTCACAAAAATTTCCGCTGTCTGTGTTCGAGGCGCTGCGCTTCACGACATCGGCCATGGGCGATCCCGCAACGAGCCGCGAGATCGGGTCGAAGAAGTCGAGCCCGTGCCGAGGGTCGTAGGACGGCATCGCCGCCGGCGAGACCGCACCGGCCCCTTTGCTAGGCTGCACACGAAGGCTCCGTTGTTGCCCATGGGATGCGATGTGGATATTGGAACTCGGTGGAAGGTGGTTGCCAGGCGGGCGCTCGTCGCCGACGGCACGCTTGCGCAACCCGCGCGGGAAATCGTGCTCGCGAGCGGAAAGGCCGCGTCGTATGATCCCGATCTCGTGGATGCCTGCGTCAGGAAGGGAGCCAGCGAGGCCGCCGCGGCGATTGATCGCATCGAATCCGACGGCGGCGCCGTCGAGGGCGTTGAATTCTGTGTCCGGCCGATATTGCCGGACGGACTGAGGCCTTCGTTCAACCTGTCGGCAGAAGCGGTTTCCGCGCTGTCGAAGCTGAACGCGTCACTCGATTTCGATCCCTACTGATCGCGCTCAAATGGATGCGGGCCTCTTCAGTGCAAGGGTTGCCGCACCGCATCGATCGCATCGAGCTTCGCCCCGATCACCTCGAACGCCCGCGTCCCCAGCGCATCGAGCGCGACGCCATCGCCGAGCATCGGCGCGAGCAACGTCTCCGTCGGTGCGTCGTAGCCGCGTGCGAGCAGGGCGTGGTAGCGCGTCGCGAACGTCGCGGGATGCGCCTTCGCTTCCGCGTACAGGTTGATCGCGATGACGCCGGCGTAGAGGTAGTTCACGAGGTAGAACGGGTCCTGGTAGTAGAGGCGCTTGGTCGCCCACCAGCTCGACGAGGCGTGCAGCACGTCGGCGGGCCAGGGTTCGAAGGCGCTGCGCACGCTGGTGGTGACGCGGTCGAGATCGGCGGCCGACCGCACGCGGCCGGCGGCGGCTTCGTCGTGGATCGTCTGCTCCAGTGTCGCTTCCTCGGCGGAGCCGAACACCTGGAACACCATGTCGTCGACGAGCGCGACGAGGTAGCGCTCGCGCTCGGCCGGCGTGCGCGCGTGCCGTGCGAGGTGGTCGTAGAGCAGGAACTCGTTGAGCAGCGCGTAGCTTTCCACGAGGCCGTTCGGCCCGTGCGCGAGCAATGACGGCGTGCCGGCGTCGTCGGCGATCTGCGCGGCGATCGCGTGGCCGCCTTCGTGCAGCATCACGCGCAGGTCGCCGAGCGTGCCGCCGAACGCGGCGACGTAGAGGCCGGCGGGCGTACCGGGTGCGCTCACCGAGAAACCGCCCGCTTCGCGCCGGCCGAGCACGTCGGCGAGATCGAGGCGGTGCGCATCGGCCGACAGCAGCGCGCTGAACGCGCGGACGTAGTCGCGGCCGAGCGGTGCGAGCGCGGCAGGCGCGATCGTGCGCACGTCGGCGAGCGTGAAATGCGGCGACGTATCCGAGCCGGCGTCGAGATCCCACGGGCGCACGTCGTCGATGCCGGTCGCGGCGCGGATGCGCTGCGCACGCAAGGCGTGGTAGCGGCCGTACAGCGCGAGGTGTGCACGCACGTCGGCGAGCGAGCGTTCGACCGTCACGCGGTCCAGCCCGCGCTCGACGTAGCCCGCGGACGGCGCATCGGCGAATCCGCGCGCCTGCGCGAGCGCCCGGCGCGTGCGGGCGATGCCGAGCAGCAAGGTCGCGTCGACCTCGGCGCGTGCCTGCGTCGCCTGCCAGCGCCGGCGCCACGCGGCTTCGCGCGTGGCGCGGTCGGCGGCTTTCGCGTCGCCGGCGCCGTCGGCCTGGCCTTGCAGCGGCAGGCGTTCGACGCGCTGGTGGATCGTCCAGGCGTCCCGCAGCAGCGGCTCGATCGCGGCGTCGGCGAGTTTCGCGGCGTCGGGTGGCAATGCGTGGGCGGCGCGCGCAGCGGCGTCGGTGGCGAGATGGCGATAGCGCGCGAGGCGCGCGTCGCCGGCGGCGGCCGTGTCGAACGCAGCGAGCGGGCGTACGCGCAAGGCGTCGTCGAGGCTGCGCGCGAGCTGGTCGCCGAGCGCGTCGACGCGGTTGCGGGCCTGCGTCGCCGCCGCGTCGTCGAGATCACGCGCGGCGAGGATGTCGACGTACGCCGACACGCGGCGCGCGCGACGCGCGAGCGCATCGGCGGCATCGAACACGGCGGCGAACGTCGTCGACGCGTCCGGATGCCAGCCGTCGACCTCGCGTTGCAGGGCGTCGAGCTCGGCAAGCGCGGCCTCGCGCGTCGCGAAGTAGCGCGAGAGATCGATCGATGCCCGCGCCGACATCGCGGGCGCGGAGGGGCCTGGCAGCGCGGGTGCATCGACGGCCGTGGCCGTTGCGGCGACGGGAAGCACGCCGAACGCGACGGCGGCGCGGAGCACGGCGAGGTGGAACGAAAGGAGATTCATGCGGCGAGCCTCGCACGCGGGCGACCGGCCCGTCTTGAACGCGCCAAGCATCCGCGCTCAGCGGTCGCCGAACGCGCGCCGCCACGCGCCGGGTGCGCGCCCGGTCGCTGCGCGCACGTGGCGCGTGAGGTGGCACTGGTCGGCATAGCCGGCCTCCGCGGCGACCTCGGCGAGCTCGAGCCGCGTGTCGACCAGCAGGCACACCGCGCGCGCGACGCGCCGCTGCCGCAAGTAGTCGCCGATGCTGCAGCCGTACGCATGGCGGAACGCGCGCGTGAGATGCATCGGATGCACGCCCGCGCCGGCGGCGAGTGCCGTGAGCGAAGGCGATTCCAGCGCGGCGTCGAGCCGGTCGCGCACCGCGCGCAGCCAGGGTGCGCGCGTCGCGTCGGGCTGGCGATGCCGTGCGATGCCGCCGACCAGCTGCCACGCCGCTTCGGCGGCGACGAGTTCGCGCTCCGCGGCGGGTGCGTCGAGCGCGTGGCGCAGGCGCAGCGCGAGCGGCACGAGCGCGGTCGCATCGCAGTCCCATGCATCGTCGAACAGGCGTACGGCCGGGCCGCCGCCATGCAACGCGTCGTCGTCGACCTCGATCGTGAGCAGGCGCGTCGTGCACGCGTCGTGGTGATCCGCGTGCACTTCGCCGGCGGGGTGCGCGATGAGCGTGCCCGCGACCGCACGTCGCGTGCGCCGGCCGTAGCGTTCCTCGTAGGCGCCCGCGAGGACGAGGCAGAGGCTCGCGCGTTCATGGTCGTGCCGGCCGATGCGCAGCCCGGGCGCGTAGCGGCCGCAGCCGACCACGAGGCCGCTGCCGCGCCAGCCGCGTTCCGGCACGCCGTGCAGGTCGCCGGGGCGCTGTGCTGGAACCGTTTCCACCGGGGTCATGGCGCGCATGCTACGCCAGGATGCGCCGCGGCCGCCGCCGGTCGCGGGGTAGATTCCCTCATGCGCGCGCGCGGCGCGGCGTCCGCACACGAACCGGGCTATGCTGGTGGCGGATACGACCGGGTGCCGGGGCGATGGGGATCGACGCGGAAATCACCGGGCTGCTGAACGCCGCGCGCTCGGGCGACGCGGCCGCGCAGGATGCGGCGTACGCGCTCGTCTACGACGAGCTGAAGCGCTGCGCGCGCCGCCAGGGCGGCCTGGCGCCGCCGGGGTCGACGCTGTCGCCGACCGCGCTCGTCAACGAGCTCTACCTCAAGCTGCGCTCGGGCGAAGTCGACACGGTGCAGAACCGCGGCCACTTCTTCGCGCTCGCCGCGCGCGCGATGCGCCAGATCACCGTCGACCACGCGCGCCGGCGCCATCGCGCCAAGCGCGGCGGCGGCGCCGAGCACGTCGAGATCGACACGCGCGACCTCGGTGCCGAATCGGCCGACGCCGCGCTCGAGCTCGACGCCGCGCTCGACGACCTCGCGCGGCGCGATCCCGACCTCGCGCGCATCGTCGAATGGCACTTCTTCGCCGGCCTCACGTTCCAGGAGATCGCCGACGAGATCGGCCGCCACGAGCGCACCGTGCGCCACGACTGGGAACTCGCGCGCGCGGTGCTGCGCCGCGCGATGGGCGCGGAGCCGCGCGATGGCGGCTGACGCGCGCTGGCCGCGCGTGCGCGAGCTGTTCCACGCCTGCCAGGCGCTCGCGCCGGGCGAGCGCGACGCGTGGCTCGAACGCGAGTGCGCCGGCGACACCGCGCTGCTCGACGAGGTGCGCGACCTGCTCGGCGCGCAGGCGATCAGCGGCGACCTGCTCGCCGCCGACGCGAGCGAGCTCATCGGCCGGCTGCGCGCGGCGCCGGCGCAGGCACTGGAAGGCCAGCGCATCGGTGCGTACCGCCTGCTGCGCCTGCTCGGCGAGGGCGGCATGGGTCGCGTGTTCCTCGCCGACCGCGAGCTCGCCGGGCGCGAGGCCGACGGTTTCGAGCAGCGTGTCGCGCTCAAGCTCGTGCGCGGCGACTTCATCGACGCCGAGACGCGCGTACGTTTCCTGCGCGAGCGCGAACTGCTCGCGCGCCTGACCCATCCGCACATCGCGCAGCTGCACGATGGCGGCGTCGCCGCCGACGGCTCGCCGTTCTTCACGCTCGAGTACGTCGAGGGCGAGCCGATCACGCGCTGGTGCGACGCGCGCCGGCTCGGCGTGCGCGCGCGCCTCGGCCTCGTGCTGCAGGTGTGCGCGGCGGTCGCGCACGCGCACCGCAACCTCATCGTGCACCGCGACCTCAAACCGTCGAACATCCTCGTCACCGCGGACGGCGAGGCGAAGCTGCTCGACTTCGGCATCGCCAAGCTGCTCGACGCGGCGCCCGGCGCGGGCGACACGCGCACGCATGCACGGCTGATGACGCCCGAGTACGCCGCACCCGAGCAGATCCTCGGCGGCGCTGTCACGACCGCAACCGACGTCTACGCGATCGGCGTGCTGCTGTACGAACTGCTCGCCGGGCGCACGCCCTACGCGCGCGCCGAGGCGGGCCTGGTCGGTTGGCCCGAGGCGGTGCTGCACGAAGTGCCCGAGCCGATGACGCGCGCGCTCGCGCGCTTGCCCGTGCGCGCGGGCGCTGGTGGCGGCGACACGCTCGCCGAGCGGCGCGGCACGAGCGTCGCAGGCTTGCGCCGCACGCTGCGCGGCGACCTCGAGCGCATCGTGCGGCGCGCGCTCGCGAAGGAACCCGAAGCGCGCCACCCCTCGGTCGCTGCGCTCGCCGACGACGTGCGCGCCTGGCTCGACGGGCGTGCGATCAGCGGCGGCAGCCGGCGCTACCGCGTGCGCAAGTTCGTCGCACGCCACTGGCTGCCGCTCGGTGCGGCGGCGGCGATCCTCGGCGTGATCGTCGCCGGTGCGGCGGCGGTCGCGTGGCAGGCGCGCGAGACCGAGCGCGAGGCGCGCACGACGCTCGCGGTGAAGGACTTCCTGTACGGCCTGTTCACCGCGGTCGATCCGCGCGCGGCGAAGGGCCGCGACGTGAGCGCGCGCGAGCTGCTCGATCGCGGCGCCGCGCGCGTGCAGCGCGACACCGCGCTGGAGCCGGGCCAGCGCGCGGAGATCGACGCGACGCTCGGTCGCATCTACTACCAGCTCGCCCTCTACGAGCAGGCGAAGGGCCTGCAGGAAGGCGCCTCGCGGCTGCTCGCGGCCGATCCCTCGCGCGCGCTGCTCGCCGCGCGCACCGATGCCGAGCGCGCCGAGACGCTCGCCGCGCTCGGCGACGTGCCGGCCGCGAAGACGCTCGCCGACGACGCGATACGCCGCTTCGAGGCGGCGCCCGATGCGTCGGTCGCCGACCGCGTGAACGCGTGGCGCATCCGCGCGCGCACGGCGGTCGACGCGCGCGAGTTCGTCGACGCCGCCCGTTTCATCGACAAGGCACTCGCGCACGTCGACGATCCGGCCATCGGCGACGACCTGCGCCTGCTCGTGATGATGTCGGCGGGCAACGCGAGTTGGGGCGAGCAGAAGAACGGCGAGGCCGAACAACGCTACCGGACCGCGCTGGCGATCGCCTCGCGCAACGCGGGACCGGACGACCTCAACGTCGCGTTCTCGCAGACCAGCCTCGGCCTCGCGCTGTACGCGCAGTCGCGCTACGCCGATGCGATCGAAGCCGATTCGCTGGCGCTCGCGACCTATCGCAAGGTGCTCGGCGAGGAGCACCCGACCACGCTCAACGCGGTGCGCAACATCGGCCTGTCCAACTACCAGCTCGGCCACTACGCGACCTCGCGCGAACTGCTCGAGCGCGTCGCCTCGGTGCAGCGCGCGCGGCTCGGCGCGGACCATCCCGCGCTCGCCGGCACCGACATCAACATCGGCCTGGTCACGACCGACCTCGGCGACCTCGCGCGCGCGAAGGTCGCGCTGGCCGAAGCCGTGTCGATCTTCGAGAAGAAGTTCGGCCGCACGCACCAGGGCACGCGCGCGGCGCTCGGCAACCTCGCGATCGTGCACGAGCTGGAAGGCCAGCTCGACCTCGCCGATGCCGAGCTCACCGAGATCATGCAGGCCGAGGCGGACCCGAAGCTCAACGAACTCAACGGCTACACCACCCTGTATCGCCTCGGCGACGTCAAGCGTCGTCGCGGCGACTATGCGACCGCGCTCGCGCTGCAGCGACGCGCGCTCGCCGACAGCATCGGGCGCGTCGGCGAACACGCGCGCTACACCGCGCTCGCGCACGAGTACCTCGGCCTCACCCTGCGCGACAGCGGCGACGTCGCGGGCGCGGAGCGCGAACTTCGCGCGGCGCTCGCCTCGTTCGCGGGCTACCTGCCCGGCGCCGAGCACCCGCTCGCGGCGACCGCGCGACTGGACCTCGGCGAACTGCTCGAACGCGATCCGGCCCATCGCGCGGAGGCGGTCGAGCTGATCACCGAAGCCGCGCGCGAGCGCGAGAAGTTCCTCGGTGCGACGCATCCGGCGACGGTCGCCGCGCACGCCGCATTGGCGAAGGCGCAAGGCATCGCCCGGGGCTGAGCTTCAGCGCAGGCTGCGGCGCAGTTCGGCGAGGCGATCGCGTGCGAACGGACTGAAGCGGCCCTCCTCGTCGGGCTTGACCCGTGCGAGCAGGCGAACGCGCCCCGCAGGTGCAGGCGAGCGCGGCGTCGAACACCGATCGCACGAGTTGCCATTGCTCCGGCGTCTTCCGGCGCGTCCCCAGGCGCCGAGACGGCGCACGCATCCATTCTGCTACGCTCGTGCGACGCGGTCACCGAAGGAGTTTCCCTCGCGGTGCGGCGATGCGATGCAGGGGAGATGCGGAGCGATGAATGGAACCGGGCGCGCGACGGTCGCGATGCCGACGTTGTTGAAAGGGCTGTCGTGGGCGGGGCCGCTGCTGCTCGTGTTCTGCGTCGTGCCGCTGGTCGACGAGCGGATGCTCGTGTTCGGTCGCCCGATGCCGCCCGGCTGGTGGTGGCGCAGCGGAGCCGTCGCGCTCGCGTTCGTGCCGGGCGTGGTCTTGTGCGCAGCGGCTATGCTCGTGATCCGGCGCAGTTGGTTCGCGCGCATGGTGTACGTGCTGGGCTGGTTGTTGCTGACGTCGTCGATTCCGCTGATCGGCCATTTCGCGGGCTTCGATCCCGCGGATGCGAATCCGGCCCTCGTCGTCAATGGCGCGTGCACGGTGCTGATCGCGGCGTATCTCTACGCGAGTCCGGACGTGCGTCGCTACTTCGACGCGGTTTCGCCGCGAGTCTCGTCGAGTCCAGGGGGAAACGAATGAGCAGGCATGCAAAACGAAGGATCCGGCTGGCCGCCGTGCTGGCGCTGCTCGTCGGCGCCGCGAGCGCGCAGGCGGGCGTCGTCGCCGGCATGCGCGCGCCGGACGGCCTAGGCCTCGACCGCGACGGCAAGCCGCACACGCTCGCCGAGCATCGCGGCAAAGTGGTCGTGCTGTCGTTCTGGGCGAGCTGGTGCGGTTACTGCCTGAAGGAGCTGCCGGTGCTCGAGAAGATCCAGCGCACGCTCGGCAAGGACCGCATCGAGGTCGTCGCGATCAACGTCGACAAGGAGCGCGCGAAGTACGTCGCGATGCGGCGCAAGCTCAAGGACTTCCAGTTCACGATGACGGTCGACGACGACCACGCACTCGCCGACGCATACGGCGTCGACGGCCTGCCGCACCTCGTGCTCGTCGACAAGGACGGTCGCGCGGCGTACGTGCACATCGGCTACGCCGAGCGCCAGCTGCCGTTCTTCGTCGAGGAGATCAACGAACTGCTCGACGAGAAGCACGGGGCCTGATCGATGCGGCACGTGTAGGCCGGACTACCATGGCTCTGAAGTTCACCCTGTGCGTTTATGCGGATTCGCGCCTCGACGTCGTAAGCCTCGCTCCCCTCGCGCCCGGCCGGACCACGTGGCGCGAAGGCGACGCCATGAAGGGCCACTACTACGACGTCGAGTACGGCCGGGGCGAGTTCCTCGTCTCGCTGCAGGACTTCCTGCGCAGGTTCGAGGCGACGATGGACGCGTTGAAGGGTGCGGGCGCGACCATCACGGTATGGTGCCTGCTGGACGAGGCGTCTTCGTTCACCGGACTCGTCGTGGATGCGGAGACGATGGGTTTCATGGGCAGGCGCTCGATCGACTTCTACCTCAGCATCTACGGCAGCACGCCGGATCACTCCGACTGACGGTCCCCCTGCGGCGTGACGCGCCACACCCTGCCGCCGACATCATCGGCGACGAGCAATCCGCCATGCTCGTCGAACGCGACGCCGACCGGACGGCCGCGTGCCTTGCCGTCGGCATCGAGGAAACCGGTGAGCACGGGTTCCGGCGGCCCCGACGGCTTGCCGTCGGCGAACGGCACGAACAGCACCTGGTAGCCGCTCGGCTGGCTGCGGTTCCACGAGCCGTGCTGGCCGACGAAGGCGCCATGGCGATGGTGCGCGCCGAACGCGGCGTCGGTGCAGAACGCGAGGCCGAGCGACGCGGTATGCGCGCCGAGTGCGTAGTCGGGGGCGATCGCGGCGGCGACGCGTCCGGGGTTCGCGGGCTTCATGCGTTCGTCGACGTGCGAGCCCCACCAGCTGTACGGCCAGCCGTAGAACGCGCCGTCCTTCACCGACGTGATGTAGTCCGGCACGAGGTCGTCGCCGAGCTCGTCGCGTTCGTTGACCGCGGTCCACAGCGCGCCGCTGTCGGGCTGGAACGCGAGGCCGACCGGATTGCGCAGCCCGTTCGCGAACGGTTGCAGCGTGCGCGTGGCGAGGTCGATGCGCGACACCGCGGCGCGGCCGCGTTCGGCGTCGATGCCGTTCTCGCCGACGTTGCTGTTCGAGCCGATCGCGACGTACAGCGATGCGCCGTCGGGCGTGGCGATGATGTTCTTGGTCCAGTGATGGTTGATCGTGCCCGCGGGCAGGTCGACGATGCGTTCGCCGCTGCCGTCGAGTCGGGTCGCGCCGGCCGCGTACGCGAAGCGCACGACCGCGTCGGTGTTCGCGACGTAGAACGCGTCGCCGACGAGCGCCATGCCGATCGGCGAGTTCAGGCCGCTCGCGAACACGAAGCTGCGGTCGGCCTTGCCGT
>Ga0105239_10002946_pt1 | contig 21226 bp, 15 predicted proteins | sample KBSC44metaG_FD_92761 | JGI IMG/M metagenome (GOLD analysis project Ga0105239, IMG submission 92761) | Corn rhizosphere microbial communities from Kellogg Biological Station, Michigan, USA - KBS C4-4 metaG | ecosystem: Host-associated > Plants > Roots > Rhizosphere > Soil | place: Michigan, USA... | reverse complement strand
GTTTTGCTGCCAGCTTTCGGCGGCTTCTGTTGGGAATATCAGGTGTGGTACATCCTTAAACTGAATGGTAATAACCGATGACGGCTGGTGCAATCTTTTACCCGTACGTAAATAAAACGGAACACCCTGCCAGCGCCAGTTATCAATAAAGAATTTGATGGCTGCAAAAGTTTCGGTATTTGATTCCGGGTTAACTTTTGGTTCTTCGCGGTAGCCGGGAACTTCTTTGCCTTTCATCCAGCCGCTGCCGTATTGGCCCCTAACGGCCGAATTACGTACATCTTCCGGGCCAAATTTGCGCATGGCCTTTAATACATCAACCTTGCGGTCGCGCACTTCGTCGGCGCTAAAGCTAACCGGTGGCTCCATGGCTATGTGGCAAAGTAATTGCAACAAGTGATTCTGGATCATATCGCGCATAGCGCCTGAGCCATCATAATAGTCACCGCGTTCTTCTACCCCCAGTTGCTCGGTAACCGAGATCTGTACGTGCTCAATATAGTTACGGTTCCACAGTGGCTCCATGATGGAGTTGGCAAAGCGGAAAGCCATAATATTCTGTACGGTTTCTTTACCCAGGTAATGATCGATACGGTAGATCTGTGATTCGTCAAAAATACCCGACAATAGCTTGTTCAGCTCTTTGGCGGTTTCCAGATCGTGACCAAATGGTTTCTCGATGATGATCCTTACGCGTTTTTTATCATCGGCCAGTTTGGCTTTTGATATGTTGGATGCGATGATCGGGAAGAAGTTTGGCGCTACAGCCAGGTAAAACAACACGTTGGCTTTCGCTTTCCAGTCGGCGTTATGTTTTTCGATACGTTTGCCAAACTCTTTATAAGTTTCAAAATCGTTAGCATCCGATACCTGGTAGTAAATATTTGCCTGGAACTCGGCCCATTTTTTCTCGTCAACTTTGCCACTGCGCGAAAACTGGTTGATATCGTTATGCAGGTTCTCGCGGAATTGCTCGTCGGTGAGTTTGGTACGACCGGTACCTATAATGGAATATTGTTTTGGCAGCCATCCATCTAAAAATAGATTATACAGGGCCGGCGCAATTTTCCGTGAATTTAAATCCCCTGTGCCACCAAAAATGATGAATATAGTAGGATCTGATTTAGTTTGTGTGCTCATTTCTCAATGTTATTTTTTAGATAGAGTCAGGAATCAAGAGTCAAGAATCAAGAGAGTAAAACTCCCCATAGTAAATGATTCATTATGCTTGCTTTTCCTTGATCCTTATTTCTTGACTCTTGATTCTTATCTCTTGATTCTTATTACTCAGCTGCCCATTGTGTATGGAAGGTACCTTCTTTGCCGATCAGCTCATAAGTGTGCGCGCCAAAATAGTCGCGCTGAGCCTGGATCAGGTTGGATGGCATCCTTGCACTGCGGAAAGCATCAAAGTAACTTAATGACGCGGCGTAGGCTGGTGCAGCTACCCCGGCAGCAATAGTTTTTGACAATACTTTTCTGATACCAGGTACTACGCTTTCCACTATCGCTTGTACATTAGAATCTAACAGCAGGTGTTCCAGGTTGGCATCTTTTTCGTAAGCTTTAAAAATATCGTTCAGGAATTTTGAACGGATGATACAGCCGCCTCTCCAGATCTTGGCAATTTCGCCTAGGTGCAGGTCATATTTATACTCTGCCGATGCGTTCGACAGCAAATGCATGCCCTGCGCGTAGCTGATGATCATGGTGAAGTAGAAGGCCTGCTCTAAAGCGGCAATTAGTTCGTCTTTATCAGCATCCAATACAATTGGGTCTTTAGCGTATAATGCAGCCGCTTTTTCGCGCAGTTGTTTGTATTTTGAAAGATCGCGCATTGATACCGCGGTATCCACCGTTGGGATAGGAGCCTGTAGGTCCATAGCCACTTGCGATGTCCATTTACCGGTACCTTTAGCACGGGCTTCGTCCTTAATATCATCTAACAATAAATGATCGGTACCCGGGGCTTTGAATTTGAAAATATCCTTGGTAATGTCCAGCAAGAATGATTGCAGCCTGCCTTCGTTCCATTCGGCGAAAATTTTACCGATCTCGTCGTTATGCAGTTTCAAACCTTTTTTCAGGATCTCGTAGGTTTCAGCAATCAGCTGCATAATACCATACTCGATACCGTTGTGTACCATTTTTACAAAGTGACCAGATGCACCCGGACCAATATAGGTTACGCAAGGCACGCCATCAACCTTGGCGGCAATGGCCTCAAAAATAGGCTTCATCACGTTGTAGGCTTGTTTATCGCCACCCGGCATCATACTCGGGCCACGACGCGCACCTTCTTCGCCACCAGATACGCCCATGCCAAAGAAATGCAGGCCAATAGCTTCCAGTTCTTCTACACGGCGGTTGGTATCGGTAAAGTGCGAGTTACCCCCGTCGATCAATATATCGCCTTTCTCCAATAGCGGAGTTAGTTCTTCAATAACACTATCCACAATTTTACCGGCCGGCACCAGCATCATGATGGCACGCGGAGTGGTTAAACTCTGGACGAATTCTTTTACATCTCCAAATCCTTTGGCGGCACGATCGCCGGCTTCATCGTTTAGTGATGCTACTTTAGCGGCATCTTTATCATGCCCGGCTACTGCAAAACCATGGTCGGCCATGTTCAGCAGCAAGCTGCGGCCCATAACGCCCAGGCCTATCATACCAAAAGCATATTTATTATTTGTTGCGCTCATTTTATTTGAGGTTTTCTTTTTTTAGATCTTCTAATATTTTTTTGGTGGTCTCGAAGTCGGTGTGCTGGAACGAGCGGATCCCCAGTTTCTGGGCCGTATTCACAAACATGATCCGATCGTCAAAATACACACATTGCTGCGGCGAAGCCTGGGCTATACCCAAACCCAGCTGCCAGATACCCGGATCGGGCTTGCGCATTTTAACCTCGCACGATGATACAAAAGCATCAAAACACTCATGCAGCTTGAATTTTTTAACCCGGTAATCGTTCAGCTCCTTGCCCTCGTTGTTTAGCGAAATGATGCGGAAACCGCAATCTTTCTTCCATTCTTTAAGCCAGGCCAGTGTTTCGCCCAGTTCAACAGATTGGGCGTACATGAATTCCTTAAAGTCCTCACGAACAAAATCGCGCGGATGGTTAAAAATTACGGTATCCAGGTATTCATCAAGGGTGATACTGCCAATTTCATATACGTTAAAAATGAAATTATGCAGCTCGTTCACTTCGGCCTGATCGAGCCCGAATTTTTCGCAGGCCAGCTTACGAGAATCGCGCCCCCAGCCGTTGGTGAGCAAAATGCCCCCAACGTCAAAAAAGAGGATTTTAATATTTGCAGCTTCCATGGGGCAATTAGCTTACTTTGCTTTTTTGCTCCTCGATAGCGTTTAATAATTTTTCAAACGGCTTGTTGAATTTCTCGATGCCTTCGTCTTCCAGTTGCTGGGTGATGGCGGCAAGATCAATACCTAAGCTTGGTAGTTTAGCTAAAGTTGCAGTAGCTTTATCTAAACCGGCTTCTAAAGTATTAGCGGCAATACCATGATCGCGGAAAGCGTCAACAGTTTCCAATGGAACGGTATCTACAGTATCCGGACCAATCAGGGCCTCCACATATTTGGTGTCTTTGAAAGCAGGGTTTTTGCTGCCGGTACTTGCCCAAAGCAAACGTTGTGGCTGAGCGCCTTTGGCTGCCAGTTTTTTCCATCTTTCGGTGCTGAACACTCTTTTGTAAATTTCGTATGCTTTTTTAGCAGATGCGATAGCGACTTCGCCAACCAGGTCTTTTTCGCCTTTAGCCTCCAGCAGCGGATCAACAATAACGTCGATACGGCTCAGGAAGAAACTGGCTACTGATGCAATATGAGCGATCTCGTGACCTGCAGCCAAATGATCCTCTAAACCAGAAATGTAGGCTTCGGTAACAGCTTCATAACGCTCTAAACCAAATAATAAGGTTACGTTGATGTTGATCCCTTTAGCGATCGACTGCCTGATAGCAGCTAAACCAGGTTGAGTTCCCGGAATTTTGATCATCACGTTGTTACGGTCAACCTTTTTCCAAAGTTCTTCGGCTTGTTTGGCGGTACCTTCGGTATCCAAAGCTAAAAACGGAGAAACTTCTAAACTTACATAACCATCAACTTTGTTTGATTCGGTGTAGATACCTTTAAACAAGTCGGTTGCCTGTTGGATATCTTTTACCGCAAGGCCAAAAAACAGCTGCTCATTGTCGTCAGTAGTTTTTGACAGCTCTACAATATCGTTATCATAATCTGAGCTGCTGGTAATGGCTTTTTCAAAAATGGCCGGATTAGAGGTTACGCCTCTAACACCATCTTCGTCGATCAGTTTTTTTAACTTTCCGGATGCCATGATCTCACGATCAATAAAATCAAGCCAGATGCTTTGTCCGAAACTATGTATTTGCTTTACATTATTAGTTGCCATTTTATTAGGTTGTTTTAAAGTTAAAATTTAATTAAAGAGGCAGATGTATTATTTGTGCCGATGGCGGTTTTACCTCCCAAACCGCCTGCATTTGTATTGATAAGTTAAAGTTCCTAATTTATATTGTAAAATAGGTAACCTGAGTATCATTTAGCCTCACACCCCCTCTAAATCTCCCCCGAGGGGGGAGACTTTTAAAAACTTTTTTCAAAAGCCCCATATATTTTAAAGCCCTCTCCTTTGGGGAGGGTTGGGTGGGGTCTACGTATTCGATGCCATCAAAATTTGCAGGTTGTAGCCTATAAAAAGTCCGCTTTCAATAACGCCTGTGATGGATTTAATATCCCGCTCCATCGTGCTGCCGATCTCATCAAATTTGCAATCCAGTATCATGTTGCCGTTCTCGGTAATTACGGGTCCGTCTTTACCCTTTGCCGGGCGCAGCAGGATGTTGTTGGCACCTAATTGCTGCAGTTCTTTTTCTACATACAACAAAGCCTGCGGAAACACTTCAACCGGAACAGGAAAATTCGAACCTAATTTAGTCACCATTTTCGAATCGTCAACAATAATGTAGCTTACCTCGCTCGAGCTGATGAGCAGTTTTTCCTTAAACATAGCCCCGCCACGCCCTTTGATCAGGCTGTTGTTTGGGTCAACCTCATCGGCACCGTCAAACAGCCAGTCGGGTTTGTTTTCATACAGGGTAGTTAAAGGCACGCCTAGCTTGCTGCAAAACATGGATAGCTCCAGCGATGTTGGGATGGCTTTTACGTTCAGCTTTTCTTCCTTTATCCTTTTGGCTATAGCAACAAGGGCCAGGTATGCGGTTGAACCCGAGCCAACGCCCAGGATATCGCCATCCTTTACCTTCGCGGCAATTTCATCGGCCACCTTCTGCTTACCGCTGATGTGGGTAATCTCCGACGACCATTCCAGGTTTGTGATTAAATTGCTATTCCAGTTCATTTTTTTATTAGTATCAAGTAGCTAGTATCAAGTATCAAGACTTTTCATTGTCCTTTTAACCAGTACCAAATATCAAGATGTAAAATACTTTCTTGATACTTGATACTAGCTACTTGATACTAAAGCACTACAAAAGCGCTTTAGCGCGGGCCACTACGTTATCAACTGTAAAACCAAAATGTTTGTACAGGTCTTCTGCAGGCGCCGATTCGCCAAAGGTGGTCATGCCCAGCATATCGCCTTCGTCGGTAGTGTATTTATGCCAGCCCATTGGGGATGCCATTTCTACAGCCAAACGCTTGCGGCTTGCTTTAGGGAATATTTTTTCTTTATAAGCAGCATCCTGTTTCTCGAACAGTTCCCATGATGGGAAACTAACCACACGGGTAGAGATACCTTCGGCTTCCAGTTTTTCCTGGGCCTGCATGATCAATGATACTTCAGAACCGGTAGCTATCAGGATCAAATCAGGTCCTTTGCTGCCTTCTGATACGATGTAAGCGCCTTTTTCCAAACCATCAGCTTTACCATATTTATCCTGATCAAGGATAGGTAAGCCCTGACGAGTGAATATCAATACAGTTGGGCCGCCTTTTTTCTCGATAGCAACGCGCCATGCATGGCTGGTTTCGTTAGCATCAGCCGGACGGATAACCGTAACGTTAGGGATGGCGCGCAACGTTGATAAATGTTCTATAGGCTGGTGGGTTGTACCATCCTCGCCTAAACCGATACTATCATGGGTATAAACAAATATCGGGCTGATCTTCATAATGGCCGCCAAACGGATCGGCGGGCGCATGTAATCAGCAAATTGCAGGAAGGTAGCGCCAAACGGCAGCAAACCTTTGGTTAACGACATACCATTTAAAGCCGAACCCATGGCATGCTCACGGATACCAAAGTGGAAGTTACGGCCATGCCTGTCTTCAGATGTAAATGAAGTATACTCTTTCAGGTTGGTTTCTGTTGATGGTGCTAAGTCAGCCGCGCCACCGATCAGGTTAGGCAAGGCCGGAGCTACAGCGTTCAACACTTTACCAGATGCCTGGCGGGTTGCCATTTTAGGATCAGAACCTTTAAATACCGGCAATTTATCTTTCCAGCCTGCTGGCAGTTCACCTTTAAATGCGGCTTCGTACTCGGCAGCCAGTTCAGGATATTTGGCTTTATAATCAGCAAATAATTTGTTCCATTTTTCTTCTTTGCCTTCGCCTTTTGCACCTTTTTCGTGGTAGTATTTGATTACTTCGTCAGGTACGTTGAATGATTTTTCAGGATCGAAACCAAAGAATTGTTTCACCAGTTTAATTTCATCGGCACCCAGCGGCGAACCGTGCGAACCTGCAGTACCCGATTTATTTGGGCTGCCATAAGCGATCAGTGAACGAACACGGATCAGTGATGGTTTTTGTGTTTCTGATTTAGCATTGATCAAAGCCAGCTCTAAAGCGTGGGTATCATTTACGTCGGATACTTCCTGCACCTGCCAGCCGTATGCACGGAAACGGGCGCTTACATCTTCGTTAAAGGCAATGTCGGTACTGCCTTCAATAGAGATGTGGTTATCATCATACAGGTAAATTAAATTACCCAGTTGTAAATGACCGGCCAGTGATGCTGCTTCTGATGTTACACCTTCCATCATGTCGCCATCGCTGGTGATCGCGTAAATATTATAGTTAAAAAGGTCGAAACCTGGTTTGTTATAACGTGCTGCCAAATGTTTTTGCGCTATGGCAAAACCTACACCATTAGCAAAGCCTTGTCCTAGCGGACCGGTTGTAACATCCACACCCGGAGCCAAACCATATTCCGGGTGACCGGCGGTTTTGCTGTTGAGCTGGCGGAATTGTTTAATATCATCTAAACTCAAATCATATCCGGTTAAATACAAAAAGTTGTACTGTAAGATACAGGCGTGCCCTGCCGAAAGGATAAACCTGTCGCGGTTTGCCCAATCAGGGTTTTTAGGATTGTAGTTTAAAAACTTTGTCCATAAAACGTGTCCCATCGGTGCAAGAGCCATCGCGGTTCCCGGGTGACCAGAGTTTGCTTTTTGTACTGCATCGGCCGATAATACCCTTACGGTATCTATCGCCAATTTTTCAATGTCCTTAGAATTTTCCATTGTTAATTCGGTGTTGTATGATTTTATTTAGTTGGTGTTGCTTTTGTGATCCTGCTCTCGGCGTCAGACAGCCATAGTCTTGAGCCGCCTTTTATACCATCGGCATTGGTTACAATCCTCATATTTTTATCCAGCTTAAAAGTAAGCTTGTCTGAATTGCCGCCGCCAATATATAAAGTATCGTAATTGAATACAGTTTTTAAAATTTCAAAAACTTTCTCCATCCGCTTGTTCCATCTTTCCTTGCCATGTCTTTCCAATGCTTTTTCGCCGATGTACTCATCATAGTTTCTATCGGTTTTAACAGGTAGTTGCGACAATTCCAGGTGGGGTAATAAATGGCCATCCATCAGCAAAGCAGTACCAAAACCGGTTCCCAGGGTTATTACCATTTCGAGGCCCTTACCATCAACCACGCCCAGGCCCTGCATATCCGCGTCGTTTACCACTTTGGCTGGCTTACCTAAAGCCTCGCTTAGCTTTTTGCTCAGGTCAAAACCAGCCCATAATTTGGTACTCAGATTAGGCGCCGTTTTGATAACGCCATTCTTTACATATCCCGGAAAACCTACCGATATATAATCATAAGCCGGAAAATCCTTCACCAGGGTTTTAATGGCTTTTATTAAATTTTCGGGGCTGGCGGGCGCTGGCGTTACAATTTTATCATAATCCATTTTAAGCTCGCCCTTTTCGTTCAAGATGGTGGCTTTGATATGTGATCCACCGATATCGATGGAGAGGACTTTTAACTTGGTTGGCATATTGTTTTTCATTATATAGATTTAACCGGATTTTAGGCGCACCTGACAATCAATTTGACCACCTGGTTTCCCCCGGGCACGTAAATATCACATTTTTAATAATATCTGATTGTTAAATATGTAATTAACGCAAGTGTAAGTAATACAATAAGCAATCAACATTACAAGGGTAAAGTTAGCGTTGCTTTTTACTTTTCAAACAGAAAATCAAAGTATTTTTACTCAAAAATTGCAAAAACGACATAAAACTCGCTTCCATTAAGAGTTTTTCAATAAAAGATGACTTTGATTAGCTTTTTTTAGCAATTTATCAAACGATTTTATCGCTTTTCCTGACATTAAACACACAAATCATAGCTTTTTTGACCAGGACACTATATATCTTCCATTATAAAAGTGTCTCAGACACTTGCGGTAGCGAAGGGCGGGGTTCCAATCGAATAAAATAAACGTTTAAAAACCGCGGCAAACTACTTAACTTTCTGATAACCCTAAACATCACACATTATTATTCATCGACATAGTCAACGTATTTTTATTAACCCTTAAAATCAAATGTTATGAGCACACCCAATTCAAAAGAAAAAGTAAAAGAAGACAAAACCGAGATGGTCATCAAAAGCGATAATGGGGCATCAGACATCGAAAGTCTACCCAATAATGATGCACCAGCAACTACACGTAGTGGCAATGGAATGGAATTTATGATGAGTGCAAATGATGTGGGTTACATGGGATTTGGATTTAATGGCTTTGGTAAATGATAGCCATGTTAAGTATTTATCGCCTTCGCTCCTGCAAGCGTTCCGCTTGTGATAAATTGAATAATTGTTGGGTTTATTGCAAATCATAGTGACCACAAGCGAGACGCTTGCGGGAGTGGAGGAAACTACTTTTTACCCCGCTACGCTTAATTCCTTTCGCCTGGTCCAAAAGTAAATTGCGAAGCAAACAGATACAGCGGCTATAACCGCCCCAAATTCGTCGGCAAAATACTTGGTTTGGGCGTTGGCAACCGTTATAGGAGTAAAAAAACTTTGAATAAAAAGGTTATGACTGGCATGCAGCATAACGCCGGTCCACAAGCTATTTGATTTTAGCCTAAACCAGGCGCAAATAAAACTCATACTTACTACCGCTACCGTAAAGCAAGTTAGGCTGTACCAGAAGGGTGTGCCGCCGTTGTAGCTTCCCCATATGATTAAAGGATAATGCCATACAGCCCAGATAAACCCACTGATCAAAGAGGTAGCAGTGAAGCCTTTAATTTTACTGAGTTGAGGTACGAGGAAGCCCCGCCATCCGATCTCCTCGCCCAATGCCGTAGACATGCTTGCAAAAAAACCCACGACGCCATTAACCAGGAAAAACAACGGAATAAAAACACTGTCAGGAAGATTACTCCATCCCAGGGACTGTGCCGCTTCTCTGATGAACTGTTTATTATAGAATCCGCCCCATCCCATTATCCAGATAATGCCATAGCTGATCGCCGCGTATATCAGCGGCACAAAATAAGCCCAAACCTGATATTTCGGTTTCCCCCATTGCCAGGCCAGGCGAGTAAAGTCGAGTTTGAGTGTCCTACACGTTAGGTAAGTTGCCAGGGCGGGACACCACATAATACCATATCCATATATACGGCCGCCGATCCGGCCTGTACCCTGGTGTAAGGTCAATATCCAAACAATAGCACTGAGAAATAAAGTGAGTAAGAGATATACAAAGATTGACTTCCTGGTTTGCGGTTTAGTTTGACTCAATTCCATCTTCAAATATAAATAAGTACGCTAATTAGGAAAATAATGTTGACGTCACAATTCCGCCGTCAACAGCAGTGTAATTACCCGCCAATAAAAAAGCCCCCTTTTCATTGCAGGCGAAAAGAGGGCGCTCCATCCAAAGATGGAGGTGAGCAGGTTAGCCTAACCTTTGGTACTAATTTCAGCCTTCATAATACTCAAAAGCATCAATAATATCCAGGTAAACACCATCAAAACCAGCATTCAGGATCTTTTTCAGATAGGAAGTATCGTTACCGTAAATAATGCTTTGCCAATCCTTATTCCAATATTTTACTTTATAATTTCCGGGCCAGTCGGGGTTAACCGCATCCAGCCAAACCGGGTTTCCAGGTTTCCATGCCTTTTGCCAGTAGTAACGGTAGTTCTCTGCTTCCCCTATAGACATGTAAGAAATAACCTGGCGTGTGCCGCCGTTGGCTTTCTTTTTCAAGGCGGTAATTTCGGCGCTGGTAAAGGCCGTATCGTTAAAATACAGGTCCATGATCAAAGCATCATAATTGGTAGCCGAAACCGCTTTTATAAAAGCTGCCTTTGAATTAAAATTCTCGGTATTGATGAGGTACAGAAAGTTTTTGGCTTCGCTAAGTGAAGAAACTACATTAGCATTCTCATTAATGATATTCGCAGGGAAAGCAGGGATATCATTCAAACCTCTTTGATCGGCCGCGAAGGAAATATACCCGTTAGCGCCATTTACCTGGTATGACCGGGCCATGTTTGCCGGCGTTGAGCAATAATCGGTAACCAAGATCTTTTTCCCGTTCTTTTTTGAAATATCCAGAAAACTCCTCAAATCATTGGTAACATCGGTACTCGTCGGCTGGTCATCATTGTCATAACCATAATACAAATCCTCCTGACCGTTACCGTCAATAGCGTTGAGGTAGGCGGTATTGGGAGCCCCGGTGCTCTCGCCATCAACCGTCACCAACGGGACACCATTCTGCGGTATAACTGCAAATTTGGGATTGATACTTTTTGCGTATTTACTTATCCCGATAACAAAATTGCGCATCTCCTGCTTGTAATTGATGCTTAAGCTTGCATCCGTTTTCTTTTTTTCTGGGGCGATTTCCTGGTTGTTCTTTTTACAGGCGCACAGGAGTGCCAGCAGGAGAATAAGGGACATTTTTTTCATGAGGCAATGTAATTTCCTTGTTACATAACGCAGGAAATACCTTTAAATTTCATGGGATTACCTCATTACTTGAAAATATATTACTCTTATTAACCACAAGCGGGACGCTTGCGGCAGCTGGGAATCTTCCTCCAATGTCATCCTAAGGAACGAAGGATCTTCTTCGCATTGAAAGCCGGCAAAATATCTAGTGAAGAAGATCCTTCACTGCGTTCAGGATGACAAGTTTTGTAGTGCCAAACGAGCGCAAGGGTGAGGTTCCGTTAGCTCCTGTAGTTACTAAAAATAAAACTATTTGCTTTCCGGGTGTTATGGCAGTTAAAGCATTGTTCTTTGGTGGGATGCAATGCCTTTGTGGTTAAACTATCGGTGTACATAAACTCCTCATATCCCCAGCCACCTGTTTCATTAAACTGGGAGCTGTTTTTAACCATTACATCTATCAGCTTTCTTTTGCCCTCGTAAATATCTCCATTTTTTTGAGGGAGAGATTCCAATACATCGAACACGATGATAGAACCATCGGCAAACTGACCTGTTTTATAACCTTCCAGCGCTTTTGGATTGGCATAGATATGATGAAAACCCGAATGTGACGCGAAAGTAGGATTATTGACAGCCGTTTTCACGTGCGTCCAATTACGGTAACCTTCCGGAATTAAAATACCTTCAGGGCTTTTCTTTTCGGCCCGGCTAAATGAATACATCATGATCACCATCAGGCTTAGCAGGCCTACTATAATTATTTTTTTCATAGGTTTGGGTCTAATTGGCTTTATCAAACTTACAAATATTTGATAATAAACCCATTATGCCAATCCCACCTTTTAAAAGGATCGCTACAAACAAAAATGCATGCTGTATTACTTGTGCACGGTTTGACCTTAGCTATCTTTAAATATTCATGATGCTTTTTGTTTCTTCCAAAAAACGCTCTATCTGCTCGCTTGATTTAAGCATTTGCAACATCATGCTCGCCTGTTGTTGAGTGTTAGGTATGCGGTAATACATTTGTATTTCTGTACCTGTATATACCGAATTGGTGCTTTTACGTATGGTTTGAAAACCTGCAAAATCATTAAATGAGATGGATTTATCACCCCAACCCAGGGGGCTCGTCCTTTTAATGGTTTGGGCCCCTGTATCAAAAACAATGCGGGTAAAAGCGGCATGGATAAATCCCAGGCCAAAAACCAAACAAACTACGATAACCAGTACTAATTTTAGTGTACTTACATCCTTCATCCAGGGATCGATCCATTCATGAATACCAAGGGCCAGGAACAAAATACCAAAAACAATAAGCCCTGCTTTTCTACCCTTTATCGTGAAAGAGCCACCGGTATTGGTGTAATATTTATAGGAGGTAATAGGTTGTGGCGCGCTGTCAACCACAGGGCCGTATTGATCCAGATAGCTGTGTATAACCGGCACCACTTGCGCAACAAGGTCCTGTGCATTGGCATCGTTTTTTTTACTGTAGCCCGAAGAAACGAGGATACCTTTACCATACCTGTCTTTTTTTAAAAACATCCTGTAATTATAGCCCCCCATTCCGGTAACCACATTAATGCCATAAAGCTCACTCATAGGCACTGTTTTAACCGGGATAAGCCCGAAAAGCTTTTTTTGCATAATGCCCCTTGAACCATCAAACTCCACATAAGTATTTCCGTGCAAAAAAAACAATGCCAGGATCACCACCAGGAAAACAAGGAACGCAACAGAGCCGGCTATGCTACCATTTTCATATTTTATATAAAGCAGCATAATACCCACAAAAATGATGACCAGTACCGTACCGAGGATGTAAGATACGCCATATGGATAAACAGCTACACGGTTTCCATCTATGGTCCACCGTGTTTTATAAAGTGATTTAAGTGACATGATAGGCTTAAGTTTTATATTCTTTTTAAACGGATTCCTGACTTTTTGGTTTTGAATTTACCCAACTACGCTGGCTTTTTTTAAATGCTTAATTTATTCTCCCCTGCTTTTATCGAATAGCTTTTACCTTTCCATACCAACACACCCGATGTATTTAGTGGCAGGTTGATCCAGACCGTCCATTTATTTTTCGCCAATTCGTACTTTACCGACAGCTTGCCATTAGGATGTGGAATTTCGCCGCTCACATTTTTCAGGTCGCCTAAATGGGGCTCGATTTTTACCTGGCTAAAGCCCGGCGCATAGCTATCCACCCCTAATATTGTGCGATAGAATTCAATATTCGGACTGGCGCCCCAGGCGTGGCAGTCGGAGCGGTTATGTTCCAGGTCGGATATTTCGGCCCAGGTGGTGAAGCCCATATCGATATTCTTGCGCCATATATCCAGCCATTGCAGGTAATCGTTACCAAACCCACCTTTAATCAAAGCCTGGTGCAAATAATATTTAAAGTAGATGGTGCATTTGGTGATAGAGGTATCGGTAAGCATTTTTTTGCATACCGCCGGGGCATCGGTATCGGCCAGCATACCGGTTAATACCGCCAGGGTATTGGTGTGCTGCGAAAACAGTTGTTTATCCTCCGTATCTGCATACAACTGCCGGCCGGCATCCCAATATTTATTTTGAATGGTAGTTTTTAACTGCTCGGCTTTAGCCTTGTACATTTGGGCAAAGGCAGGCATCCCCATTTTCGCTTCCATTTCGGCAGCCTGGTTATAGGCCCACATCAATTGCAGATCCAATACCGCCGAGTGGCCCTCTTTGCTTTGAGGGGCTTCGCCAAAATCCCAGCCTTTGTCGTTTACCCAGTCCACAAAAGTCCAATAGGGTGTATCTTTCAGGGAGCCATCAACTTGCTGATATTTGCTAAAGAAAGCCAGCACAGCCCTTGCCCCTTCCAGCTTATCTTTTACAAAGGCGCTGTCGGGCCGGTACATCCAGTAATCATGCAGCATACCGATGTACCATAATGAAAAGGTAGAGATGATCTGCGGCGAAAAGGAGGGGTGGCGGCTCAGCGTCAAGCCCTCGGCAATACGCGATTGATCCATCTGGTTGATAGCGTTCCGGGCCAGGCGGTCGTCGCCACTGTTATAATAGGATACCAGGGCTTGTATGCGGGTATCACCCACGTATTGCAGCTGCTCGTAGTAAGGGCAATCGGTATAAGTTTCGCCGGCGCAAAGGCGGGCCGTGCGCCAGCCAATATCCAGTATCTTTTTCATTTCGGGCTTGCCGGTTTCCAGTTTAGCGTTCAGCTGGAACGGATAACCCGTGAACGTGCCATAAATATCATCTATAACCAAAGGCTCATTAGCGGTTCTAACCTGCAACTGAATATAACGGTAAGTGCGCCAGGCCAGGGTAGTGAATGTTTGACTGGCTGAGCCGTCGGAGATAATGCTATCCCGCCTGCCTGCAAAAATCTTACCGTCCACATCATTACGGTTACCTTTAACTATACCATGAGCCAGGCTGTTGAACATAGATTCGGCATAGGTTAGTCTGATAGCCGCGTTTTTGCCTTTGCTAAAGTTGAGCGTAACAAAAGCATTGGTTAAATAAGTTTGATCGAGCAGGAAAGTAGCTGTGGTATTGGCCGGTATGGTTACCGTTGTTTTTGCGGATGGAAAAGATTTGGGCACATTTACTCCCTCCGCTTTGCGAAGCATAGGAATCCGCTGATATTTGAGTTCCATTTGCGGTAACGACGACGGCACCAGCATCCAGCCAAAAGCGTTCACGGTACCTTTAGGGTTACCAAAGTCGATTTTAATGGCATTTTTCCAGGTGCTGTCGTCAAAGTCAGTCGCGTTCCAGTTTTTGATAGCGGCGTTCATATCTACCAATTCGCCCGGACCCGCAACATAATAAGGATGATAACCTATCCCGGTAAGTGGCCGATAAGCTTGATCCCGGATGCATTTCCAGGTTTTATTGGTATTCACGATTTCTTCGGCGGCGGTATTGCCCTGCATAATAAAGCCTGTGCGGATAGAGATCTGTGCCTCGGGCCGGTAATCACCTTCGTTCCAAACCAAGGCGGCTATACTGTTGTTGCCAGCCTTCAAATACGGGGCCAGGTCGACGGTTTCGTAATTCCAATAATAGGTATCACCGCGGGCCGGACCTAACGATACCAGGGTTTGGTTCACGTACAGCTTATACCGGTTATCAGCCGATACATGTACCATAAACGAAGCCGGTTTAGCGCTCAGACTAATGTTTTTGCGAAAATGATAAACGCCGTAATCTTTTGCAGGCTCGTCGGGTGCGGTTATCCACACAGCTTTCCAATGCCCCCGTAACAACGATGGAGAAATTGTTTGCGACCGGATGGTTGCGTTGATCAATAAGCAGCAGAGCAGCAGGGTGTGCTTAAAAAATAGCTTCATCATCAGGTTTTTTATCGTCATTTACAGCATGGTTAGTGCCGTCGGATTTATAACTATCGCTAAAGTAGTTAATTGATTTAGCATTACCTTATCTGTAAAAAGCAAATGCCTATTTGCGTACCTCTGCTATTTTTTTTGTTTTATGCAGTTCAGATCTCAGGCCCGTATTGATAAACCAGCCTTTGGTTATATGTCCGGCTTTATCGGTTTCAAATTCGATCTGCCGGTCGGTACCATCGCCGTAAAAAAACTTGGTATTTGACTCAGGTTTTAGTTCTACATCAGCTATCCCATTTTGATGGCGATATAATTTCCCATCCTTTTTGATGATATCGAAGCTTAAAGTTAAGCCCTGAACATTACGGGAGTAAGCACCCAGGTATTTGTTGAGCATATTGGCATTTGTAGCTATTATTTCTTTATGAACATAGGGTAAGGCTACCTGCGCGTCGAACAAGATCCCGGTGATACCATAAGCTATATTAGAAACATTCGATTCGTTATTTGATAAAATGATGATGGTAACATCTTTTACCGGGTAACGTGTTAAAATAGTATGGTAACCTGGCCAACCGCCGCTATGACTAATATAGCCCCCAAACTGATCTGTTCCGATACTTACCCCATAACCATAATATTTTTTAGCCAGCGTATCCATCAAAATTTGTGTTGCAAACATTTCGTTCTGAACGCCCTGACTCAATAAAGTATGGTTTTTTAATGCCTGATCCCACTTTAACAGATCGCCGGTTGTTGAATTAACAGTGCCATCGCCGACTATTCCATCCAGGTAAAAAACGGCGTCATCCTTTTTTAAGCTATCAGGGAGTACATATTTTTTTAAACTGTCTGCAAAAACAAATCCATACGCATAATTGGGAATGGTCTTTTTTGCTGAGCGCCTGGTATTATAGATCTGTGAATGATCCATCCGTAAGGGGCCAAAAATGTTTGTATGCATGAAATACCAATAGGTTAACCCGGATACTTTTTCAATGATGCTGGCCAGCATAGCATAACCGGTATTGGAATACTCAAACTTTTTGCCCGGAGCAAAATTTGGAGGAACTTTTTGCGAAGCGAGAAAACTGATCATGTCATCATTAAACGCGATCTTTTTATGATCCCATTTATGCTCCATTGCGGTCATATAATCGGGCAAACCCGATGTGTGTGTGAGCAAGTTTTGTATAGTTACTCTTTTGTACGGAAGTTTCGGGAAAAATTTCCGCAAGGTATCTGTTAAAGACAGCCTCCCTCTTTCCCATAAAAGCAGGATCCCCATAGCTGTAAATTGTTTGGAAACAGAAGCTAATTCAAATACAGAATTGGTATCAAGCAGCTGCTTAGTATCGTAGTTACGGTACCCAAATGCCTTTTGATAGATCACTTTTCCGGCCTTTGCAATCAATACATTCCCGTTGAAGCTATTTACCGTAACCTGGGCCTGCATAAAATTATCAATGGAGGCCGGATAGTTTTGCTGAGCCAGCGTAGTTAAGGGCAATAAAAAGAGCAATATCAAAATGTTTTTCATGGCCTTTAAATTTAATAATTACCGCTGTCAATAAAAAGAAAGTCAACCGTCATAATACCGATGTAGTGAAATGAGGGGATCCTCCCAAACCGCTGCTAAATAATTTTTTTGTGATTGCCTTGCATAAATCATCTATCTTTAACTTTTGCCAAACCTATGCCCATGGACATTTTAACGATATGTATACTACTCCTGATTATATTTTTAATAGTAGGCAACAAAACGGATACTAACCGTAAGTTGAGCGATATTGACAATAAATTAGCTGAATTAAAACGGTTAACAGACGCACTTAAACTTTACAGATCATTTGAAGAGCCGGCTAAAAAGGCCGAAGAAGCCAAACCCGTAATCAGTGAAACACCACCGGTTGTAACGACCGATGAACCGGTTAATATACCTCAACCAGAACCTGTTGTGCCTCCTGAGCCACAGCCAACATTTATTAAGCCCGATCATATTGAACGTCAGTCTGAAGTAATATCAGACAGTCTATCGGCCATCAACCGACCTGTTAAAACCGGAGAGTTTGCTCCGCCGAAACCTAAAGAACCAAAACCATCTTTCTTTGAAAGCCATCCCGATCTGGAAAAATTCATCGGCGAAAACCTGATCAACAAAATTGGTATTGCCATACTGGTTTTGGCCATCGGTTTCTTTGTAAAATACGCCATTGATAATGATTGGGTGGGTCCGATCGGACGTGTGGGCATCGGCGTTGTGTGTGGCGCCATTTTAATTGGAATCGCGCATCGTTTGCGCAATAGTTATAAAGCGTTTAGTTCGGTATTGGTAGGCGGCGGTTTAGCCGTGTTTTATTTTACCATAACATTGGCCTTTCATCAGTTCAATCTATTTAGCCAAACGGTTGCCTTCATCATTTTGATCGTGATCACCATTTTCGCGGTACTGCTATCCTTGCTGTATGATAAGCAGGAGCTGGCTGTGATTGCCTTGGTAGGCGGCTTTGCCAGTCCGTTTATGGTGAGTACCGGGCACGCTAATTACGATGCCTTATTTATATACCTGCTGATACTTAACACCGGCTTGCTCATCATCTCCTACTTTAAAGCCTGGCGGGTGCTTAATATCATCAGCTTTGTATTTACAGTGATTGTTTTTGCATCGGTGTTGTATACACTTACCGCGCCAAGCTATCATATCGGCTTTATTTACGCCAGTATTTTTTATGTACTGTACTTTATTATTAATGTGGCGCATAACGTTAAGGAAAATAAAAAATTCATCGCCTCTGATTTCACTATCCTGCTCAGCAACACCGCGCTTTATTTCGCGGCTGGTTTATATCTGCTTACAGTGATGAAAGAAGAGCAGTTCCGGGGCCTGTTTTGTATAAGCCTGGGCGTGGTGAACCTGGTGTTATCCTACCTGTTATTCCGCAACCGTAAGGTAGATACTAACATTCTGTACCTGCTCATTGGCATTACGCTAACCTTCATTTCGCTGGCGGCACCTATACAGCTGCATGGCCATAGTATTACTATTTTCTGGGCATCTGAAACCGTGTTATTATATTGGTTGTACCAGCGTTCGTCTATCCAGCTGATGAAGCTTACTTCTTTGCTGCTTTGGGTAGCCATGCTGCTGAGTCTGTTGATGGATTGGTACCAGATATACGTAGACAATAACTTAAGTCTCACCGTTATTGCCAATAAGGGTTTTATCACTACACTGGTTGCGGCCATCAGCTCATACCTGTTATCGCTATTGGCAGGTAAAGAAGAACCGACGACGGTAAAAGGCATAGCTGTTGACCGGCATGTTTTCAGTATAACGGCTTTGGCGCTTTTGTTTTTAAGCGGATTATTTGAGGTTAACCATCAGTTTGTAAATCATTTCCCCAACACCTCGCTTAATATATTATACATGATGCTGTATACACCTGTATTTGTATATACGTGTTACCTGGTATCCTTAAAAGTAAAAGCCCTCAATTTTAATGAGAAGATAAGGCTGGCCATACTTATGGTATGTGTTACGGTTTACCTGGTCTTAACTCCCGAATTTTTCGCCTTGCAACGCATCATGCTGGAACAGCAAAAAGTGCCGGCCGGTCATTTCACGGCACATTGGATAGCGGCCATTTTTGTTGGCTTATTGTTTTACCGCATCATTCGTCTGAGTCAGAAAAACCTGGATGCAAGGATGAAGGTGATGTTCACCTGGTTCATTAGCGCGGCAGTGGTGCTATTTTTAAGTTTAGAAATAAGCCTGTTGAGCAACCTGGTATTTTATGGTAATAGCCATTCCATTGACCGTATCGAAACGGTTTATATTAAAACCGGGTTACCCATTTTGTGGGGATTGCTATCCTTTGCCCTGATGTGGCTGGGGATGCGCCATAAATTAAGGGTAATGCGAATTGTATCATTAAGCCTATTTTCGTTAACACTGCTTAAATTATTTTTGTTTGATATCAATAACATACCGGTAGCGGGTAAAATAGCGGCTTTCTTTTGCCTGGGTATCATATTGTTGGTGATATCGTTCATGTACCAAAAGGTTAAAAAAATTATTGTTGATGATGAAGCCAAACCTAAGGATGAATAAAATATTAACCCTCACGGCGTTCTTTTGTGGGTTGATGCTGTCGGCATCGGCACAACAAAATTTCAAGTACCAGGCGGTTCTGCCTAAGGTAGATAGTACCGGCTTTTACCGCATCAGCTTGCAGCCCGCTTTTGTGGCCAAAGCCAAAGCTGATCTGTCCGACATCCGGATAGTTGACGCTAAAGGTAATTTTATACCTTATATACAGGCTGGCAGCCTGCCCCAGAAAGATCAGAAAAGCTTTGTGGTTTTTAACCCCATTGACGCAAAACTGGGTACCGATACCGGCACCACTTTTATTGTAGAAAATAAAACAGGCCTGGCACTTGATCGCCTGTGGATAAAGTTGCAAAACACGGCCGTACAACGCAAAGTAAACTTAATAGGTAGCGATGATCTGAAACAATGGTTCGCTATTCAGGAAGATATCCCGTTGCAGGAAGCTGTGGTGAACAGCGAGGGCACTTACATGCAGTCCCTCTCGTTCCCGGCAAGTAATTACCGGTACTTGAAATTGCTGGTGAATGATAAAAACAAAACCCCCATCAAGTTTTTGCAGGCGGGTGTGTATACCGAATATGCGGCTACTCTAAGTTACGTCCCTGTTTTACCGGTTCAATTAACCCGCATCGACAGTAGCAAAACTACTTACATTACTATCAAGCTTCAGGACAATTACCAGGTTAACAAACTGCATTTAAACATTACCGCGCCAAAATACTTTAAGCGCGACGTATCTGTTTATCAGATTACAGGACGTGATAAACAATTGCTTGGCGAAGCGGAACTGAATTCCACCAAAGCCACCGACCTGCTGATAGCAGCCAAGGCCAACCAGTTGATACTACAAATAAGCAATGGCGATAATTTACCTTTAACTATTACGGGCATAGATGCTTACCAATCAGCCGAGTCGCTGATCAGTTACCTGGATGGCCAACAAAGCTACCGTTTGCTGGCAGGAGATCAATTGGTACAGGCACCGGAATATGACCTTAAATTTTTTGCAGACAGCATCCGGGATAATACCCCGCAGATCAGTCATGAAGCGGTTGGCCAAAATACCGCTTATCAGATTAAACAACCCACCAAAGCAGGTCGCGATTATACGGTGTTTATCTGGATAGCCATTGTGGTAGCAGCAGGCCTGCTGCTTTTCCTCACATTGAAAATGACTAAGGAGGTGAAGAAAAAAGCAGGGGAAAAGAGAGATTAAAAGCTTGTTATTAAGCTGTCATCCCGAATTTATTTCGGGATCTCACAAGCCAGGTAATGAACACGCATATTTACTCTGCATATTGGATACTGAAACAAGTTCAGCATGACAAACCCCCTCACTCCTTTATACTCAAAATATCGTGCACCGCGTATTCAGCTTTTTCATATTGAAACACGAAGCCAGAATCCAGCAGGCGTTTGGGTTTTACCCAGCGACTTTTTAGGATCAGCTCTGGTTCGGTACCTATTACTACAGCCCCGATATCCAACAGCCATTCGGGTGCGGGCAAGCCAAACGGCATGCCGTAG
>Ga0105239_10002945_pt1 | contig 21233 bp, 21 predicted proteins | sample KBSC44metaG_FD_92761 | JGI IMG/M metagenome (GOLD analysis project Ga0105239, IMG submission 92761) | Corn rhizosphere microbial communities from Kellogg Biological Station, Michigan, USA - KBS C4-4 metaG | ecosystem: Host-associated > Plants > Roots > Rhizosphere > Soil | place: Michigan, USA... | reverse complement strand
TCTCTTATGTCTTCGACAATGAGAAGGCGCTGTTTGCCGCCGATACGCTATTTTCAATCGGATGCGGACGGGTATTCGAAGGCACGTTTCCGATGATGTGGGATTCGCTTCTGAAATTGCGCGCTCTGCCCGACGACTTCCGTCTGTATTGCGGCCATGAATATACCGCATCCAACGTCAAATTCGCGCTCAGCATCGATCCCGACAATCCCGCGCTCAAAGCGCGCGCCGATGAGGTGACGCGGCTGCGCGCCGAGAACAAGCCGACGATTCCGAGCCTGCTTGGCGAGGAAAAGAAAGCCAACATCTTCCTGCGTGCCGACGACCCGGCGGTCGCGATCAAACTGCACATGAAGGGCGCGGCACCAGCCGACGTGTTCGGCGAGTTGCGGGAACGAAAGAACAAATCCTGATGGCGCTTCCGGCGGAGGCAGCCGAGATCATTGCCCGGCTCGGCCTTGTGCCGCATCCGGAAGGTGGGCATTTCCGCGAAACCTTTCGCGACGCATCGACCGACAGCAGCGGGCGCTCGCGATCGACAGCGATCTGTTTCCTGTTGGCGCGCGGCGAGCGCTCGCACTGGCATCGCATCGACGCGGTCGAGGTCTGGCATTTCTGCGCCGGCAGCCCGCTGGAACTTGAGATCGCCGATGCCGACGGCCGCCGCATCATCCGGCTCGGTCCTGATATCACCGCCGGACACTGGCCTCAGGCGATCGTGCCGCCGCACGCTTGGCAAGCCGCAGTGACGACCGGCGACTGGACGCTGGTGGGCTGCACGGTGGCGCCAGGTTTTGATTTTGCCACCTTTGAACTGGCGCCAGCCGGATGGTCGCCGCCGCGCTAGGGCGGTCTCATAAAGCCAATGTCGGCTCCTGAGGGACGAGCGCGAATCTTTCTGGCAGAGCGTCACCGCTTTTGACCCAAAGCCGACCTTTCGGCTTCAAAAAGTAATATCGTGGCCTCGTGCTCGGATTTTCCCTCAGGAGGAGCAGCAGGCAGACGTTTACTATCTTTCGGAGAATGGGTCGGACTGACTCGCGGAGGGTGGGTCGGCTTTGCGCCGGCCCAACAGGATGGATGGATCAGACTCCGCCAAAACCTTCTTTGCGAATCTGATCACCTCCCGCGCACGCTCGATCTCATAGCGATCATAGTCGCGAGGTCGAAAAATCGGGATTTTAGGCGCCGGGCGCAGTTTTTCGGGCATGGGACGTCAAGCCGTGACCGAAGGGGAAACGCAGAAAACCTATTTAGGTTTCTTTATTTCACGGAGAAAAGCAAGACGGATTTCCTCGCGACGCCGGGTCCTCTCGCATTCCGCCATCGTCTGTTTACGCTGTTCAGCAAGGTCACGACTGCGGGCAATCGCCCGGTCGGCAGCATCCAATAGTTCCAGGGTTTCCAGGCTAAACGCCTCAGCCATCGCGCGCTCCTTCTGCGTATGCAGGCGGGAGCGCAATCGGTCTCTCGGCCACCGACGCCTACGGGCAGAGCCGAAGCCGGTGATGGCGAGATAATATGCCGTTTGCCAGAACGTTCCTAGCTCTGATCAGAGCGGTCCGATCCAACCGTCATTCGGCTGACCAGGTTGAACCTGTCTATCGAGCCGTGATTCAAGCTCCTGATCCGGGGAGCGAATCATGCGCTACGAACTCACTGACGACGAGTCGGCTGGTACGCAAGAGCGAGCCTCGACGATAGGCGATCAAACAGGCCATAGCGACCGCATCACGCGGGCCAATATCGACCGTTTCCTGAATCGACTGGAGAGCGAGAACGACGGATCGATCCTCCACAAGATGATCCTTGCGGAAGAACTGGCGCGGGATACCGAGCACCTTGAGTTTGCTGAAAGCAGGACGCTCGGTTTTCGCGAACGCTATGATCGCTTGGCCAATTGGCGCGATAGCTTGAACGCCCGATCGTGCACAAGCAGATCGTGTCCTCGCCGACACCGTGGGGCGGCCAGTCGCTTAGTGCGTACACGGCCGATCGCCATTTTGCGGGTTCGGCGCTATCGACGCCAAATCATGTCTTTCGCCGCCAACAGGCCGCCGCCCGCAATCAGCAATGCGGCAAGCGCGATATTGGCGCTGGCTTTCGCAAACCCGGCTCCGATCAGGAATGCCGTCGAGAGCAGAGGTGTCGCATAGGAGGCGGCGCCGAGCACGCGGATGTCGCCCTGCTTCATGCCGACGTCCCAGGCGTAAAATGCCGCGCCGACCGGTCCAACGCCAAGCAGAATCACCGCCAGCCACTGCATGGCGGTCGCCGGCCATACCGTTACTTCGACAAGCGCGTGAACCAGCGCCGCCAGCAGTGCGGTGACCAGGCAGAAGCCGACCACCGCAGCGGTCGGCACCGATCGCAACCGGCGTGACAGCACCGAATAGCCGGCCCAGACGAAGGCGGCCACAAAGGCCGCGGCAAGACCGGGCCAAACGCCCGCAGCAAAACCGCTTACACCATTGCCCATGAATAGCAGAACCGTGCCGGCAAGGCCGAGCAACGCGCCCATCACATGGTGGCGCGCCAGATGTTCGCCCGGCAATAGCGAGGAGAACAGCACGATCAAAAGCGGCCAGAGATAATTGAGCAGCCCGGCTTCGGCGGGTGGCGCGAGCCGCAGCGCGAGAAAATACAGCGCGTGATAGCCGAACAAACCGCCGACTCCGACCAGCCAGACGGAAAGCGGCAGCCGCAACAGCCACGCCCGATCCGGCCGGCCGAACCAGTTCAGTGCGCCGATCGCCGCGCCGATACCGAAGGTCATCGCGGCGAGCTGAAAGGCAGGCACGGCGCCGGTCGCAACCGTCAGTGCGGCAAGTAGCGACCACATCAGGATCGCCGACATGCCAATCGCCGTCGCAACGCGCGTCGTCATCCGTCGCTGCCTGTCATAGCACCTCCGACAGGCTTCACACCTTCAGACGATATACTGACCGCCGTTGATCGAGAGCGTCGATCCAGTGATGCCACCAGCTTCATCGGCCGCGAGGAAGACCACGGCGCGCGCGATCTCCTCGGGCTCGCCGAGCCGCCCGATCGGAATCTGCGGCAGGATGCTTTTCTCCAGCACATCCTTCGGTACCGCCTGAACCATCTCGGTATTGATATAGCCGGGACAGATCACGTTGACGGTGATGCCGGACTTGGCATTTTCCAGCGCCAAGGCCTTGGTGAATCCGATGTCACCCGCCTTGGCCGCGGAATAGTTCACCTGGCCGAACTGGCCCTTCTGACCATTTATGGATGAAATATTGATGATGCGGCCGAACTTGCGCGCGCGCATACCCTCGATCACCTGCCGCGTCATATTGAACAGCGAGCCGAGATTGGTGTTGATGACCGCATTCCATTGCTCGAGCGTCATCTTGTGGAAGGCACCGTCGCGGGTGATGCCGGCATTGTTGACCAGGATATCAACCGGCCCAAGCTCCGCCTCGACGCGCTTGACCCCATCGGCGCAGGCCTCGAACGAGCCTACATCCCATTTATAAACGGGGACGCGATTCTCGGCCTTGAACTTCTCCGCAGCCGCGTCATTGCCGGCATAACTCGCTGCGACCTTGTAGCCCGCAGCCTTTAGTGCCTTGCTGATCGACGCCCCGATTCCGCGCGTTCCTCCTGTCACCAATGCAGCACGTGCCATTGTCGTATCCTTCCCTGATCCTTCTTTTAAATGCCTCGGCAATCTGATTTCAGGCCGATCGAAGGACTCATGATTATTGCGGCCCGCGAGCCAACTGCAAAGAAAAAAATGCCCGGTCGACACCGGGCATTTTCTTTTATCGATCCAGGCGGATGAATGCTTGATGATCTTTTCATCACGCATGCACCTATATCAGTCGCGTGCAATGCACATCGCAATTCCCATGCCGCCGCCGATGCAAAGCGTGGCGAGGCCTTTTTTGGAGTTGCGTTTTTCCATCTCGTACAGCAGCGTAACCAGAACACGGGCACCGGAGGCGCCGATCGGATGGCCGATCGCGATCGCCCCACCATTGACGTTGACCTTGGCGGGATCCCATCCAAGGTCCTTGTTGACGGCGCAGGCCTGCGCCGCAAAGGCTTCATTGGCCTCGATCAGGTCGAGATCGGCGATATTCCAGCCCGCCTTCTTCAGCGCGGTACGCGACGCGGGGATCGGGCCGGTGCCCATGATCTTCGGATCAACGCCCGCCTGTCCCCAGGAGACGATGCGGCCGAGGATCTTCTTGCCTTCCTTGGCGGCTTGCTTTGCCGTCATCAAGACGACGGCGCCCGCACCATCATTGATCCCCGAGGCGCTGCCGGCGGTGACGGTGCCATCCTTTTCGAAGGCCGGCTTGAGCTTGGCCATAGCCTCGAGTGTGGCGCCATGCCGCGGGTATTCGTCGGTATCGACAACGATATCTCCCTTGCGGGTTTTGATCGTCACCGGTGCAATTTCATTCTTAAACTTACCGGCTTTCTGCGCCGCTTCGGCCTTTTGCTGCGAGGCCACGGCAAACTCATCCTGCTGGGCGCGGGTGATCTGATATTGCCGGGCCACGTTCTCGGCGGTGTTGCCCATGTGGTAGCCGTTAAAGGCGTCCCACAATCCGTCCTTGATCATGGTATCGACCAGTTCAACGCCGCCCATCTTGACGCCGCCCCGCAGATATTGGGCATGCGGCGCCATGCTCATCGATTCCTGGCCGCCGGCGACCACGATATCGGAATCGCCGTTGACCAGCGCCTGATAGCCGAGCGCCACCGAGCGCAGGCCCGATCCGCACAACTGGTTGATGCCCCAGGCCGGACTTTCAACGGGGATACCGGCGGCAATGGAAGCCTGGCGTGCGGGGTTCTGCCCCTGCGCGGCCGTAAGAATCTGCCCCATGATCACCTCGGAAACGCGTGCCGGCTCGATACCGGCCCGCTCGAGCGCGGACTTGATCGCAACCGCCCCAAGTTCGTGGGCGGGCGTGGTAGCGAACGCGCCATTAAAACTTCCGACCGCGGTACGGGCGGCACTGACGATGACGACATCGTCTGACATGGGCATCTCCTGGGCTTGGGGTCCTTTGAAGTGACAGGCATTGCTCGGATCGGCCTGCCCTGATCGTCAGCTTAACCTAGTAGAGGCTTCCGGAATGGCCAAGGGGTACCAAGGGCCAAGCAGCGCGAAAAGAAAGGGCAGCCTCGAGGCGTCCCTGTGAGCAGCGACGGCACTGGGATAGTGGCGAACGATGACAGATCGCCGGTCGCCATTTTGTCCGCGCACCCCGCCGATTAACCGTGCTGCACAAAACGGTAGCCGAACCGCATTGAAAATGCTTACCTTTGCTGCATTGCGTTGCTCGTTTGCCCGTTGACGATGTCTGCGGGTTTTCCTCCCTCGCTGTGAAGTGTGAGCCCATGGCAAAAACGGACCAGCCTACGACGATCAAAAAATACGCCAATCGCCGGCTCTATAATACCGGGACCAGCACCTATGTGACGCTCGAGGATCTCGCGGCGATGGTGAAAGAGGGTGAGGATTTCCTGGTCTATGATGCCAAGACGGGCGATGACATTACCCGCTCGGTTCTGGCGCAGATTATTTTCGAACAGGAAAACAAGGCCGGACAGAACCTGCTTCCCACCACTTTCCTGCGCCAATTGATCCGCTTCTACGGCGACAGCATGCAAATGGTGGTGCCGCGCTATCTCGAACAATCGATCGACACCTTGACGCGCGAACAGGAGAAATTCCGCAAGCAGCTTGCCAATACGTTCAGCGGCACGCCCTTTGCGCCGCTGGAAGAACACGTTCGCCGCAACATGGAGCTGTTTCAGCAAACCTTTTCGATGTTCAAGCCGTTCGTGCCGCCGCGCGCGGGCGCCACGGCTGAAGCTGACAAGGAACCTGAGGCCTCTTCCACGGAAGACAATATCGAGGACCTGCGCCGCCAGATGAAGGAAATGCAGGAGCGCCTGGAGCGGATGTCCCCCAAGAAGGATCAGTGATCGGCGAATATTACAATGCTCGGGCTCAAGGGCTGGCATTCCATGGCCGCTCGGAAGACGCGAGCCCGGTCAGCCTTCCCTGAATGAAATCGCAGCCCCAATCGCGGAGCATGGCGGCGGACGCCTCGTCCTGAACCCATTCAGCCACGGTTTTGATATCAAGCCGACGCGCCAGCTCGATCAAGGTCTGGACGAAGGCCCGATCATCGTCCGAATGCGTAATATTCTGCACGAACGCGCCATCGATCTTCACGAGATCGACTCCCAGCCTGCGAAGATTACGAAACGAGGTGTAGCCGGCACCGAAATCGTCAATCGCAATGCGGCTGCCGAGTCGTTTCAGCCGCGCCACGAAGTGGCTGAGATTATCGACATTGCGGACCGCGACCGTTTCGGTGATTTCGACGATGAGCCGCTCGGCAACGCCAGGATGACGCTCAATCAACGCTTCCATCGACCCCAGCCATTCCGATTCTATCGCGGTGTCCGGCGACACGTTGAGACTGAGCTGGACGCCTGGCGCGGCCGCAAGTTCGGCGATAACCAGTTCCAGCACACGATGATCGACCAGCCGGATCAGGCCGAGTCTTTCGGCGACCGACACAATATCGGGCGCCAGCAGCGCGCGCCCATCATCCTGCTCCATCCGAACCAGGCACTCGAAGAATACCGGCTTTCGCGACCTTGCATCAACGACCGGCTCGAACGCGGTCACGATGCGGCCTTCGTTGAGCGCGCTGACGATTTCATCGGTCACCCGGATATTGACGCGACGCTGGGCATCACGTTCGGCATTCGGACGCCATAGCAAAAACGAGCTGGCACGGCGACGCTTGGCGGCATCGAGCGCTTCCTGGACCCGGTTCAACGCCTCGTCCGAAGAATGGGCATAACGCGGAATATGCAAGGCGCCGATTGAGACGGTCGCCGAAACCGGTCCCAGCCGGGTGGGCACGATCTCGTCGCGAACCGCGGCCAAAAACCGCTCGGCCGCAATACGCGCCTCCTCGATCGTGCAATTCTTCAGGATCAAGCCGAACTTGTTGCCTGAGAAACGGCCGAGCACGTCGCCGCCCCGCAGCCTGAGGCGGATGCGAACGGCGATCTCGGCGATGACTTCATCTGCCACATCAAAGCCAAAGGCATAATTGATCCGGGTTAGATGATCGACGCCGACCAGCATGAAAACGCTGGAGGCGCGGAACCGCTCTGCCTCTTCGATTGCCTCCGCGAGCGCCGCGATCAGATGGGTGCGATTGAGTTCGCCGGTGAGTGGATCGTGGCGGGATAGGCGAAGCAGTTGCTCGTCATACGCGCGGCGCTCACTGTTGACACGCACAATCCCCTGCACACGAGCTGGACGGCCGTCTGCGCCCGGAAACCAGCATCCGGTTTCCTCGATCCAGAGCGGATCGGCGGAAGCACTGATACGCACCCCATATTCGATTCGGTAATGAACGCCGCCATCCTCGCCCGGGACGGAGGGCCGGCCAAGCACGTCGGTGCGAATGCTTTGCATAGGCTCGATGATCTTGGAAAACCCGGCGCCGGTGGCAAGTGTCGCCGGGTCCAATTCGCCAAAGATCAGGGCGACATGATCGCTCCAGAGAAGAGAGTCACTGGCAAGATCCCAGGTGAAGACCGCCTGGCCCAGGGAAGCCAGGATCGGCGGGGCTTGCGGGGATTCTGTGCTCAAGATCTTCTCGTTTCAGAGCGCCTTCACATAAACCTATCCCAGAACTCGATAACAATTTGGAAACCATGCCAGGAGGTGGACCGGAACCATCTCCTTTGGTGAGGCATAGGCTTTGCGAGGCAGTGTAAGAAGCGGCCATCGCGTCCCAAAATGATACGGCCTCATTGGAGTAAAGTCATGCGTAACGGACCCTCCATTTCGAGTGAGGAACTTCTGCGGGACGAGCGTTCGGCAGCCTGCAGGGCGCTAGTACCGTTCGTCGCCCCCGTCCACTGGTCCGAGGTACCGGACCTGCAGCAGTCGCGGGCGGATTTCGTCGCCCACCTGATCGCCACCGAGCAAAGCCACCGACCCGGCCGCCAGCAAGGGCGCGCCACCGTAGACGCGCAGATGGCCTATGGCACAAGTTCGCGGCCGTGTTCGAAACTGGGACTACGAATGAAGACGACCATCTGACGTCGGCTGCGCCTCGTCGTGAGCCGTCCCCTCGCCAGTGCCGTTTTGCGGTCCCGGCGATATCGGCTTGGAAGGCGCCATCAGAACGGATTCTGCGATTGAAGCGGCGCTAGGCACCGGCGAAGCCGCCTCACCCGGCGCCGGCCCGGAGCTGACAACGGCTTCGGACTGTTGTTCCGGTGGTTGAGACACCGGCCTCGCTCCAGATCTGACTTCTGGCGCCCGGGCTACCAATCGGCCGCGTCTGACGCGGAGTGCCAATCCGCCCAAGAAATCCACCAGCGTCAGCAAACCCAGCAAGAAATAGGTTGAGGTGCCGAACGGCGGCAGCAGCAGGAATTCAGCGCAGGCGGCAGCGAAAATCACGAAGGACAGCAGATGGTCCATCACAAATCGCGAGCCGGGACGCGCGGCTTTGACGATTTCAAGCAATAGCAACAGGATACCGGCCGCGAGCAGAAAGTCGCTTAGGGTCACCGACCAGGCTGCCCCGGAAATCAACGTCAGGGTCAACAGCGGCGCGGTCAGCGCAACGCCCGGCATCAGAAAGATGAGGATATTGTAGACGGCGAGCGGGATCAAAAGCAGCGGGAAACCGACCATCGACAGCCCAGTATTCGGCGACCCACGATCGAGCGCGCACCGACCTGCTCTGGCAGACCAGTAAGGACGAATTCGGGCAGGGTTGGCGTCAGGCGGCGCCAGCCCGTTCAGTTTTTCCGGCTTCCTGTCAGTTGTTGGCCGGATGGCATCCGGCCAGACGCACCGCGCGGGCGATCAGGATTCTTTCTTGGCCTTGAGAACCTGGCGGCCCTTATACATGCCGGTCTTCAGGTCGAGGTGGTGAGGGCGGCGCAGCTCGCCCGAATCCTTGTCCTCGGCATAGGTCGGCTTCTTCAACGCGTCCGCCGAGCGGCGCATGCCACGCCGCGACGGCGAGGTTTTTCTTCTGGGAACGGCCATTTCGATGCCCTCTAGGGAATTGGTGAAGGCACCGCGCGTCAGACAGGGCCTATGGGCCCGGAGGTTCGATGCCGATAAGGCCGCGCTTATAGAGGAAGGAATGGCGCAAAGCTAGGTTCAAAATGCGCGCCTCGGCCCTAAAAGCCGCGTTTTCCGTGCCAGCATCGCCGCAGTTCCGGGGCCTGGGCCCGGGCAGCGTAGGTCCCCGCCAGCCGGCGAACCCCAGGACCGGGGCTCCGGGCGCTGCGCCGGAGCGGATTGGGTAAAATGGCCGCGAGCAGAGCCGCCTCCCGGGCCGACAGAGTTTCGGCGGAATGGCCGAAGGCGTAATTGGCCCCGGCTTCGGCGCCAAATTGCCCGGAAGGGCCGAGTTCGGCGATGTTCAGATAAATTTCGAGAATCCGCTGCTTGGACAGCACCTGGTCGATCCACAGCGCCAGGGGAAGCTCCAACCCCTTGCGGATCACGCTCCGCCCCGGCCAGAGGAACAGGTTTTTGGCGACCTGCTGGGTGATGGTCGACCCGCCGCGCGACACCTCGCCATCCTCGGCATCATCGAGAACATCGCGGAGCGCGTCCCAGTCGATACCGTGGTGGCTACAGAATTTGGCGTCTTCCGCACCGACCACGCTGAGAGGTAGCGCCGGCGACATCGCTCCAAGATCGACCCATTGCCGCACAACCGGCGCGCCGGTGAGCCAGCGCCACGCCATCAGGGTGGAGACCGGACGGCCCACGCTATAGAGCGGCGCCAGCAGATAGGGCAGCGCCAGAACCGCGAGCACGATCAGCAATAGATTTCGAACGATACGCAAAATCTGGACTTCTAAATTACTCAGCGGAGATGAATGCGCCGCTCGGGGCATATCCCCACGACAGTGCCGGTTTTTCCAGCGCTTTTAAGGCGTCCCGGGGTCGATCTCCAACCGCTCGCCCGCTTTGCCCTCTCGGATTGGCGATTCCGATTTCCCTGTGCAATTGACGTAGCCCCTGCCATCAACGATTGTCGCGCCGATTTGACTGCGATGCTTGTTCTGGAGTGAGGGATGACGACCGGCACCAATGATTTTGCCAAGCGGCTGGATAGCACCGCTGAGGACACCGAGGCTTTGCTGGCGCGCCTGTTGTCCGATACCCCGTTGGCCGACGAAATCGTACGGCCGAAGCGGCTGATGGAGGCCATGCGCTATTCGACCCTCGGCGGCGGCAAGCGGCTCCGCCCCTTCCTGGTGGTGGAAAGCGCGGCCGTGTTCGGCGTCGCGCGACCGGCGGCGTTGCTGGCGGGCGCGGCCTTGGAATGCATCCATTGCTATTCGCTGATCCATGACGATCTGCCCGCGATGGACAATAGCGACCTGCGCCGCGGACGGCCGACCCTGCATAAGAAGACCGATGACGCGACTGCGATCCTCGCTGGCGACGGGCTTTTGACACTGGCCTTCGACATCATCACCCGCGACGAAATTCACTCGGACCCGACAGTCCGGCTGCTATTGATCCGCGCATTGGCGCGCGCCTCCGGCATCGGCGGCATGGTCGGTGGCCAGATACTCGACCTTGCGGGCGAAGGCCGGTTCGGCGACCGCGAGCCGGTCGATGTGGCGCGGCTGCAGCAGATGAAGACCGGGGCCCTGCTTCGCTTCGGCTGCATCGCCGGCGCCATTCTGGGCCAAGCCTCCGCCAAGGAGTATCAGGCGCTCGACGATTACGGCCGGGCGCTGGGTGAGGCATTCCAGATCGCTGACGACCTGCTCGATGTCGAAGGCGATGCGGCCGCGCTCGGCAAGCAGACCGGCCAGGATGCAGCGCTGGGCAAGACAACATTCGTGACCCAGCTCGGGATCGATGGCGCCAAGCAGCGTGTAGGTGACCTGATCGGCCGCGCCGATGCGGCGCTCGCCCCATTCGGATCGCGGGGCGATACTCTGCGTGCAGCGGCGCGGTTCGTGGCCGAGCGCAAGAATTGACGTGACCGCGCAAAACCACGACATCGAGGAGACCGTCGCCCGCTTTCGGAAAATGCCAGTGGCGGCCCGGATCATCTACGCCCGCCCCCGCACCTTCTTTGCCATCGCTCTCGGCATCGTGGCTTTCATCCTGCTGCCCGGCGGCGAACGGCTGGTGACCCGCTTGCTGATCAGCTGGGATATCTTCGCCTCGACCTATCTCATCCTCGCCTATTTCATGATGTTTCGCTGCGGCCACGCCCATATCCGGCGAAATGCGAGGCTGCAGGATGACGGCCGCTTTCTGATCCTGATGGTGACCGCGCTCGGTGCTTTCGCCAGCATCGCCGCGATCGTGTTCGAACTCGGTGCTTCGCACCGAAGCAATCCCCAATTGATCCTCTCGACTGTGACCATCGGGCTCTCCTGGGCGATGGTGCACACCACCTTCGCACTCCACTACGCCCATGAATTCTATCGGGGACACGAACCCGGCGGCCTGCAATTTCCAAGCGGCAATGAGCGCGAGGATGCCGATTACTGGGACTTCGTGTATTTCGCCTTCGTGATCGGAATGACCGCCCAGGTTTCCGATGTCGGCATCACCGACAAGACCATCCGGCGGACGGCAACGGCCCACGGCATTGTTTCGTTCTTCTTCAACACGGCGCTGTTGGCGCTAATGGTCAATATCGCCGCCAGCGCGCTGTAAGCTGCGATGGGCCAGTGCGCCGCTTAAGGCGCTGCTGCGCCGCATTGACCTTGCCGCGCTTCCGGGCAAATTGGTCGAGTCGACGAGCTTGCCGCCCGCAACGTCCAAGAGACCGAATCCGGAAGCCGCCTGTTGGAACATATATTTCAGCTATTCCTGACGCTGGTCGCCATTCTCGCGGTTACCGCTCTGCTGGCGCGTCGGCTCAACATTGCGCCGGCGATTTTACTAATGGTGAGCGGGATCGCGCTGACCTTCGTTCCAGGCATGCCGTCCTTTGAGCTTCCGCCCGAGCTCGTGCTGCTGGTGGTACTGCCGCCCTTGATCTATTCGGCGAGCGTCGCCATGAGCTGGCGCGAATTCAAATCCAACTTGCGTCCCATCATTCTGCTGGCGGTCGGCTGCGTGATCTTCACCGCCTGCGCGGTGGCCGCCGCCACCCACTATCTGATCGGCCTGCCCTGGAATGTTGGCTTCCTGCTCGGCGCCATCGTGGCGCCGCCCGACGTCGTTGCGCCGCTCGCAATCGCACGACGGCTCGGATTGCCGCGGAATATTCTCGTCGTATTGGAGGGCGAAGGACTGGCCAATGATGCCACCGCACTGATCCTCTATCGTTTCGCCGTGACGGCAATCGGCACCGGGCTGTTTTCGCTGCCAGAGGCCACCGGCAGCTTCCTTGCGATCATCACGAGCGAAGTGTTGTACGGCACCGCCATCGGCTGGATCAGCCTGCGGCTGCGAAACCGCGCCCGCGACCCACAGGTCGAGATCACCTTGTCGCTGCTCACGCCCTACATCGCCTATTGGATTCCAGAGCATTTCGGCGGATCGGGTGTCATCGCCACCGTGGCTTGTGGCCTCTATATCAGCTGGAACGGGCCGTTGCTGATCTCGGCGGCAACCCGGCTGCAGGGAATCTTCTTCTGGGATCTCGTCATCTATCTGATCGAGGGCCTTCTGTTCCTTGTCACCGGCTTGCAGATGCGCTCGCTGCTGGAGAAATCGAAAGCGTTCGCGCTCCATGACATACTGACGGCGACCGCTCTGGTGACGGTGATCGTGATCATCGCCCGGTTCGCCTGGGTATTTCCCGCCACTTTTCTCCCGCTCATGATCAAGCGGCGCCTGCGAGGCCGTGACTTTGCTTCATCCTGGCGCGCGGTCTTCGTGGTGGCCTTCACCGGCGTGCGCGGTGCAGTCTCGCTCGCGGCCGCGCTCGCGCTGCCCTTGACCTTAAGCAATGGCGAGGATTTCCCCTATCGGGATCTCATCCTGTTCGTCAGCTTCGGCGTCATTTTCATTACCTTGGTAGGCCTCGGTCTCGGCCTGCCGGCGGTCGTGCGCTGGCTTGGCGTCCACCGCGACGGACGGAAAGAGCACATCGCCGAGCATGACGCCGAGATCGCGGCACGGCGGGAGGCGCTTGATGCGGCGCTGAGTTCGCTGCAAGCGATGACCGACGAGCGCGAGCTATCTGAGGAGGTCATTAAGCTGTTGCGCGCCCGCCATGAGACCCGCTGGAATCAGCTTCCGGATACGCTTGCCCACGACGTCTCGGCAGCGGGGACGGAAATCACCCGCGAATTGATCTCGACCGAGCGAAAATTCATTCACGCGTTGCTGAGGGATGGTCGGATCACCGACGAGGTCCGGCGTCGCATCGAACGCGACCTCGACCTGGAAGAAGCAAGCCTCGCCAACCGCGAATATCGCGCACCGATTTGAGCCGCAGTTATTCCGCCGCGCTAGCGCCTGAGGGAACAGCCGTTCCACCGCCGTAGCGCTGATCGATATAGTCGATCACCATTGTCTTGAATTCGCTGGCAATGTTGGGCCCCCGCAGGGTGCGGAATTTCTTGCCGTCGACAAATACCGGCGCGGCCGGCGTCTCACCGGTGCCGGGCAGCGAAATGCCGATGTCGGCATGTTTGGATTCGCCGGGGCCGTTGACGATGCAGCCCATGATGGCGACGTTGAGGTTTTCCACGCCGGGATAGCGCGAACGCCAGCTCGGCATCTCGTCACGGATGAAATCCTGGATGCTGCGGGCCAATTCCTGAAAAGTGGTCGAGGTCGTGCGACCGCAGCCGGGGCATGCCGCGACCAGCGGCACGAAGGTGCGGAAACCCATGGTCTGCAGCAATTCCTGCGCGACCTGCACTTCAAGCGTACGATCGCCGCCCGGCTCGGGCGTCAGCGAAATACGGATGGTGTCGCCAATGCCGTCCTGCAGGAGGATACCGAGCGCCGCCGACGAAGCTACGATTCCCTTCGATCCCATGCCCGCCTCGGTGAGGCCGAGATGAATCGCATAATCGGAACGCGCCGCCAGCTCCTTATAGACCGCGATCAGATCCTGTACCGCGGAGACCTTCGCCGACAGGATCATGCGATTTTTCGGCAGGCCGATTTCCTCGGCCCGCGCCGCCGACAAGAGCGCCGACTGCACCATGGCCTCGCGCGTCACCGCGCGCGCATCGAGCGGCTCGGGGGACTTGGCGTTGTCTTCCATCAGCCTGGTCAGCAATTCCTGATCGAGCGAACCCCAATTGGCGCCGATCCGCACGGCCTTGTTGTTCTTGATGGCGATCTCGACGATATCGGCGAACTGGGTGTCGCGCTTGTTCTTGAAGCCGACATTGCCCGGATTGATGCGGTATTTGTCGAGAGCCTCGGCGCATGCCGGGTGGTCCGCAAGCAACTTGTGGCCGATATAATGGAAGTCGCCTACCAGTGGCGTGGTGATGCCGCGCTTGCGCAAGGCATCGCGAATGTGAGGCACGGCGGCAGCCGCCTCGTCGCGGTCCACCGTGATCCGCACCATCTCCGAGCCGGCGCGCGTCAACGCCGCAACCTGTTCCACCGTACTGGCGACGTCGGCGGTGTCGGTATTGGTCATGGACTGGACCACGATCGGCGCATCGCCGCCCACGGCGACATGGCCGACCATGACCTGTGTGGTCCGGTGCCGGGCCTTCGGTCCGGCGACATCGTTCTGCAACGGATTTTCAAGCTTGTTCATGGGGTCTCGAATATCAGGTTTTGAATACATTCAGCAATGCAGCAATCGGGATTCCGGATGAGCGGCCATCCATCTATCTGGCGATCATGACAGCATTCGGAAAGCGGGTTCCGTCACCAGGGCCGGGAAATCACGAATTTCTAAATTTCTCATGATTACAGAGACTTGCGAGGCATTTGAGAGCGCCCATGGCGTTTCGATGGAAGCAGCCTGCTGTTCTCGGCCCGTTCGGCGGCCCGCTCATCCGATCAAAGGACGGATTTGGCCGTATTGGAGCGGCAATGGCCGCAGACGCCGGTGATTTCCACCACCGACAGTTTCGGCACGAAGCCGGTCGCGCGCGCCGCCGCCTCCAGTCGCTGGGCGACCGGCGCCGCCGGGATTTCGCCAACGGATCCGCAGCTATCACAGATCAGAAAGGCGACCATGGTCGCGGCATCGTGTTCCTGCAGGCAGGCAAGATAGGCGTTGCGGCTTTCGATGCGATGAACGAGACCATTCTCCATCAAGAAATCCAACGCACGATAGACCGTGATCGGCGCGGGCCGAGGCATTGACCTTGCGAGCTGCTCAATGACCTCGTAGGCACCGAGCGGCCGGTGGCTCGCCGAGAGCACCTGCAGAACCTGGCGGCGGATCGGCGTCAATCGCTGAGACCTGGCCGCGCATACCCGCTCCGCGTGAAGCAGGGTATCGGCACTACAGCGGTCGTGATCATGATCAGGCGGCGGAAAGGCCTGTTTGCTCAACGACATCTAACCTCTCCTGGCTGGGATCAAGGTGGTCTTTCTCAGTCCGATCATTCTAATCCAGAACAGTTGGCAGCGTCTAACCACCGCATTCGTTCCGTTCGTGGTTCCCCCCTTGAGTAAAGGGACGGGAAGCCCAAAGGACCGGTTGGAAAAGGCATGTGGAGTCGACAGGTCAGCGTCCCATTAAGGAGGTGTGAAATAATCATAAGCTAGCTTATATTATCCAAAGCTTAGAAACCCTGGATAATTCCGTGCCTGAAAACTCCGTCGACGCCAGCCTCTTGTTCACCATTTCGGAGACGCATCGGTTGTTGCGCGCTTACGCCGACAAACTGGCTCTTCCCTACGGCATCACCCGCGCCCAATGGGCCGTGCTCGCCAAGGTCGACCGATACGAAGGCCTCAAACAGTCGGAGCTTGCGGAGCTCCTGGAAATGCAGCCCATCACCCTGACGCGACTGATCGATCGGCTTTGCGAACGAGACTGGATCGAGCGGCGCGGTGACGAAAACGACCGCAGGGTCAATCGCCTCTATTTGAAGAAAGCAGCGCGGCCTTTGCTCGAAAAACTGGGCCGGCTTCGCGACGAGTTAACGAAAACGGCGCTTCAGGGCATCCCCAGCGCCGACGCGCTTCGGCTCCTCACCCAGCTTCAAACCATCAAGGAAAACATTCGCGGTGCCGTACAGAATTCCGCGCGCGAAGTGCCGTCGAAGGAGCAACGTTATGGCTGATCCCGTGCTGAAATTGGCGCCCGAACAGAAGGGCCATCCGGGCAGTCAAGCAGCCGCGATCAAGCCACGGCGCCGGCGGCTTTTGGCCTATCTGCGGCGCCACCGCCGGTTTCTTCTGATGGTCGTGCTGCCGATCGTCGTGCTGGTTGCGGGCATCGCTTTCTATCTCAACGGCGGACGTTATGTGACCACTGACGATGCCTATGTCGGCGCCCAAAAGGTGCTGATCACCCCCGACATTTCCGGCAAGATCGACAAGGTCGTGGTTCGCGAGGGCCAACGGGTCAAGCAGGGCGATGAACTGTTCGAATTCGACGCGGTGCCGTTCCGCCTTGCGGTCCAGCAGGCAAAAGCCAATCTCGACCAGGCTCACACGAGCTATGACAATCTGGTTGCCAACGTGAAAATCTACGGCCAGATGCTGGATCTCGCCCAGCAAGGTGTCGATCTGAAAAAACGGGACGTCAGCCGCAAATCCGCCCTGGTCCAGAACAATGTTGGTTCGCAACTCGATCTCGACAATGCGGCATCCGGCCTCGTCACCGCCTCCGCGCAACTCGAATTCCTCAAACAGCAGCTTTCTTCGGCAAAAACCCAATTGCTCGGCAATCCCGATCTGCCACTGGAGCAGTTCCCGGCCTATGCCCAGGCCAAGGCCGCGTTCGACCAGGCCCAGCGCAATCTCGATCATACGGTGATGCGGGCCCCGATGGATGGCACTGCAACCCAGGTGGACCAGATTCAACTCGGGCGCTTCGTCACCGCGGGCACGCCGGTCTTCAGCATCATCGATATTGCCAAACCCTGGGTCGACGCCAACCCGAAGGAGTCCGACTTCACCTATGTCGCCGTGGGCCAAGCGGTGACTGTCGAGGTGGATGCATTCCCCGGGCATGTCTTCAAGGGCAAGGTCGGCTCCCTCAGCCCCGGCACCGGCGCGCAGTTCGCGATCCTGCCGCCGCAAAACGCCACCGGGAATTTCGTCAAGGTGGTGCAACGCGTGCCGGTTCGAATCTATTTCGATCCGGACGACCGCTATGTACGTCGCCTGAAGGCGGGTATGAGCAGTTACGTCACTATCGACACCGGTCACCGCCGATCGCTCGCCGCTCTGCTCGGCCTGACATCGACGGCCGCCGAAACCGAGGACTGATCGCAATGTCCGCGGAACCCAGCCTGCGTCGCACCATGATGACGGTCTGCACCATTGCCGCGACCCTCATGCAGTCGCTCGACACCACGATTGCCAACGTCGCGCTGCCCTACATGCAGGGCAGCCTTTCGGCCTCGCAGGACCAGATCAACTGGGTTTTGACCTCCTACATCGTTGCAGCGGCCATCATGACCGCGCCGGTGGGCTGGATCGCCAACCGGTTTGGCCGCAAGCGCATCTACATTCTGTGTGCGGCTGGATTCACTTTCGCCTCGGTGTTGTGCGGGCTCGCCCAGGACATCGAACAAATGGTGTTGTTCCGCCTTCTCCAGGGCATTTTCGGCGCCGCCCTGGTGCCGCTGGCACAGGCGATAATGCTCGATTCCTACGCACTGCATGAGCGGCCGAAAGCTATGTCGATCTGGGGCATGGCGGTGATGATGGGACCCATCATGGGACCTTCGCTTGGCGCATGGTTGACCGAGGCCTATTCGTGGCACTGGGTGTTTTTCGTCAATCTCCCGGTCGGCCTAGTAACGGTCGTCGGCCTGATTATCTTCATGGATGAAACCAACAAAAATCAGGAGATGCGGTTTGACTGGTTCGGTTTCGCCGCGCTGTCGATCGGCATCGGCTCACTGCAGCTCGCGCTCGACCGCGGCGAGCAGCTCGACTGGCTTCAATCCAATGAAATCATCATCGAATTCATCGTCTCCGGCATCGGATTCTATTATTTCTTTGCGCATTCGCTGACCACGGCCAACCCGTTCGTGCAGTTCGCCATGTTCAAGGACAAGAATTTCGTCGGCGGCTGCGTGTTCATGTCGGTGGTGCCCCTCGTAATGTATTCCACGATGGCATTGGCCACGCCCTACCTCGAGAACATCCAGGGCTATCCCATCTTGACGGCAGGATGGCTGCTCGCCAGCCGCGGCATGGGCACATTCTTGTCGATGATGATGGTCAGCAGGCTGATGCGCTATATCGAGGCCCGAACCTTGATCATCAGCGGCCTCCTGGTGACCTGCTCATCGCTCTACGCCATGACTGGCTGGACCGAGCAAACCAGCTTCAACGAGATAGCCGTCATAAGCACCATTCAGGGATTTGGCTTCGGACTGGTTTTCGTGCCGCTGAGCACGGTGACCTTTCTGACATTGTCGCCAAAGTTTCGCGGCGACGGCACCTCGATGCTGACGCTCCTGCGCAATGTCGCGAGCTCGATCGGCATCTCCATCATCATCGCGCAGCTTACTTCCGGAACGAAGCAGGCCTATGCCCGGCTTTCCGAGCATGTCACTCCGTTCAACAACGCACTGCAGATGCCGGACGTCAATAGGCTGCTCGATCTCGGCACCAATGGCGGACGCGCGATGATGGATGGCATGCTCAACATGCAGGCGGCGATCATTGCCTTTGCCCGTGACTACGAGCTGGTGATCATCTTCATTCTGGCTTCGATTCCGCTCGTCTTCCTGCTCGGTTCATCCAAGGACGCGCTGCGCAGGCAAGGTGCAGCGGCCGAACAGACTATCATCGAATAGCGACGAGAACGGGTCAGCTCAGCTTTTCGAGCGCAAGGGCTACACCCTGCCCGACGCCGACGCACATCGTGGCCAGCGCCTTGCGGCCCCCGAGCTTCTCCAGGCCATGCACCGCTGTCATTGCGAGCCGCGCGCCGCTCATCCCAAGGGGATGACCCAGCGCGATCGCCCCGCCATGCGGATTAACGAAATCGGCATCGTCCTTTATGCCCAGTTGACGGAGGCAGGCGAGACCCTGGCTGGCGAAAGCTTCGTTGAGTTCGATCAGGTCAAAGTCCGTTATCTTCAAACCGAGACCAGCCATCAGCTTTTGTGTCGCTGGCACGGGGCCCATGCCCATGATACGTGGCGGCACGCCGGCCGAGGCAAGACCCAGAATCCGCGCGCGCGGCGTCAAGCCGTGCTTCTTCACCGCCGCCTCGGAGGCGACGATCATGGCGGCAGCGCCGTCATTCACACCGGACGCATTTCCGGCGGTGACCGTGCCGGGACTACGCACGATCGGCTTCAGTTTGGCGAGGCCCTCGATCGTGGTTTCGGGACGCGGATGCTCGTCCTTTTCCACCGACACCGGCCCGGCTTTGCCGCCCGGCACTGATACGGCCGTAATTTCCTCGGCAAAGTAGCCCGAAGCCACAGCCCGGCCGGCCCGCTGCTGCGAGCGGATGGCGAAGGCATCCTGATCGGCGCGCGAGACCTGGAACTCCTCGGCGACATTCTCGGCGGTTTCCGGCATCGCGTCGACGCCATATTGCGCTTTCATCAGCGGATTGATGAAGCGCCACCCAAGCGTGGTGTCGAAGATCTCGGCCGAACGTGAAAACGCTTCCGTCGCCTTGCCCATCACGAAGGGCGCGCGCGTCATCGACTCCACGCCGCCCGCGATCGCAAGATCAATTTCACCAGAACGGATTGCCCGGCCAGCGGCGCCCACCGCATCCAGCCCCGAAGCGCACAGCCGGTTCAGCGTGATCCCCGGGACCGTTTCAGGGACACCCGCGAGCAACAGCGCCATGCGCGCCACATTGCGGTTGTCTTCCCCGGACTGATTGGCACAGCCGAAATAGACCTCCTCGATTGCCGCAAGATCAAGCTTTGGATGCCGCGCTATCAGCGCCTTCAAGGGAACCGCGGCCAGATCGTCGGCCCGCACCTTGGCGAGCGCGCCACCAAAGCGGCCGATCGGAGTTCGCACGGCATCGCAGATAAATACATCACGCATCTCGATTCTCCCTGTACCGAATGACGCCGGGTCCGCGCCGGTTGTAGGATTGGGCCTGCGACAGGTCAATTCAGCGGTTACGTTCTAGGTCTGTCCGGATCGGGACGACCGCTTGTGGATGAGATCGCAGGAAGGTGGAAAACCCGCAGCAGACAGGCAAAGCGATAGGATCGACTAGCAAATTTCGCTAATTTGCGCGCCGCAATGACCATCCAGTCCTCCATCGCCGTCCCGCCATCCGCTGCTGCCGAGCCGGCCGCGCGCGTCACGCCGATGATGGAACAGTTCCTGGAGATCAAGGCGGCTCATCCGGGACTCCTGTTATTTTACCGGATGGGCGATTTCTACGAATTGTTCTTCGAAGACGCCGAGATCGCCTCCCGCGCGCTTGGCATCATGCTGACGAAGCGCGGCAAGCACCAGGGCATGGATATCCCGATGTGCGGCGTTCCAGTCGAGCGCGCGGAAGACTATCTGCACCGGCTGATTGCGCAGGGCCACCGGGTCGCCGTCTGCGAACAGATGGAAGACCCGGCCGCTGCCCGTGCCCGCGGCGGCAAGAGCGTGGTCCGTCGCGACGTCGTTCGGCTGGTGACGCCGGGCACGCTTACCGAAGATACCCTGCTCGATGCGCGGACCAACAATTATCTGCTCGCACTGGCGCGGTCGCGGGGATCAGCCGGCGCCGACCGGCTGGGGCTGGCATGGATCGATATCTCCACCGCGGAATTCATGGTCACCGAGTGTGCCACCGGCGAACTGGCCGCCGTGCTGGCGCGCGTCAATCCGCACGAGGTCATCGTCAGCGACGCCCTTTATGGGGACGCGGAATTAGGACCGGTGCTGCGGGAACTGCCGGCGGTGACGCCGCTGACGCGCGACATATTCGACAGCGCTACGGCTGAACGCCGGCTGTGCGATTATTTCGCGGTCGTCACGATGGATGGTCTGAGCGCCATGTCGCGGCTCGAAGCCACCGCGGCTGCAGCCGCCGTGACCTATATCGACCGCACTCAGGTCGGCAAGCGGCCGACGCTATCGCCCCCTTCCCGCG